>ERZ1026780.618-NODE-618-length-27196-cov-6.033123_pt1 | contig 27196 bp, 28 predicted proteins | sample MGYA00380126_ERZ1026780 | MGnify/ENA primary metagenome ERZ1026780 (study PRJEB33269, sample SAMEA4719762) | human gut metagenome | biome: human-associated habitat; feature: organic feature; material: feces | place: Cameroon | collected 2013-10 ... | reverse complement strand
TCGTTATAATATTTTAAATAGACATCAGTACAGTCATTTAAGCCATTAATACTTGTATCTGTTCCGTTTACATCTGGGCGTTTTACATCCCCGATAGCAATAATTCTATCAGTATTGTTTTCGTAAAATACATAATCTGGAAAACCTATGCCATTCCCAGTTTTAGAAACGAAAGTATCATTTGCGTTTTTGGCGCTTCGTTTTGTATAATTCTCTCCGATTTGATATCCTAAAAATTTCAAATATTCTTCAAATACGGTTTCTACTTCTGATTCGTTGGCTGATGTGCTATAGATTTTATATGGCTGGGTTATTCTTATATTTTCAAATATTTCCCCATTTTTCTCATTTCGTATTTTCATTACTATTCTCCAATCATTATTGTATTACATATATATTTTCGGGAATTCATCCTTATATCAAAGGTTATGGGTTCTCAACACTTATAAGATAATAACGCTATTTTACGCTCTCAGTATATCTTCATAGGAAACAATCACCACATTACCCATTTTTTCCGCTTTGCTGATACAACCTTTAGTAAATCCTGACTTAGCAAATAGATAGTAATGCTTGTTTTTATAGTTAAACAAATTACTGCGTTCGATGAGCTTTTCAAGAACGGCGAGGTCAACTTTTTCATTTGTCCATTTACATTCGCCGAAAAGGGCGGTGTTTTTGTCCTGCACACCCATAATGTCGATTTCTTCCTGCTGTCTTGTTTTCTTGTTTGTACCCCACCAGCGGCCGATATCGGTGAAATTAACAGGGCAATTATCATTAAGTAGCTCATTCCAAAGATACTGCTTTGAAATATCCTCGAAAACTGCTCCCATATAATCGGACAAATACGGTTCAATTCGCTTATAGGCAAGCTCGTCCGCACCTCGCGAAATGACAGACGTGTTTTCTGCTACGAAGCGATACCAAAAACGGAACATATTGTCTTCAATTGAATAAATTGTTTTTCTGCCGGAACTTTCGCCGTACGGCGTTTCTTTCTTCACAATTCCAAGAGAAATAAGGTTGCGGATATAGGTTGCGCAAACACTTGTGTCCTCGCCAACCTTGCTTGAAATTTCCGAAAGTTTTGTACCACCGGTTGCAATAGCAGTTATTATTGCATTATAAATCGCAGGCTCACGCACCTCTTGTTTGAGAAGATTTGTCGGCTCTTCAAAAAGAAATGAAGCCGGATTTAAAAATATCTTTTTGATGTTTTCTTTTATAGACAAGCCGTCGTCAAGCTGAAGCAGATACTGTGGAGTTCCGCCGACGATTCCATAAGCAATAGCCTTATCCTCTGCTGAGAATTTCGGAAAATGCTTGCACGCTTCCATAAATTCAAAAGGCTGGACTTTAAGCTGTGCGGTTCTTCTGCCGTAAAGCGGCGCCTTATATGCAAGCACGTGGTCTTCCATATAGGACATTGACGAACCGCAGAGAATTAAAAATAATTTCGAAGTATCCTTATGCTTATCAATCATCAGCTGCAGAGTGGAGGCAAGGCTCTTTGAAGCCTTTGCAACATACGGGTACTCGTCGATTACAAGTACGATTCGTTTTTCCTGTGCCAATTTGAAAACAAATTCCAATGCATCCTGAAAAGATGTAAATTCACTGCCTTGCGGCAAATCAGATTTGTAACTCATTATACTTTGGCTGAAGTTTTCGAGATTTTGCTTTGCATTGCTCTCGACGCCCGTAAAATAAATTACATCCTTATCTTTTACAAATTCATTTATGATTGCGGTCTTGCCGACACGACGGCGACCGTAGATTACGGTGAACTCAAATTTGCCGCTACTATATTGATTCTGTAATGCTGTAAGCTCTCGTTCTCTTCCGATAAACATACGCATACCTCCGTTTAGTAAATTACGATTTACTATATTATACTCCCCAAAAGAATCAATGTCAATACGTCTTATGCAATTTACTAAACCATGTTTTAGCAAAATAAAATTCATCTGTTTTTTTGGTAGGTCTTAGGGTGTCCCTAACGAGGTATTTGGTAACTGTGGTTATCCAAATACACTGCTCGCTCAGCAAGTGCAGAAAGCGGGCAGTCTACCGTTTGGTTATCCAAATGGTCTGCTTGCTAAGATTATGCAGCGTCTTATAACAAAGAAAAAGCGGGAGCTTGCCGTTAAGGTTTGCTCTCGCTTTCGATTCTATTTTATCCGCATGCTTTTCATTTTCGCTGATGAAAATTTTATAATCAGGTCATCAACAGCGTCTGTATATCTGCCTTCGCTTTGCAATTTATTTTTAAAACGGATAAGATTTTTAATAATTTCTGAATGTTCATTTGGGGTTATGTATAAATGATATTGGGGTTCTCTCATACATAAATCACCTCGGCATTTACGATTTCAGAGGCACGATTACGGATGTTATTCATCTTGCGAATCCATAAAAATGTATTTTCTGCTTTGAGTTTCTCTGTTACATTTTCCTTTTCGGCGAGTGATTTTACAAGCTGCTGAAACATTTTTTCGGCTCGTGTATCGACTTCGGCAAGATGTTCATATAACCTGCCCGAAGTCAAATAATTGTAATAGAGAACCTTGTGATTTGACTTTAAATATCGTTTGTAACGCTGTCCCCACACACCGATTGGATATTCTTGCTGTGCATTCAATCCCAAATTTGGGAGCATATAATCTCCAACTTGACGATACTCAACACCTTGTTCTTCAAATATTGTTTTCATAGAAAAATCCTCCTGTAATTTGATTGTACTATCATTTTACAGAAGGATTTCTATTTTTACCAATGTGCCGATTACTGATTATGTTTCCACTTTAGTTACCATCTCCTCGAGGTTATATCCAGCCCTTTTTCTTAAATTCTTCAATACGAGCCAAATCTTCTTTCGTAGGCTGTTCTTCTGCTACATCTGCTGGGACATTCAAATAATCATTATTCCACTTAGCTAAAAGAGCCATAATAGAATCCGATATACGAATGTCTCGCTTCATAATGGAATCCATATCCCATTCATTTATTTCAGACGTGCCCATTGCCTTTGTAATAGCAATCTTTGAAGCAGTATACTCTTTTTTCTTTTTGCCAAAGTATCCATTGCCAGCTACTATGTTTAGTCTCTTTTCAAATGGAAGCTTATTACCTATATGTTCGATTTTTTCCTTGATTACTGCATCCGGTACATCTGGGAAATAATTTGTCTGCCATTTTTGAGGGAAGATATGCTCAATTTCCCAACGTGCCGGAAGAAGTTCATCCTGTTTTTCATAGGCTAATGACTTCAACAACATACGCACAACATTTCTATTAGGATTTTGAATGCGAGCTTCCAACTGACTAGTATCGATATCCTTGAAATCAAATGTAGGAGTATCTGATGAAACAATGGCAGAATTCAATTTCAGAATATCCGGTTTTACTGCATTGATAGTAGGAATCAGCAAGTATTTTGTCATCAATTCCATCAATAGTTTATTTAAGAACAAACTAAACTTCATCTCAAAATCCGCTTCGTTGCGATAACATACATAATATATGACAACCGGATACTTCCAGAACTCATTCGGATATGAACTCAATATATCAAGAGACTGCCTGATTTTTGCATTCTTAGACCAAACCTCGTTCTCAAGTTCTTCACCTTTGTTAATTACTTTCCACAAATTCAAAATCACAAACAGCGTATCTAAAAGACCATCTTTATACAGTCTTTCAAATTTATTTGCAGCATAGTACTTTCTAACACCCGGTGTAGTTGTTTTTGTATCCTTCTCTAATGCACGAAGATAGAACATATTATAATAGAAAAGCTGTTGTATGCTCTCATCTGCATCAGTAGCTTGTTCATCTAAATCTTTCCAGCGTTCAATAAAATCTTTCTTTTCATCTATCTCAAGTTGATTATAGATTTTCGCTTTGAAAATATCTGCGTCTGAAAGAGGTAATCCTCTATCATTCAATGTTGAGAAAATTGTCAATGCAGTATCCTGAGTATCTGCGGTAATTGGAAGCAGAATAGCCTGATTGAGCAAAGCATAGATAAACTGATACACCATTAACGGATTTTCAGTAGAATGTTTGTCAAATAACTCCTGAAAACGATTATAGTTCTTTGAATAGTTATCCTTAGCATTCTCATCTGTTTTTCCGGTTTCCAAAATCGAACGCAATGTTTCATTTCCTTCATTGTTGACAACACGAGATGTTAAAAGGATATTCTTGAAATCAACAGTACCAGTTAATTTATTAGTTCTCCAAATAGCTGGTTCTATCTTTCCAACAAAGTTATTTGCTTCCGGAGTTCTCTCGGACACAGGGGTTGCAACCAGCTTCGTGTAAATTGCTCTGAGCAAAAGAAACAGAGATGTAATACGCTGCTGTCCGTCGATAATTTCTTGCTCACCGTCTTCATTCTCATAAGCCACAATACTGCCCAAAAAATATGAACCTTCTCGCTCAGTACCACCACTTGTAGCTGTAAAATCCCATAAATCTTCAAAAAGCGTCTCGACCTGCTCGTCCGTCCAAGCATATGGGCGTTGATATTCTGGAATCACAAATGGTTTTGTTTTTCCGCTTCCCAAAAGAGCCTCGACACTTTGCTTATTAACTTCTATCGTTGTAGGCATAGATTTGCCCTCCTTCGTTTTTCATTATACGAATTCTAAATTCTATGTTTGGCATTACAGAACAACCATTCTCGCTACCCGTTTGCTCATATGTTATGAAATCATCTTAAAATGTCTCAATGCTTCTTCAATCATTTTTATTTTTTCAGGCGGGCGCTGTGGTTGCTTTGTGTTCTCTGATTTAGGCTTATTATAATTTTCTCTTTCAATAATGCCATATTTCTCTTTTACCTGAGCAATATAGAGATTGGACACCTTTGTATCATATTTATCCAAAATGTACTGTTTGATTTCCTGATAAGTTGCTTTCGCTTCCGAAGCGGTCAAATCAAGCTCATCCATATCCACTTTGAGGTCGACATATGCGTCAGGAGTTTTTCTAACCAACTGAACAACCGTCTCCACATGAACGGTACGGGGGAAAAGGTCGGCGGCGGCGAGCCGTTTTGTCTCATATCCGAGGTCTTTAAGCCTATTGCAGTCCCTCGCAAGTGTAGACGGGTCACACGACACATAAACTATGCGCTCGGGCGACATTTTTACGATTTCCGCCAAAAGCATTTCGGAGCAACCCTTGCGCGGCGGGTCAAGCAGCACCACATCGGGCTTTATTCCGCGTGACGACAGCTCCTGTGCCGCCTCTCCTGCGTCGGCGCATATAAATTCGGCGTTTTCTATGCCGTTTTCGAGGGCATTGCGCCTTGCGTCGAGCACGGCCTCCGGGACTATCTCCGCTCCTATTATCCTCTTTGCGTTTTTTGCCATGGAAAGACCTATTGTGCCCGTTCCGCAATACATATCGAGCACGGTCTCTTTGCCGCTGAGGCAGGCATACTCCGCCGCCTTTTCATAAAGCTGCTGTGCCATATCGTGGTTTACCTGGTAGAACGACAGCGGCGACAATCTGACCTTAACTCCGCAAAGCACGTCATATATGCAGTCGTTTCCCCAAACAGTCACGCACTCTTTGCCGAGAATTACATTGGTTCTGTCGCGGTTGATATTTAAAACTATGCTCTTAACCGAGGGTATTTCGGTAAGCTTTTTAATCAGCTCTTCCTTATGCGGCAAATCGCTGCCGTTTATAACGGCGCACACCATAACCTCGCCCGTAGCTTCGGCAAGGCGGAGATATATATGCCTCAAAAGCCCCGTGTGCTTTTCGGAATCATAGACCGTTATGCCGTTTTTGATTATAAATTTTCTGAAAATTTTAACTATATCCGCAAATATCGGCGGCTGTAATATGCAGCTTTCGCAATCTACCACGCGGTGCGAGCGCGGAGCGAAAAAGCCTATTTTAAGCTGCCTGTCAAACGATACGGGATACTGTGCCTTATTGCGATAACAGGTCGTTTTATTGTCGGACAGAAGCGTTTCCGCCTCTATATCGATATGGGCAATATGAGAAAACGCATCCTCGACGCGCTTTTTCTTATGCTCCTTTTCTTTTTCGTATGATATGTGCTGAAAAGCGCAGCCGCCGCATGACGGAAAATACGGGCACGCAGGCATTATACGCGATTTTGCCGGCTTTAATACCTTTTCGACGCGGGCGACGGCATACGTCTTTTTAACCTTAATTATATGCGCCGTTACCTTATCGCCTGCCGCTGCGCCCGAAACGAAAACAGCCATATTTTCATATCTGCCGACGCCGCTGCCCTCGCTCGTAAAGCTGTCTATATAAAGTTCCACATTCTGATTTTTACTGAGTGACATCACTTTTTCTCCGAATCGTTTTTATGTTTTTTTATCGCCCTTTTAAGGCAAATACAAAACAGCAGCAAAAGCACCGCGGCTATTGCCGCCGCAATTATAAATTCAAGTCTTTGCTGCGGCTCGTCGAATATGTATTCGCCGGCAAACGGGTTTACCGCATCCCAAAATGTAAGCTTCATTGTTTATAAGCACCGTTTCTCTTTTTTAGACATTGTAACACAAGAAAATGCAAATATAAAGCGTATTATATCGAAAACGGACACATTCAAACAAATGTTTTATTATTTTCAACAAAAAATCGCCATATATAAAAAAAGAGTAAAAAATAACTTTTAATTTACGCTGCTCGGTGGTATAATAACCATATTATATGCCTCGAGGTGCGGCGAAGTGCGCCCGTTTTTGCCTCAGGCTTGCTTGATTTTAATTTTTCCTTTACATAAAAACTTTAGGGAGTGAACCGTCCTTTGGATAAATTCGTTATTACCGGCGGTCATAGGCTTAAGGGTGAGGTTACCGTCAGCGGCGCAAAAAACGCCGTTGTTGCCATCCTTCCGGCTACAATTTTAGCCGAAGATGTATGCCGCATAGAAAATATACCGAATATCAGCGACGTTACCGCAATGCTCAACATCTTGGGCAATATGGGTGCATCAATTAAATTCATCAACAATTCCACTATTGAAATAGATACGCGTCACATAAATTCCTTTGTAGTCGAGCACGAGCTCACAAAACAGCTTCGCGCGTCATACTACCTTATAGGCGCGCTTCTCGGCAGATTCAACAAAGCCAAGGTTGCAATGCCCGGCGGCTGCTATCTCGGAGTTCGCCCCATTGACCAGCATATAAAGGGCTTTGAGGCTCTCGGTGCCGAGGTGACCATGGAGGAAAACGCGATGGTCAACGCAAGAGCCGAGTCACTTTTAGGCAACGCTGTTTACCTTGACGTTGTGTCGGTCGGCGCCACCATAAACGTAATGCTGGCAGCAGTAAAGGCAAAGGGTCTTACAATAATCGAAAACGCAGCGAAAGAGCCTCACATAGTCGATCTCGCAAACTTTCTTAACACCATGGGTGCCGACGTCAGAGGCGCAGGCACGGACGTTATTAAAATTCGCGGCGTAGAGCACCTGCACGGCTGCGAATATTCCATAATTCCCGACCAGATTGAAGCCGGAACCTATATGGTTGCGGCAGCCGCCACAAGAGGCGACGTACTCGTTAAAAACGTTATTCCGAAGCATCTCGAGAGCATTTCGGCAAAGCTTATAGAATGCGGCGTCACCGTCACCGAATATGATGACTCCGTAAGAGTTTCATGCGATCGCAGACCCGGCAAGTGCAACATCAAAACTATGCCCCATCCCGGATTTCCGACCGATATGCAGCCGCAGTTCGCCGTGCTTTTGTGCCTAGCTGACGGCACGAGCATTATTTCCGAGAGCGTTTGGGACAATCGCTTCCGCTACGCGGAACAGCTCACAAGAATGGGTGCTCAGATACACGTGGACGGAAAAACAGCTATTATCGAGGGTGTACCCTCGCTCAAGGGCGCGCCTATAAGGGCGGACGACCTTCGCGCAGGCGCGGCTATGATGATAGCAGGCATGGTCGCTACGGGCGTTACAGAGATCGAAGAAATTTATCACATAGAGCGCGGATATGAAAACGTCGTTGAAAAATTCCGCTCGCTCGGCGCTGTTATTGAGAGAAAGACCTTCCCGGACGAAGATAAAAAATCTCATAAAAACGCCGGTTGATGTTATCATAATATGAAGCCGCCGAGAGCGGCTTTTTGCTTTTATTCAGGGGTGTACCGATATGACTGACAATCAAAAACTCGCGGAGCTTTTGTTCCCCGAAATCACAAAAACACCGGAGGACTATGAAAAGCTCTATCCGGAGAGAAATTTGAAGGAGGGTGCGCGCGTCACACGATTTGCTCCGAGCCCCACGGGCTACCTTCACCTCGGCGGCTTTTTCGGCGCGCTGACGGACTATCTGACGGCTAAGGCCTCGGGGGGCATAGTGTATCTGAGAATTGAGGATACCGACAAAAAAAGAGAAATTGCCGATGGTGTTTCCGCCATCATAAACGGCTTTAAGTCGTTCGGCATCACCTTTGACGAGGGCGTTACCGGCATAGACAGCGAAAAGGGCGACTACGGTCCTTACACTCAGAGCAAGCGTGAAGAGATTTACAAAACCGTAGCAAAAAGCCTTGTTTTAAAGGGACTTGCATACCCTTGCTTCTGCACGGCGGACGAGCTTTCCGCTCTTCGCGACAGGCAGGAAAGGGACGGTGCTCTTATAAGAGGTTATTTCGGCAAATATGCAAAGTGCCGTGATTTAAGCTACGAAGAAATCGAAAAGAACATAAAAGAGGGCAAGCCGTATGTGCTTCGTTTCCGCTCAAACGGCGATGAAAACAAGAGGATTGTCTTTGACGATATGATACGCGGCAAAATCGAAATGCCCGAAAACATTATAGATGAAGTGCTTTTAAAAAGCGACGGCATACCCACATATCACTTTGCGCACGTTTGCGATGACCATTTTATGCGTACAACTCACGTTATAAGAGGCGAAGAGTGGATTTCCTCCGTCCCCAAGCACATAGCTCTGTTTAAGGCGTGCGGTTTTAAGGTTCCGAAATACGCGCACACTCCGCAGGTTATGAAAACGGACGAAATTGACGGCACAAAGCGCAAGCTCTCAAAGCGCAAGGACCCCGAGGCGTCGGTAAGCTATTTCGCGCAGAGCGGTTACCCGAAGGAAGCGCTCACCGAATACATTATGACGCTTTTAAATTCAAATTTTGAGGACTGGCGCAGAGCAAACAAGACGGCGGATATATTTTCTTTCCCGTTCAATCTTAAAAAGATGAGCGTCAGCGGCTGCCTTTTTGATCTTGCGAAATTAAATGATATAAGCAAAAACGTAATTTCCGTTATGACCGCAGACGAGGTGTACGAGAGAACCCTTGAATGGGCAAAGGAATACGACGACGAATATTATGCCGTTCTTTCGGAAAACGAAGGCAAAGCAAAGCTTATGATGAACCTTGACCGCGGAGGTAAAAAGCCGCGCAAGGATATAGCAAAGTGGAGCGAGGTCAAGGATTACTTCTCATACTTCTATCCTATGTATTATAAAAAGGACTATACCCTGCCCGAAAACATCTCTCCCTCGGACGCCGAAAAAATACTCACCGAGTATTTAAAGGTATACGACCCGGAGGATGACAAGGATGTTTGGTTCCAAAAGATAAAGGAGCTTTGCGAGCCTCTCGGCTTTACTCCGAATGTCAAGGAATACAAGCAAAATCCCGAAAAATACAAGGGTCACGTCGGCGATGTTTCCACGGTTATCAGAATAGCCGTAACGTCAAGGACAAATACGCCCGACCTTTGCGCAATTATGAAAATACTCGGCAAAGACGAAACCGTGAGCCGTATAGCGGACGCAATAAATTACTACAAGGAGGTAAAATAATGGACGAAGAAATAATGTCGTCGAATTTTATTCACGACTTTATCGACGAGGACTTAAAAGAAGGGGTTTACGACCACGTCCAGACACGTTTTCCTCCGGAGCCCAACGGTTACCTGCATATAGGCCACGCAAAGGCAATTTGCATAAACTTCGGTACGGCACAGAAATACGGCGGAGTATGCAATTTGCGTCTCGACGACACAAATCCCCAGAAAGAGGACACCGAATACGTAGACGCCATAAAAGAGGATATAGAGTGGCTCGGCTTCAAATGGAACAAGTGCCTTTATGCGTCGAGCTATTTTGATTTTATCTATGAATGTGCGGTAAAGCTTATTGAGGACGGCAAGGCGTATGTTGACGACCTCTCCGCAGACGAAATAAGAGAGTACCGCGGAACTCTTACCGAGCCCGGTAAAAACAGTCCTTACCGCGACAGAACAACAGAGGAAAATCTCGACCTCTTCAAGCGTATGACAAACGGCGAATTTCCGAACGGCGCAAGAGTTTTGCGCGCAAAAATCGATATGGCGTCGCCTAACATAAATATGCGCGACCCCGTTATTTACCGCATTGCGCACGTTCCGCATCATCAAACCGGCGACAAGTGGTGCGTATATCCCATGTATGATTTCGCACACCCGCTCTCCGACTACAAAGAGGGCGTCACACACTCGCTGTGCTCTCTCGAATTTGAAAACCACAGACCTCTTTACGATTGGTTCCTTCGCGAGCTCGGCTTTAAAAATGTGCCGAGACAGATAGAATTTGCAAGGCTCAACCTAAATTACTGCCTTACAAGTAAGCGCAAATGTCTCGCACTTGTAAACGAGCACATTGTTGACGGCTGGGATGACCCGAGAATGGCTACAATAAGCGGTATGAGACGCCGCGGATACCCGGCAAAGGCAATACGCACCTTCTGCGAAAAAATCGGCGTTTCAAAGGCTTACTCGGTAGTCAGTATGGATCTTCTCGAATCCTGCGTCCGTGACGAGCTTAACGAAAACGCTCCGAGAGCAATGGCTGTTCTCGACCCGCTCAAGGTAATTATCGACAATTACCCCGAGGGTAAGACCGAAGAAATAGAGGTTGAGGTTCACCCCAATCACCCCGAAATGGGCACAAGAAAGGTTCTTTTCGGAAGAGAGCTTTTTGTTGAGCGCGAGGACTTTATGGCTGAGCCCGTTAAAAAGTATTTCAGGCTTTTCCCCGGCAACGAGGTAAGATTTAAGAGTGCATACTTTGTGAAATGCGTCGGCTTTGACTGTGACGAAAGCGGCGAAGTCACCGCTGTTCACTGCACCTACGACCCCGAGAGCCGCGGCGGAAATTCCCCCGACGGCAGAAAGGTAAAGGGAACAATACATTGGGTATCGGCAAGCGGCAGCTTTAAGGCCACCGTAAATATGTACGACAGGCTCTTTAACGTGCCGAATCCGTCCGACGAAAGCACCGGCAGCTTTAAGGACAACTTAAATCCCGACTCTTTAAGGGTTTTGAAGGGATGCCTTATAGAGAGCGGCTTAGAGGGCGTAAAACCGGGCGATGTTTTCCAGTTTATGCGCAAGGGCTACTTCTGTGTTGACAAAAATTCAACTTGTGATAATATTATATTCAACCTGACTGTTCCGCTCAATTCCTCGTGGGGCAAATAAAGGAGAGTATTAAATGGCAAAAACCAAGCAAAAAAACAAAAATCTCGGCACCGATATTCTGTACCGTATTGTTATGGCGGTAATGGCAGTGTGCGTACCGATAGTCGCATATTTCGGAAATCTTGTTTACACCGTTATCGAGTCCGACATATATAAGCTTGTAGCCAAGCTAAAGGGTGACTCAAACGACGACGGCACATCGTATGATTATTGGAGCATAAAGCGTGTTGTCTCGCTCGTTCACGACGGCAGCGGCGACAAGAGCAGCCTCTCTTCTATTTGGGACGCTCTGTCACCCGTACACGGCGCGCTGCTCGGCACATTGATATTCTTTGCGATAGCTCTTCTTTTGGCTGTTGTCATATTCTTCTTTGCGCTTATAAGCAAAAAGAAAATCCCTCAGCTCATAATTTCGGGTGTCGGGCTTATATCCGTAATCGGCATGCTGATTTGCTTTAAATCTATTGCCGCCGCTATCGTTAACGGCACAATTACAATAGCGGATTTCCTCTCCGGCGTATCGGGTCTTTTCGGCTCTGCCGTAATAACGCAGATAATTCCGTACATAGCCAAATTCACCGTGGTTCAGGTAAGCTCCGGCTGGTTTATGCTGCTCTTCCTCTATATAGGAATGGTTGTTTGGTCTGGCTCGTATGTACTTATAGAGTCGGGCGAAAAAAAATAAGAATGAAAAAAATCGGGAGCGGTCGTTTAAGACGATTGCTCCCTTTTCTTTTATATAGTAATTGCAAAAGCGTTCGTAAAATGTTAAAATATATTTTAATATTCAATTTAAAAAGGATTTTTACGTATGATTAAATCATCAACTAAAAAAGCCGTATCGGTTATTATGTGTCTCGTGCTTGTGTTGCTGCTCGGGGCTTGCCAAAAAAAGACCGACAACGACACAACCGCAACATATGATCCCGACGCACCCACTACGCAAAAATCGGGCAATAAAGAGAGCACCTCGGACAGTAACACCGCTACGGTGACAATTCCCGAAGGATATACGCTCGTTAAAATTTCGTGGCTTATGGAGGATAACGGGGTTTGCTCTTCGGCGGACTTCATATCCGCGGCACAAAGCTACGACCTTTCAAAATACGGGATTCTCACAGACGTCAAAAATGCGCAGAACGTTTGCTTCCCTCTTGAGGGCTATCTTTTCCCCGCTACATATACATTCAAGAAAAACAGCGACCCGACAGCGGTAATAGACAAGCTCGTCGAGACGTTTCAGTCACGCTTTACCGACGATATGAAGGCAAAGGCTGCCTCTATGGGAAGGAGCGTTCACGAGGTTCTCACGGTAGCCTCCATAATCGAGAAAGAGGCGTACACTCCTGAGCAGAGGACTCTTATTTCCTCCGTTTTATACAACAGGCTCAACGCAAAAATGAAGTTGCAATGCGACGTAACGGTAAAATACTGCACCGGCGTTATAGAGCTTCAGTATCCCGATAAAATAGACGAATACAAATATTACTATAACACATACCGTTGCCAGGGACTTCCGGCCGGTCCTATCTGTAATCCCGGCATAGAGTCAATTAACGCCGCTCTGCAGCCCGACAACACGGATTATCTATACTTTGTAATAAACACCGAGCCTCCCTATGATTCGGCATTCTCGGCGACATACGATGAGCATATAGAGAACTGCACAAGAATGGGCTACACAGCAAAATAATACATTCACGAACAGGAGATAACAGATGAATATAGAAATAGCCGACAGACTCGTTAAGCTTCGCAAGGAGCATAATCTCTCGCAGGAAGCACTTGCCTCAAAGCTCGGACTCAGCCGCCAGGCTGTTTCAAAATGGGAGCGCGCGGAGGCGTCGCCCGACACGGATAATTTAGTCGCTCTTGCGGAGCTTTACGGCGTCCCGCTTGACGAAATTCTCAACGGTCCCAAGGCGCAGGAGGAAAATCCGCCGAAAAACGAGCCGACAAAAAAAGAGCTTAAAGAAATGAAACTTGCCGGTATGTCAAAAAGACAAAAGGCAGGCCGCAAAATGGTCAAATTCCCGTTCCCGATTTTAATTGCCGCAGCATATCTGCTTCTCGGCTTTATGAACGGTAACTGGCATCCCGGCTGGATAATACTGCTGCTTATACCCATTTACTACTGCGTCGGCGGTGCTCTTTGCTGCCGAACCAAAAAGGCAATGCTCCTCACCATGCCGATACATCTTGTATTGGTTGCGGTGTACCTGCTCTTCGGCTTTACCGCGGGAATGTGGCATCCGCAATGGCTTATTTTCCTTATAATTCCGCTGTATTATTGGATTATCAGCGTGTTTTACAAGGAAAAGAAAAACAAATCATAATTTCAAGGGGCTAAAAAAGTGAATTTTAAATGCGGTAATAAAAAGAAAAATGCAATTATTATTATTATAATCGGAATTGTTACGGTTGCGATATGCATAACCGCCGCAGTGCTTTTATCGAGAGCGAAGAAAAAAGCGGCGGCAACGCAATTTGTACCCGAAACCGAGACTTACTCGGAGGAATCGGAAGAAACTCTCACCGAGGAGGAAACCGTGTCGGAGACAGCATCCGAAACAGCTCCGATTGTGAAGCCCGTAGGCACGACGGCCCCGATAGAGCGAGCCGCTCCGGCGATACCGAAAAAGCTGACGCAGCCGAAACCGAGCATAACGCCCACAAAGCTTTTAAACGTGCCGTTTATCGACCAGAGAACAAAATATCCCACAGGCTGTGAAAGCATCTCTGCGGTTATGGCGCTTCAATACCTCGGTATATCTATTTCGCCCGAAACCTTTATAGACAATTATCTCGACAAGGGGCGCACACCGTACAGCGACGAAAGCGGGAATTTATTCGGAGACGATCCGCGCAAGGTGTTTTTGGGCGACCCTTACAGCAAAAACGGGTGGGGCTGTTGGGCACCGGTAATTGAAAATGCAGTCAATAAATTCATCGGTAAAAATTACACCGTAAAAACAATATACGGCAGCTCAATTGACGAGCTTTGCTCAAAATATATAGACAACGACATACCGGTGCTTGTATGGGCTACACAAAATATGGCTCCGGCAAGAAGATATAAGACCTGGTATATTACGGGTACGTCCGACCAATTCACGTGGATAACCCCCATGCACTGCCTGCTTCTTGTGGGCTACGACGACAGCGGCTACTACTTTAACGACCCGTTACAATGTAAAAATATGCGTTACGACAAGAGTAAGGTTATATCCGCATACAACGCGCTGAATTGTCAAGCGGTGGTAATTGCACCGAAATCGGCATCCGATGAGCCGCCAAGCAGCACAAAACCCGAAACAACAACATCACCTGCAACGACAAAGCCGCAGAATACAACCGACCCGTCAGCCGCAACAAAACCCGACGCAACAGGCAGTCACGGCACGACATCGGCCACAACCGCTGCGGAAAAAGATACCGCGTCTCCCTTAAAGGATAACGAGCACAATTAAGCAAAAGCATAAAAAAGCGAGTGTATTTTGGCCAAGCCAAAATACACTCGCTGATTTTTTCTTTGAGCTATCGCTTATTCGGCAATCATAAGCTTCTTGACTATCTGAGTCATTCTGTCCTCGTCAAAGATAACGGGAACGGGATAGAGCGGATTTGCCTCTTTAAGAGCCCTTGATACGATAGTCGGAATATCCTCTTCCTTAATTTGGGTAAAGCCCTTCGGGATATTCATTCTCTCGTTCATGGCATAGACCTCGGCAATGAACTTTCTGGCCTTATCATCATCGCTTGTGCCTTCAATGCCGGCAAAGTTAGCAAGCTTTGAGAGCTGCGGATAAATAGCTGCTCCGTATTCCTCAAGCATAACCGGAAGAATAACGGCATTTGCAAGACCGTGCGGAATACCGTACATACCGCCGAGATTGTGAGCAACAGCGTGAACGTAGCCTACATAAGCTCTTGTGAAAGCCATACCGCCGTAGAACGAGCCGAGAAGCATTTGACCTCTTGCATTTATGTTTTTACCGTCCTTGTAAGCGGTCTCAAGGTTTGCAAATATAATTGCGACCGCCTTTTCGGCATAATCGCGTGTTGACTTCGTATTGCTCTTGCCTATATAAGCCTCAACCGCGTGGGTGAGCGCGTCCATACCCGTTGTGGAGGTGATATGCGGAGGAAGACCTACGGTAAGCTCCGGGTCAAGAACCGCAAACTTCGGACGAAGGCACGGGTCGTTTATGGCATATTTCTCATGAGTCTTGGTATTTGAAACAACAGCGGCAAGAGTGGTCTCTGAGCCTGTTCCGGCCGTTGTGGGCACTGCGAAGAACGGAGGAAGCTTATGCATAACCTTGAGCTGACCGCGCATCTGCGGAATAGTCTTGTTGGGTCTTACTACTCTTGCACAGGCAGCCTTTGCACAGTCCATCGGAGAACCGCCGCCGAAAGCTATCATAGCCTGGCAGCCGTTTGCTACGAACTGAGCGCGAGCCTCTTCGATATTTTCAATCGAGGGGTTGGGCTGAACACCGTCATATACGGTATATGAAATACCGTCCTCTTCGAGCTGCTCGAAGAGCCCGTCAAGAATATGAAGGCTCATAAGGCCTTTATCGGTGACGATCATAACATTGTTGATACCTTTTTCTTTAATGACGCCGGGAAGCTTTTTGATAGCTCCGGGTCCTGTAAGCAGCTGCGGTTCAGACCAGTCAAGGAACATCATAAAGATTTTCATGACCTTCTGAAAAGCACGGTAATAAGCTACCTTCATTGCCCACATAGATAAACACCATCCCTTTTTGTAAATTATAAATTGAATTTATAGGTTAATTCTACCTTTTTTAAGCATTTTTTGCAATAGTATTTTCAAATATTTTCACAGCACTCTCGCTGTCCGCTTTTATTTGTGCGGAAAGAGACGAAAGACCGTCAAACCTTTTTTCCGCCCGTAAGAATTCAAGCAAATGCACTTCGGTATCGGTGCCGTACAAATCCCCGGAAAAGCCGAGTATACAAGTCTCACTGCGAACCGAGGGAGTGCCTATTGTCGGACGCCGACCGAAATTTGTCACCGCCGGATAAGCCTTGCCGCCTATTTCTACGTACGAAGCGTAAACTCCGTGCTTCGGCTGCACAAATCCGTCAGGGAAAAACTGATTTATTGTAGGGAAGCCCAAAAGGCGGCCGCGTCTGTCGCCGGCAACCACGGTAAAGTCGTAGGAAAACGGTCTGCCGAGCATTTTCGCCGCCGTTTGCATATCACCGCTTCTTATCGCCTCTCTTATGCGCGTTGAGCTTATTTCTACGCCGTCGAATTCAACCATCGGTGCCACATAAAGCTCTATGCCGTATTTTCGGCACAATCGGCGCAGCACCTCGACATTTCCGGAGCCGTTGTCTCCGAAGGTGTAATTCTCACCGCAGGAGACTGCCCCTGCCGAAAATCTTCCGACAAGAATATCACGCACAAAGCTTTCCGGAGACAGGTGCATTATTTCCGAAAAATCTATTTCCAAAGCACCTACGTTCATTTCGCCGAGCAAGCTTTTGCGCAGGCCGTCCGTCAGTATTTCGGGAGGAGCCTCGCCCTTGATGCACTTGAGCGGATGAACGGAAAACAACAGCACATACGGCATATATCCGCTGTTTTTTGAAAGCTCTATAACCTTTCGGTGCCCCAAATGAAACCCGTCGAAGGTTCCGAGGGCTATTGATTTTTTACACTCATTCACCTTGAAGCACCCTCTTTACCGTGAGACATCCCGTTTCGGTGTTTTTTTCTCCTATTCCGAGGAACTCATTCTCGGGCGAAAAAACTCTGAAAAAGCCGTCACCCTTCGGATTTCCTATGCGGTCGAGAAACAGCTCTCCGCCGTTTTTAAATCTGACCGCCTGCGCCGCAGTTACGTGTACCTCTTTGTACTGTGACAAAACTCTTGAAACCGGCATAACATAATTGCCGAGCTCGCCGTTTTCGCATATTTCGCGCAGCTTCTCTATCGTAACGCAGTCGTCCGTCGAAAATCCGTTTGCCCTCGTCCTGCGAAGCGACTTGAGAACCGCGCCGCAGCCGAGCTTTTTGCCGATATCGTCGGCAAGGCTTCTTATATATGTTCCCGCGGAACACGTTACATCGAGAGAAAACTCGTTATCCGAAAAATCGTATGCGCGAATTTCGGTTATATTTATTCTGCGCTTTTCGCGCTCAATCTCCTTGCCCTGCCTTGCGAGGTCATAAAGACGAACTCCGTCCTTACTCACGGCAGAGTACATAGGCGGAGTCTGAAGCTGCTCGCCGTAAAAGGAGAGTGCCGCCTCCTTAGCTTCACGCGGAGTAACATTTACCGGGAAGCTGCCCGTTACGGTTCCGGTAATATCAAGCGTATCGGTAGTGATGCCGAGCAAAATTCTCGCGGTGTAGCTCTTTTCATGGTCGGGAATAAGCTCTATAAAGCGCGTCGCCCCCGAGAGGGCAACAGTCAACACGCCCGTTGCCATAGGGTCGAGCGTGCCTGTATGCCCGGCTTTTTTGGAGCCGGTTATTCTCTTTACTAAATTAGCCGCCGTAAACGACGTCATATTTTCAGGCTTGTCAATGCAGATAAATCCCGTCATGCTTTTTCAAGCTCCGTTTTGATTATTTCAAGAAGCTGCTTTTTGCCGTCGGCGTAATCGGCCGAAAAATCACAGCCCGCCGCACGCGCGTGCCCTCCGCCGCCCATTTTGGCGCAAATGGCCGAGGCATCCACGGGAGCATAGGTTCTGAGCGATACCTTAAACGTGCCGTCAGCCCGCTCTCTCAGCGTAACGCCGACCTTAACGCCCTCGATTTTGCGCGGAAGAGAAGCTATGCCGTCACATTCGGTCTCGTTTGAGCCGCTCTGCTTAAACATATCCTTAGTGATTGTGATAACGGCGCATTTTCCGCCGAAATACATTTCTATTGAGTTTAAAACAAGCTCCTCAAGTCGTAAATAAGTCCTTGTTTTTGTCTCAAACATAACTCGGTTTATCTCGTCAAACCGCGCTCCGAGCGAAATAAGCTCCGCCGCCTTAATGTGCGTTTCGGGCGTCACGTTGGAGTATCTGAAGCAGCCCGTATCCGTTGAAATTCCCGTATACAGACAGTCTGCCGTGCAAGCGTCCGGTTTTACTCCCAGGCACTTTATTACATCGTAAACTATCTCGCACGCCGCCGCGCTGTCTTTGAGGCAGAGCATATCGGCATATCCCGTATTTGAAATATGATGGTCTATGCACAGCGGTATTTCGGGGAATTTTTCCGTAAGACGCGCGCCGAGCAGCTTTGAATCGGCAACATCCACCGCCACTACAAAATCGGGAGAAAAATCCATACTCTTTTGCGGATTGTAATTTTCCTCCGACTCTCCCCACATATACGAATACTTCTTAGGTATATCGTCTGAGCAATCAACCAAAACCGTTTTGCCCATCCCGGAGAGAACGCGTCGGAGCGCAAAAGCACAACCGAGCGTGTCGCCGTCGGGACTGCGGTGCGTTAAAATCAAAATATTGTCTTTACTTTTGAGAATTTCTGCCGCCTCGGCCTCATTTATCCTCTTCATCGTCTTTTTTCAGAGCCTCAATCTTTCTGAAAATTTCCATACCGTGCTCAACCGAATCATCTGCCGCAAATTTAAGCTCGGGGGCCTTTCTCAAACGAAGCCGTTTTCCGACCTCGTGCCGTATAAGCCCCGTTGCGCTCTCAAGCCCCTTTACAGCCTGCTTTGCGTCATCTATGCCGGAGAGTGAGCTTACAAAAACCTTTGCATAGCTCAAGTCCTGACTTACCTCAACTCTTACCACGGTGAGCATTTTATCTTTTACGCGCGGATCCTTGAGCTCGCGGATAAGCGCAACTATTTCGCGCTTAATATCCTCCGCGACTCTGTCCTTTCTGTATCCTGCCATAGCTTAATTCCTTTCATATAAAAGGAATCAGTCCTTGTATTCCTCCATAACGAATGCCTCGAGGATATCTCCCTCTTTAATGTCGTTGAATTTCTCAAGACCGATTCCGCATTCGTAGCCGGACTGAACCTCTTTTACGTCGTCCTTAAAGCGCTTTAAGGATGCGATGCTGTCCTCCGAAACAACTATGCCGTCGCGGACAACACGAATTTGTGAATTTCTTGTAATTTTGCCGTCAAGAACGTAGCTACCGGCTATCATACCCGCGGAGGAGAGCTTAAATACGTTTCTTACCTCTGCCTTGCCGAGCGTTACCTCACGGTACTTAGGTGCGAGCATGCCCTTAATTGCGTCGCTTATCTCTTCTATGCAGTCATAGATTATTCTGTACATTCTCATATCTACGCCGTCGCGCTCCGCTATTGACTCGGCTACGGAGTCGGGGCGGACGTTAAAGCCTACTATAATCGCATTTGAAGCCGCGGCAAGCATAACGTCGGATTCGCTTACGGCACCGACGCCGCCGTGTATAACCTTTACCTTGACCTCATCGTTTGAGAGCTTTTCAAGGCTCTGTCTTACAGCCTCTACGGAGCCCTGAACATCTGCCTTGACTATGATGTTAAGCTCCTTAAGCTCGCCCTCGTTTATGGATGAGAAGAGATTGTCAAGAGTTACCTTCTGGAACTGCTTGAACTGCTCCTCCTTTTGCTCGTGCTTTCTCTGCTCAACAAGCTCACGCGCAAGCTTTTCGTCGGAAACGGCGTCAAATTTGTCACCGCCGGTCGGAACCTCATCAAGACCCATAACCTCTACGGGTACGGACGGACCTGCCTCTTCAAGCTTTTTGCCGCGCTCGTTTGTCATAACTCTGACTCTGCCCACGGTTGTGCCGGCAACTACTATGTCGCCCGTCTTCAACGTACCGTTTTGTACAAGGAGCGTCGCAACGGGGCCTCTGCCCTTATCAAGCTTCGCCTCTATTACAATGCCCTTTGCGGCACGGTTCGGATTTGCTTTAAGCTCAAGCATTTCCGCAACGAGAAGTATTGACTCGAGAAGCTTGTCGATACCCATATGAGTCTTAGCCGAAACGGGAACGCATATTACATCGCCGCCCCATTCCTCGGGAACCAGGTCATACTCGGTGAGCTGCTGAAGAACTCTGTCCGGTGACGCGTCCGGCTTATCCATTTTGTTTATGGCTACAATTACGCTGACTCCCGCGGCCTTCGCGTGGTTTATGGCCTCTATTGTCTGCGGCATTATACCGTCGTCGGCGGCAACTACGAGCACGGCAATATCAGTAGCCATAGCACCTCTCGCTCTCATAGATGTGAATGCGGCGTGACCGGGTGTGTCGAGGAAGGTTATCATCTGACCGTTAAGGTTTACTCTGTAAGCACCTATGTGCTGAGTTATGCCGCCTGCCTCGGTCTCTGTTACGGAGGTATTTCTTATGGCGTCAAGAAGCGAGGTTTTGCCGTGGTCAACGTGACCCATAACAACTACTACGGGATCTCTCGGCTCAAGATTTTCCTCTGTATCCTCGGTATCGTCTATAATTCTCTCTTCAATCGTTACTACGACCTCTTTTTCAACCTTTGCGCCGAGCTCGGAAGCTGCTATCGCCGCCGTATCGTAGTCGATAACATCATTGACGGTAGCCATAATGCCGAGAGCCATAAGCTTTTTGATTACCTCGGCAGCTGTCATTTTAAGCTTAAGAGCGAGGTCGCCTACGGTGATTTCGTCGGGAACGGTTATCTTAATGTGTCTCTTGGCGCGCTCCGCCGCTATTCTCTTTAGTCTCTCCGCCTCGGTCTCACGCTTGTGGCTTCTTACGCCCTGCTGCCTTCTGTACTGCTGAGACTTCTGCTTGAGCTTCTGCTTATGGACGGTGTTGTCGCCGTTGTTGCGGTTGTTTACCGGAGCGATGTTCTCATAACGCTCGTTGTACTTGTCAAGGTCAACTGAGTTGCCTCTTGTATCAACGTGGCGCATTTCGCCCTTTGTGCGCGACTGCATCGGCTTTGAAGGATCTTTTTCCTTCTTTTCCTTTTTGCTCTTAAACGGAGCCGAATTGTCCGTTTTTGCATTTTGCTTAGTTTTGCCAGCATCCGCCTTGGAAGCCGTCTTCTTTGGCTCGGCTGCGGATTTTTGCGGCTTTTCTTTAACATCTTCCGCCGATTTCTGCCTTGCAAAATAGCCGTCAAGGCTCTTCGGCGCATTCTGCTTTGAGAGCAGGTCAAAAATCAAATCAAGCTCTTTCTCTTCGAGCGCGGTCTGATATTTCTTCTCGCCGTCAAAGTATTTTGAGACAAGCTCTATTAAATCCTTGCTCTGAATATCAAAATCTTTAGCTGCTTCATGTATCTTATATTTTTTTGTCATATATTACTTTCCCTCCCGGATCAATTCTGTTATTTTACGTGCGAAGCCGCCGTCGTTGACCGTTAATACCGCGGTCATCTTGGCGCCGAGGCACCTGCCTAAATCGTTCATTGTACAGCCAAGGGTTAATGCCGGAGTTTTGCCGCCGGTCTTTTCGCAAAGGGAGATAAATTCGTCCTTGAGTCTTTCAGACGAATCGGAGGCCAGAATGCACACGCAGGCTTTGCCTTCTTTTACGGAGGACAGTGCCGCGTCGTGCCCGAGACTCAGAGCCGAAGCCCGCCTTGCTATACCGAGCAGTCCTAATGCCCTGTCATTCATTTTCCGAAAGCTCCTTTTCCATCTCGTCGTAAACCTCGTCGGGTACCGTTACCGAGAACGCGCGGTCTATCCGCTTTGCTTTGCGCGCCGCCTTGAGGCACTGTGCGCTTTTGCATATATACGCTCCCCTGCCCGCCTTTTTGCCGGTGAGGTCAAGCGAGACCTCGCCCTCGGAGCTTCTGACCACTCTCACAAGCTCCTGCTTAGGCTTTTGGCAGCCGCATCCGAGACATTTTCTCAGAGGTATTTTTTTCTGCTTCATTTTATTCTCCCTTAAACATCAAAAGACTCAGCCTTCGTAAAATCCGCTTTCGGGTTTTATATCTATCTTCCAGCCGGTAAGGCGCGCCGCGAGACGCGCGTTTTGACCCTTGTTGCCTATTGCGAGCGAGAGCTGATTGTCCGGAACGGTAACTACGCAGGATTTAACCTCCGAATCGGGTATCTCAACATTAAGTACGTTTGCGGGAGCGAGAGCAGCCGCAACAAACTGCTTGGGGTCTTCGCTGTAATTGACTATGTCTATCTTTTCTCCGCCGAGCAGCTCTACTATCTTGTTGACTCTCGAGCCTCTCGGGCCTATGCAGGCTCCGATGGCGTCAACGTTTTCATCCTTGCTGCTGACCGCCATTTTTGTTCTGGCACCGGCTTCACGTGAAATTGCGTTGATGGTTACTGTGCCGTCGTAAATCTCGGGAACCTCTGTCTCAAACAGACGTTTTACAAGACCCTGATGCGTGCGTGAAATCATAGCCTTCGGGCCTTTTTCCGTATCTCTGACGTCAACTATAAATACCTTTATAAGCTCGCCGACGGTAAGCTCCTCGCCGGGAACCTGCTCACCCTTCGGAAGTATTGCCTCTGCCTTACCGATTTCAAGAGTGGCATTTCCGGTAATCGGGTCAACGCTGAGAACCTTAGCGGTGACAAGCTCCTGCTGCTTTGACTGGAACTCCATCATTATCTGACCCTTTTCGGCGTCGCGTATACCCTGACGGATAACGTGCTTTGCGGTCTGAGCCGCTATTCTGCCGAAGTCCTTCGTGTCAAGCATTATCTCGATAATGTCGCCTGCCTCGGCACCGGGCTTATACTGCTGAGCGTCGGCTACGGTTATATCGGTATCCTCGTCGTCGATTTCGTCAACCACGTTTTTGCGAACAAATACGTTCATTTCATAATTTTCGGGATCAATCTCACACGAAACTACGTCCTTGCCGTTATAATCCTTGCGAAGCGCAACGATTATGGCGTTCTGTATCTTCTCATAGAGATACTCGGCAGGAATTCCTTTTTCTTTTTCAAGCATCTGCACAGCTTCAAAAAATTCCTTATTCATTTTAATAACCATTCCTTTCAAGGTAGTGCCGTGTTTTTTCGTCACGGCGATTATTGTCTTTTACATATCAAAGTCGTCAAGCTTTACAAACGAAGCTTCCTTCTTTTCAAAGGACATTCCGCCGCCCTCATCGAATTCAACCGTGATAAGACCTGCGTCGTAATCCTTTAATGTGCATTTGTAAACTCTCTTGCCGTTTACGGGGCGTATAAACTTAACTATTACGCGGCTGCCGAGATATCTCGTAAAATGAAAATCCCTTGTAAGCTCGCGCTCAATGCCCGGCGAGGAAACCTGAAGAGAGTAGCTTCGGTCTATGGGGTCGGCTTCGTCAAGCGGCTCATCTAAAGCGTGGCTCATATTTACGCAGTCGTCAATTCCTATGCCGCCGTCCTGTTTGTCTATGAATATGCGAAGGTACCACTCCGCGCCCTCCTTTTGGAAGCGGACGTCCCACAAAATGAGCCCGAGCTCCTCGGCGAGCGGCTGTGCGATATTCCAAACCGTTCCGACGGTACCGGTCAATTTTTCTGCCATTCGATGTATCCTTTCGTAAAAAAGTCTTAACAAAACTAAGAGAGCGGGTCGCCCCACTCTCAATCATACGAATATTCTTACTGTGTTATAATACCATATATATATACGGTTTGCAAGCTTTTTTTCAAAGGTCGTCCGAATCCTGCTCCGGCCTTTTGTCGCTGTCCGCGGGATTGCCCGTATAGCTGCCCAAAACATCGGAGTTTGTGGTATCGTTATAGCCGTTCCAAATCTCCGCCATCTCCGCACCGAGCTCACTCAGCTTATCGACGGCTTTTTTTGACGGCCTCTTTTCGTCTTTGTTTTTCTTACTCAAATTTATCACCCTTTCTTTATGTGATAACATTATTATGCCGAAAAAATGACAGTATATTTATGTATCTTTTTTATTATTTTCAGGTTGACTTTTAATTTTTTAGTTGCTATAATACAAGAGTATATAAGGGGTCATTCCCTAACAAAAAATGAAAGGGTTTGTTTAAGTTATGAAAAAGACGATTTCTGTTATTGTCGCCATTGCCATGATGCTTATGGTAAGCATCCCCGCATTCGCAGGCAATTTCGATGACAACGCTGATCTCACCGCTCAGCAGAAGGTTTTTGCCGAAGTGATTTTCGACGGTCTCAGCGCAGGCAACAACACCGCTGATACTCTTGCAAATTATGTAGGCAGCAATCTTGATTACAAAAACGACATCACATCTCCCGACACAATCGCAGACGATGTTTCCGTTGCTTTAGAGGTTGCAAACGCCAAGCTTGCTGCGCCCATTACAGACGAAAATGTCCTCAACACAATGATGCTCAAATTGTACGCAACCATTACCGGCCGCTATCAGGCTGCTAACGGCGAGGGTTCATCAAACATCGGCTCTAGCGGCAGCGGCAGCAACGTGCTCGATAAGCTCTTCCCCGATTTCTCAAACGGCGATTTCAGCGACCTCTTCAAGGGCTTCTCTGATTCGTTCTCACAGATAGGCGGAGCTATTTCGGGTCTTCTCAGCGGCCTCGGCATCGGCGGCGGCTCGGGCAACAATACCGAGACCACCACAAAGAAGTCAACTACCACAAAGTCAAGCAGCTCTTCAAAAACCTCGACCGCTTCCATCCCGAAGACCGGCGACGTTGCGATATATGCAGTTGCAGGTGTTGCGGTAGCAGCAGGCCTTGCACTTGTACTTACCAAAAAGAGCAAGGATTCCGACGAGAAATAAGCTGAAACTTAAAACATAACTTTTTTAAAACCTCAATCTCGCAAAAGAGATTGAGGTTTTTTTGTTGCGCTTTTATGTTGTGCTTTTACATACGTTCGCCGTCAGTAAAAGCTCGATTATCAAGGACAAAAAGCGGGGCCGCGAATTAACGCGGCCCCGCTCAAAAGCTTTAGGCTAAAATGAAGCTCAATCAACGATAACGCCTGTTGCGTCGCGTCCTGCCATTACGGCATTTGACTCGTCGGTATCAATATGCATTGCAAGCTTGAACTTCGGGCTTACCCTTACAACAACGTCACCGAAAACAAGCGAGCGCTCGGGTGATTCAATTTTAACCGATACAACCTGCTTGTCCTTTACGCCGTAATTCTCGGCATCCTCGGGAGTCATATGTATGTGTCTCTTAGCCACGATAACGCCCTCTTTGAGCTCAACCTCGCCCTTGGGGCCTACCAATTTGCAAGCACCGCTGCCGGCTATATCGCCCGATTCACGAACGGGAGCGGCAACGCCTATTGAGCGCGCGTCGCTTGCGGAAAGCTCAACCTGATCGGCAGGTCTTGTGGGGCCCAATATTGAAACAGCCGGGAAGCTGTTTTTAGGGCCTATAACCTGAACTCTTTCTTCACAGGCGAACTGACCCGGCTGTGAGAGATCCTTCTTCTTTGTAAGCTGATAGCCCTTACCGAAGAGTATTTCAAGCGTTTTCTCTGTAACGTGAACGTGTCTTGCGGAGGTTTCAACCATTACGGTTTTTTCCATTTTAATTTTCCCCTTTATTAAGATTTAATTTATTTGCTCATTTCGGCTCTTGCAGCCTTGATGTTTGCAACAAATTTCTTACCGATTTCGGTTATCTGTTTATAGTCGCCGGTCTTGGCTCCTGCTGTGAGTGATGAGCCTGCGCCTACTGCCACTGCACCAGCTTTTATCCATTCGCCTACATTGTCGGCGTTAACACCGCCCGTGGGCATCATCTTGGCATAGGGAATAGGCCCGCGAATATCCTTTATGATTTTAGGACCGAAAAGGTCGGCAGGGAATACCTTTAGTATATCCGCTCCGTTTTCCATCGCGAGCAGTCCCTCGCGTACCGACATAATTCCCGGCATCATCGGAACTCTGTAACGGTTGCACAGATGAAGCGTATCAAGGTCAAGAGCGGGGCTTACTATATACTGAGCACCCGACAGCATTGCTATACGAGCGGTTGTTGCATCAAGCACCGTGCCTGCGCCGAGGATTATCTCGTCGGGTGTATAGCGCTTTGCAAGCTCCTCTATAACCTTGTCTGCGTGCGGAACGGTAAACGTCAGCTCTATGGCTGCAACTCCGCCCTCGATGCAGGCGTCGGTAATACGAATCGCCTTGTCCGTGCTCTCGGCGCGGACTACTGCAACTATGCCGCAGTCCTGAATTTTTGTAAGTATTTGTTCTTTATCCATTAGTAACATCTCCGGATATATTTATTTTAAAATTTAGTCTTGCCCCTTACGCACAGCCTTAATATTAGCTCGAAAAGCCAAAGGTACTCGATTTGATATGCGAGTTTGGTTGCCGAAAGCTCCTGATATGCGTAGGATTTTACCGTTTGATTTCAGAGGTAAAAGATTTCGTATATTATGGCTTTTCGGTGCCCCGAAGTATATTTTCGATATACGAGCTCGGTCGCCGAAAGCTCCTGATATGCGTAGGATTTTACCACTTGATTTCAGAGGGAAAAGATTTCGTATATTACGGCTTTTCGGTGCCCCGAAGTATATTTTCGATATACGAGTTTGGGCTCCGAAAGGTCGTAAGATGCGTAAGATTTTACCTCTGAACGCGTGCACCCGCGCCGGATACGATATTCTCTACTTCTTTAAGTGAAGCCATAGATGTGTCACCGGGCGTGGTCATTGCGAGAGCACCGTGGGCTATGCCGTAATTTACGGCTTTGTCGGGGTCGCCGGTGGTCATAAGGCCTGTCTCTTATACACATCTGACGCT
>ERZ1026780.613-NODE-613-length-27447-cov-5.903548_pt1 | contig 27447 bp, 18 predicted proteins | sample MGYA00380126_ERZ1026780 | MGnify/ENA primary metagenome ERZ1026780 (study PRJEB33269, sample SAMEA4719762) | human gut metagenome | biome: human-associated habitat; feature: organic feature; material: feces | place: Cameroon | collected 2013-10 ... | reverse complement strand
TGTAGCTTATAGACGTGGGCGCGACTGTCCTTGTGGAAACCTTCATACTTGCGCTTGGTGATGGGGAACGAGCCGGAGCGCAGGCCGACGGCCTCCCAGGTGTAGAGCCGCTGCGTGTCGTAGAGCTTCAGGATGAGGCCGGGCAGTCCGCCAAACGTCCATGGGCCGAGGCGCACGGGGATGTCGGCGGCAAACCACGCCTCGAAGTTGCGGCCCCGCCAGTGGCAGGTGGCCCGTTGGCAGCTGTGGCCGAGGAGGGTGGTGCGCTCGGGGTGGAGCGTCCATTTCTGTTGGGCGGCAGGTTCGGTGTAGTAGGCGTTGTAGCGTTCCATGGCCCACGGCATCCAGGCGTAGAGCGTTTGCTGGCCCTGCTCGGTGAAGATCTCCGTCGACTGGTACTCGCTCCAGTATTGCCCCTCGCGGCCTATGGTATAGAGCGAGGTTGGCACGCCCTCAGCGTGGGGGTTGGCCTTCATGTAGGCGTCGTAGAGCGAGTCGCCCTGCTCCATGAAGCGGCTGTAGTGCTTGCTCAGCCGTTGCCCGGCTTGCAGCACATGGAGGTCGATGTAGGTGTCGGGGTTGCGCAGGTCGGTGGCGTTCAGCGCATACTCCACCTCGAGTTGGGCCTGTCCCACAACGGTAGTGTTGCCCCCGCCCCTGGGCTTCGGCCGCATGACGTGTCCCTGCTTCTGCTGCGCCCACGCCCCGCCGCAAAGGGTGGCGAGGGCGAAGATAATGGTGATGATTCTCTTGTGCTTCATAATGGTTGTCTATTCTAATTCCAGCGTGTCGTAGGGTTATTCGCTTACGACTTCCGCCATTCGTTTCTCCATATCTTTCAGCGCCTTCTCGCTGAATCCTGTTTGTTGCCACACTTCCTGCCCCTGACGGTTATAGAGGTAATACTGGGGTATGCTGCCGAGGTTGGGAATTTGGTTCCACAGCGTATTGGGGATGCGGTAGTGTTGGCCAGGAATCTTGATAACATACTTGCTCCATTCGTTGATTGGGCTTGATTCGTTGGTGAGATAGACAAACACCACATCCTTCCCCTTCAATTGCTCTTTCAAGGGTTCCATGGCTGCGATGCCTTTCTTGCAAGGCCCACACCACGTGGCCCAAAGGTCGAAGAAAACGGCCTTTCCAGAGTATTGGCTGGCAATGGTCTGTAAGAGTTGTGCACCGGCAACGTCGGGCGTGGGCATCATGCGCTCCTTGGCCTCCCGCTGTAGTCTTTCTGCGGCGACACAGGTGGTATCGTTGAAGGCACGGAGTATGGGTCGGAAGTATGGATGGGCGGTCTGTATCACGCTGTCGGGCAGCACGTGCCCCTGCCGCATCTGCGCGGCTTTCTCCTTTGCTTCGGCAAATCCTTTCAACATCTCGTACACCTCGCCATGGTCGAGACCGTTAGCTTTGAGATAAGGCAGACGATCGGCTATCGGGGGCAGGTAGTAAGATCGCCCGTCGCGGAAGAGCATCAGGTCGCGAGCATGTGGGTCAGTCAGCGTGTGTGCTTGAACAGTGCGCACATAGTAGTCTTCCAGCAACAATCGCAGAAAGTCCTGCTGACGGCGCGTATACCCCCTGCGTTCTGCTACGCCCCGGTGCAGTGTGTCGATACTCTGCCACAGTGCATCACACCAACCCGATGTGTCACCGCCGTTATATGTAGGCAACCCCTTGATGTCACGATAATGCAGAAAGCTGTTCTCCAATAACACTTGGTTGAGGTCGCCCAATGTGCCTCCAAGCCTGTAACAATCGTGATTGGTTGGGCGGCCTGCCGCAAAGTTCCCGTCGCGTGCCAGACAAGCCGTGGCATCTACTTCGAGCGTCAGAGTCTCTCCAGGAATGAGTATCAGGGGGAACTGGTCAACATGCATGCCTGCATCTACCCGGCAACCGAGCCAAACAGAGCGCGTAGCAACGTAGGCCGGATGGCGATAGACCGTCACAGAGTCGGCGTATAGCGACCTGCTCTCATACTGCCCTGTGATGGGGTCGCAGCTTGAGGGACCAAAATATTCGAAACTACCGCCGCCGTGTAATATGCAGGTTGCCGTTGCCTCACCATGTTTCGGCGTTAGCGGTTGCAAGGGCTCGCCATCGTCGACGGGGCTCTGGTAAGGCGGTAGGGCAAGGGGATAGAGTTGGTTGTCAAGTCGGATGCCGCGAATCTTCCACGCCCCGTCGTTATCGGCCTCTACATAGTGGAAGGTTTTGGTTCCTTTTGGCATTGGCTCGAAGCAGAGGATGACCGAGTCCTGTTGTGCGTTCTTCACATATTTCTTACCTATCTCAAAGGCCTCGTCGATGAGCACTTCTTTCCCCTTGTGCGTGATGATGCGCCCTTCCTGATAGGCATAGCGTTGACCACCACACTCCAACCGTGCCCCGTCCATGCTCCAATCTCGCCAATGGGCACAGGCCATACGGAAATGTACGATAGTGGCGGTTTTGGTCAGTTCCACCTTTACGGGGAGCAAATCGTTGGTACTCGTTGACTTGAACGCGGGTCTGTCAATGACCTTGTTCTTCGCCCACGCCCCGCCGCAAAGGGTGGCGAGGGCGAGGAAACAGGCGAACATTCTCTTTTTCATATAGATAATGCGATGTGTTATAAGGGTTGGTATAATGATTGATTTGGGATCATTCCTTTTCCAATGGTTCGAACCGCACCTTGGGAGGCATAGGTCTTCCATCGAGGCTCGTCCAGCCGATGGCATTGCGATAGTCTTCGTTGTATTTCTTCTGCCGCTGCCATACGCTCTTGCGTGTCGATTTGGGGTAGAGCTTGTCAGGATATTGCATGATGGGGTATGTGCCACGCTCAATGGCCACGGCCTCCCAAACGTAAATGTTCTGCACGTCAGAGACCTTCAGGATGAGGCCGGGCAGTCCGCCGAACTTCCACGGCCCGCCCTTGATGGGAACATCGGCGGCAAACCACGCCACGAAGTCGCGGCCACGGAAACGGCACGTGGCCTTCTGGCAGCGGTGGCCGAGGATGGATAGCTGCTCGTTGGCCAGCGTCCATTGCATCAGTGGCCACGGCTCCGTGTAGCTGCTGTTCTCGCGCTCTGCCCATAGGGGGAAGCAGGCTTGCTCTTCCAGTTGTTTGCCTCGCATCGTGTAGTCTGAATAAACCAATTCGCTCCATTTGTCTGACTTCTCGCCACGAATAAATGCGGTCTTGGGCACGTTTCCTTTGTAACCCTTCTCTCGCACCCATTCTGTAACCTTCAAATCGGAGGAGTAAACAAATTCGCTACTGTACTTCCAGACTCGCTTGCCCACCTCCAGCTTGCCCAGGTCCAGGTAGGTGTTCTCGTCCTTGATGTCCTTGGCATTAAGGGCATAGAGCACGCGCACATGGGCCGTGTCGATAGCCACACGCTGGTTGTATCCCCTTTTCTCACGTGTGGGAGCGTTCCCGTTTACTTTGGGTTGCGCCCATGCCCCGCCGCAAAGGGCGGCGAGGATGAGGATTGTAATGAGCGTTTGTTTCATCACGATTTTGTTGGTTAGGTATAAGTGTTACAATAGTTTGAACCTTACGCTGACCATTGCGTTGCGGGGCCGCAGTTGCGAGGTTTGGGTATAGATGTCGAGGCCGCTGTAGCCTACGCGGGTGTACTGGCGCTGGTCGAAGAGGTTGTTGAGTTGCAGCTCCAGGTCGACGCGCTTCAGCTTGAGCTTGGCGGTGGCGTCGCCAAACCAGGCATGGCGGTTCTTGGCCGATAGGTTTGTGTAGTTGTCCTCGGCGGCGAAGGTCAGCGTGAGGGTCTTGGTGGGAAAGACGCTCATGCTGAGGCGCTGGGTGCTGCTCTTCGCGCTCACGGCTTCGTTGCGGTGGCCCTCGGTGTAGCTGCGGCTCTGGCTGAAGCCACTGGTATAAACCACGCCGAGCCACTGGAACGGACTGAAGGAGAGGGCGCCGCCAAAGCTGAGGCTCTGGGCACGGTATGCATAGAGCCTCTGGCTGATGAGGCGCTCGCTCTCGGAGAGGCCGTAGCCGCCGAAGACGCGGAGGGTGGAGCGCATGAAGTCGAACCCCTTGCTGGCCTCGCCGTTGAGGCTGTAGCTGCTGGTCGTGGTGGGCTGGTCTACGGCCTGCACCACGCTGGTGGCTCCCTCGTAGCTGTAGCTGTAGATCTGGTTGTCGTGGGTGCGGCGGTAGCCGATGCCGACGTTGGCGAACAGGGCGCGGAGGGCGCTGCGGTAGCGCAGACTGGCGTTGGCGCCGTAGTGGGAGGTCTCCGACAGTTGCTCTACGTAGCTTCGCTGGAAGGCGCGGTAGTTGGACATGATGTAGCCGCTGTAGATGCCGCCCGGGTCGCCCACGGTCTTCGAGTAGTTGGCGCCGGCGTTGAGCCAGAGGTCGCGGCTGATGCTCCAGTTTGCCGAGAGCGAGGGGAAGAAGAGCAGGTGTGTGTAGCCGTGCTGGTCGTTCCTTGTTTTGTCGTCGAGCGTCTGGGTGTAGAGCTCGAGGGGCAATCCGAGGCCGATGTAGAAGTTGGGCGTTTCATACTTGTAGGTTTGGGCGAGGGCCACGCAGTAGGTGTTGTACCACAGGTCGTTGCTGAGTTGGGCGTGCTCGGCAGGCGGTGTGAATCCGTCGAGGTCGGTCACGATGCCGTGGAGGTTGGCCGTGGCGCTTACGCCGTAGCTGAAGCGGAACCTTTGGCCCACGCGGATGGCGTAGCTGGTGTTGAAGCTGGCGGCGATGTGGTGTGAGTTCACGTCCTGCGTGTAGGCGGTGGATGTGCCCTGCAGCAGCGAGTCGACACCCACGGTGAGCGTGTTCGGGCGGTGGGCGTAGCCTGCTGAGAAGTGGAGGTCGAAGGTGTTCTTGCCGATGTTGCGAATGGTGTTGAAGGTGTTGGAGATGGAGAGCTGCGGGCGGTCGAAATGCTGGCGTACGCGGTTGTTGCCGTAGTTTGCGGGGTTGGCGCCTGTGCGCTCGGAGGCGAGCAGGCCGTCCACACGGTCGCTGTTCCAGTGGGTGTCCACCTTCAGCACGTTGGCCACGAAGCCGTTGGGCGCGTTGCGGTTGTAGCGCCCCTGGATGTTCAGGTTGTTCAGCTTGGTCTCGCTGGTCATGGTCTCGGAGGCGAGCAAGCGGCTGTCGTCGCTAACAAACTGGTCGCCCACGCTGCTGCCCTCGCGGCGTATGCGGTCGTTGTAGTAGGCAATGTTCAGTCCCAGTTCCGTGTCCTTGTTGGGCTTCTCCAAGTGGTTCATGGTCAGTATCTGACTGTGGTTGTCGAAGGTGCGCTTCTGTGGCAGGCCAGAGCCGTTGGGCATGAGGGCGCCGGTAGGGCAGAAGGGGTAGAGACTTACGCTGTTGACGCTTGAATAGTGTTGCGTGAGTTCCTTCGACACGTCGTCGCCCGTGTTGTTGCCTTTATATAAGGTCATGTTTTGCCGACGCTTGGCGAAGTACATGCCCACCACCTCGGCGGTCCACAAGGGGCTTTGCCCTATGGCGGCCTGGCTGTTGGTGAGCGGCCGTTTGCCGATATGCCAGCCGCCCGCCTGCTGCGCGCCGCCGCCGAGCATGGTGTTGATGGCCACGGTTCCCTTGGCCGAGTTTTTCAGCTTCAGGTTGATGGCCACATCGTCGGAGAGTTCCTTGTCTTGCAGCATCTTCACGGGCTGGTGGTGCTCCAGCACCTGCACGGTGGCCACGTCGGAGGCGTTGATGTTGTTGGTGGCCAGTCCGTAGCGGCCCTGCAGCAGGTCCATCTCCTCCACGTAGAATTTCTTGATGGTCTTGCCGTTATACTTGATGCCGCCGTTGTCGGCCACCTCTATGCCGGGCATGTGCTTCAGCACGTCGCCGATGACGCGGTCGCCCTGCTGTTGGTAGGCTCCCACGAGGTAGCTGAGCGTGTCGCCGTTCTGCCGTATCTTCTGCGCTCGCACGGTAACCTCCTTCAGTTGCATGGCCTGTTCCTTCACGCAGAAATCGAGCCGTTGCGAGCGGTTGGCCACCTGTTTCGCGTGGCTGCCAATGGCCAGTCCGGAGGCGCTGACGGTCACGGAGTCGGCCTCGGTGGTAAACTCCAGCCTGTAGTGGCCCTTGGCGTCGGTGTCGGCAAAAACCAGGATGTTGCCCGTGCCCTTGGGGGCCACGCTGACGTAAGCCTCCACGTGCTTGCCCTGCGCGTCGGCCACTGTGCCCTCGATGACGGTCTGGGCGGAGGCCGCTATGGCTGCGAAGGCGAGCATGGCGATGATGATTGACCTATGCATCCTGCAACTACTTTAGGCGGAACATGACCGGCACATTATATTGATAACGCACATTCCTGCCCATTCTCTTGGCCGGATTCCATCGGGGCATCTGCCTCATGATCCGGATGGCCTCGTTGGATAGCAGCGGGCTGGGCGAGCTAACGGCTTCAAAGTGGGTCAGGCGGCCGTCTTCCTCTACCACGAAGCGAACCACCACACGGCCTTCGATGCCATTCTCCAGGGCCTCCTTGGGATAGTGCATTTGTTGGCCCAAGAACTTATAGAGCGCCTCCATGTCGCCGGGATAGGACGGCATGACCTCCACCACTCGATAGACGGTGGTGTCCTTAGGTATTCCCAGCACATGCTCGATGGCTCCGCGCACCATGCCGTTCGGATGGATGATGGCAGCCACGGCGATGCCCGATACCAGAGCCAAAAGGGCGAACACGATGAGGTGGCGCATGTCGAAGAATCGGCGGCGCAAGGCGGTGCGGAGGGTGTTGCGAACGCTGGAGATGGTGTTGCGCACGGAGGCCACGGAAATGCCACGCGCCTCGGCAATCTCCTCGACCGTCAGTCCCTCGTCGTAGAAGAGTTGCCACACCTCGCGCTCGGCCTTGGGCAGACGCCTGAGGCGCCCACGCAGCCACTCGGAGTTTTCGCGCTCCTCCACCTCTTCCTGCGGCGTTACCTCGGTGATGGCGGCATGGCTGTCGTCGGCCAGCTCCACCTCCACACGTTGCCCGCGCCACATCGACACGCAGCAGTTGCGTGCAATGCGCATCAGGTAGGCGTCGGTGAGCGTGGCCTTGTTGCGCACGTTCCACGCCCTGATGCACGTTTCCTGCACCACCTCTTCGGCTTCGGTGTCGGATCCGAAAAACTCGCGGCCCATCTGCATCAGTTGGGGGCGCATTCGTTCCACCATTTCCTTATATGCTTGTTCTGTCATCATGCTGTTTCAGTTGTTTGGGTTTTCTGCTCCTTTAACGCTAAAGTCGCCCAAGGCTCACCCTTAAAAGATGTTAAAGGCTTCCCGCTGCTGGGCATCGTGGCTCGTTCTCGGGCATCGTGGCTCGTTCTCGGGTCGAGGAATGTCATTGGATTGAGGCCATCATTGGTTCGTGGAACGCCATCGGTTCGTGGAATGTCATCGGATTGAGCCCGTCATTGAACTACCTGACTTTCCTCGGCCGCCTTGCCGGTCATCGTGCCGCGCGGTGATCGGTGCGCCTTTTTTTGCAACAAAGATAAGATTTCTTGCGTTCCAAACACCCCATTGGCGCTCATTTTTTGATACGGGTATCACTTTTTGCATCGTAAAGACACAGCCTCTTCGCCCCATGCTCCCCATTATAAACCCATTCAACATCCAACGGGACTCGTTCAACACTCCACACATACGGCTCTCCGCCTGCGAAAAGATCTGCGATCTGTGGGAGAACATTCCCGTGCCGCATGCCCCATTCCACATCCAACATTCCACATTCTCAACATCCCTCCCCCAAATCTACACTGTTTTTCCTGTCGCGCCCCGCCTTGCGTCCAAATACGCCATTCTTGCGCATTTTTGTAACCATCTAACATTCAGTCGCTTACCATTCGAAGGACCCATTCTGCTCTCCCCAACTCCCCATTCAGCCTTGCGGTTAGGCATCTTTCGCCCCTCGAAACATGCCCTTCCGCGCCTCCATCCCTTACCTTCCGCACCTCGATCCCTTAGCTATCGCACCTCGATACATGCCTAACGCCCCAGTCACCACTCTCCATCCGTCATTCCAAACGCCCCAAACCACCTTCCCCGCCCTCTATTTCGCTCAAAATCCCAACACAAAATTTGTACCAAAATTTGCAACAAGCAACGATGGCTTTCGTGTTTGTCAAGCTCTGCTTACCTTGTCGTCATAAGGATTATAGCCTTATGATGTGCCTCGCTTCGCTAACGTTTAATCCGTGATTTTGACGAATGAGTACGAAAAATGCTACACAATTGAAAATAATTGGCCGCCAGGGGAGAGTTTCTCAGATTTAATCTGTAATTTTAGCATGCCAGTTGGAGATTTGTTTGATTTTATAGCAAAACTAAGTCAAGTGAATCTTCTGACATGGCAAAATTCTGAGTCGCTGGGCTTTGTCGCTTGCTAAAGCAAGAATGTCTTGTTGCTTGGTAACTTATAAAAGACTATGTATATAGTGTTGCAAATAAAGGATAAGCATCACATGATGATTACAATAAAGAATGCGCTTGTGCGCAATAGGTTTGCTAAAAACAGTGTCATGAGTTTCTGCGCATGGCTTGTATGCTTTTTTATGTTTGAGATGTTTTCTCCAGCAATGGTTTCCAACGTGATCGCACAGGAGAACTTGAATGCAAAATATCCATGGATCAACAGCGAAAAGAACTCTTCCGGACTTTATGGGATTCCTGATGGAAACGGTGGTTGGAATGTGGAGCCTGTTTTTGAATTCCTCGGATGTTTTTGCGAGGGAAGCCCTATCACACAGGCAAAATACAAAGGCAAAGAATATGTGGTAGACCGCCGTTTCAACATTGTAGGAGGTCCGTATCAGTATGTTTTGGCGATACACCCTTCCTTTGCAGTTGTGGAAGAAAGCGATTTCAACGTTTATTGCGTAAACACCAAAGGACAAAAGATTTCTGACGTTTATGAATATGTAAAAATTGTAAATACCTTGCACGAAGACATACAAGATTTTATGGTCTTTGCGAAGCACAAAGGTTCGGCCGATTGGGACATACTTGGCGCAGATGGCAAGAGTATTTGTACCGTAAACAAAGGAGGCGATGCAAGGGGGCTCAGTTGCGGTATTTGGAATGTTTTAGTTGACAACAACTTTGAAAAGAACGGAAAACTGATAGCGCCGCTCTTGCAATTCCCTGACAAAGGGCAATATGGAGTTATGAATCTTGAGGGCGAAATAATTGTCCCTGCGAAATACAGTCGTATAGACGATATTGATTTGACTAATTTTTATAATATCACGAAGTTTAGTGGGGCAAAATGCACAGAAGACCAATTGAGACGCCATACATTTTTTGCCTGTTACGACGTCAACAATGATGTAACCCTTGTAGACGCAACGGGCAAGGTCGTCATTCCTACGCAAAAGGATTTCAAAAACGCCAATGCTTATTTCAAGAAAAACAAAAAGGTTTTGGCGCAATATCTGTTGCAGAGCGATAGCTATGATAGCGATTTGAAAGCGAAGGTGCTTGTTCCCTACCAGGCTTTCCTCGAAAGAATGCAGAAATACATTGCCGATAATGGATTGATGGACCCTGTGGGCAACGGAAAGAACCTACTCGCAATTGCAAGGAACGACAAGGCGGAAGCGCAAAAACTCCTCGCCATGCAGCAGACTAAGGAGCGTGCGGCACAAACGGCTGTAGCTGCTAAATCGTCAGCGTCGGCAGCAACGATGGGCGCTTCACGTCAGAGCGCTAAGACAACAACGCAAAACAATATTTCCCATCCCGCCTATGGTACGCTGCCCTCACAGAGTAGCTACTACTATTATGGAAAATCGGGTGGCAAGCCTGGGGAGGTGCAACTCTACATCCAGGGTTACGCCAACGGTGGATGTTGGATTTCGCTTCGTGCTTTCAACTTGAGCCTTATGGCGCTTAGCTTCGGCCCCGACAACGTGAAATATGAGGGCGACTACATTGTTATTGGCGGACGTTATTACAAGGAAGGATTCCTCTACACTCCGGGCGCTTACCTCGATGCCCCTACAGTAAAGATAGCCAAAGATTGGAGCCATATTATCTATGTGCCTCTCAAAGGACAGCAGGATGTGTACGATCGTCCCATGGCTGCATCGGTATACAAACAACATGAGGCAAACATAAATCGATACAACGCCCAGCATCAGCTATTTGAATATAGTCCGCAATACCAGAAAAACGAAGCGGAGCACAACCGACGTGTGAAAGAAATAATGAGGCAGGACAATACTGGCGGACAGACAACAAGGAAAACTTCAACCACGCGAAAGAACAACAACTCAAGAGTTGACGTGAGGGTTGACGAAACCAATATGACGGGAAAAGATCAAGGTTACAAATGGTGTGACCAGTGTAAGAAATGGGACATTCCCCATGTTCACATAAAGAAATAACATGTCGCACCGCCAATAAAAGGTCACCACCTCCCCTATGGCGTAAACTACTAACATTGGTGGTTTGGGACGTTAAGGACCGAACGCCCGATGAGCCATGGCTGCTGCCGTTGGCCAGAATCTCCCAAGGGTCGTGGCGGCGGCATCTCTTTCTTTACCCCTTCTCAAGGAGAAATTGCGTCGTGTTTATGGCTTGTTCTTTAGAAAATGTGTAATTTTGCAAAACACATTATTCACAGAAGTCTAAGAATTTGTTTTGAAAGATATCGACACAAACCATTTTGAGATAGTATTCCGTCGCCATTATGCCTCGTTGTATCGCTTGGCCATCCATTATCTTCAAGACGGTGAGGCGGCCAAGGACCTCTTGGGCGACGCCTTTCTGACGGCTTGGAACAAGCGAGAAGAGATCGATTTGAGCAAGGTCGACAATTACCTCTATGTGTGTGTGCGAAACAAATGTCTCACTTCGCTCAAGCAGAATCGTCCCCATCTTGCCGACGCCGCTTCTCTCGAAGGCCTGGCCGATATGACGATCGACGAGTGGAAGACGCGCGAGCAGCGGATAACCGAGGTGGAGGAAATCATCAAGACGCTTCCTCCGAAAAGTAGACATGTGCTGGAACAATGCTACTACCATCGGCAAACCTATAAGCAGGTGGCTGACGAGATGGGCATATCCCCCAGCGGCGTGAAGAAGCACATCACAAAGAGTTTGGCGTTGCTAAGGGCCCATTTTAACATTATTAAAGGCAAATGACGGTGCCCTATTTGCCCTTCCCTTAGTCTTATATATAATAAATGCAACCGAAATGAACCTAAACGATAATAACCATCCCGACATGAACGAGGAGCAGCAGACCGACTTTCTGCCTACCGAGGAGGAACAGCGTGCCATTCGCGACGTATTCTTGCTCCAGCATCATCCTGTGCCCGATATAGATAGCGAGTGGGAGGCGTTGAACCAGCAGATCAACCCACCTGCCGAAACGCACCATCATCTTTGGCGTTGGTGTGCGGCCTTGGCCGTTGCCGCAAGCGTGGCCTTGCTTGTGCTCATGACGACAAACAACCATCACCCCCACCACACAGGGGGCCTTGAGGTCATGGCCTCTGTGGAAAATGTGGGCGACGTTACGCTGACAAGCGACGATGGCACTGAGCAAGTGGTGAAAGGCACCTCCGTATCTTTTGCCAGAAAGCAAGATGCGGCCGACGCTGCCGATGCAGGCTCCCTGATGACGATGAGCACCCCGCGGGGGCATGATTGCGAGATAACGCTGGCCGACGGCACCAAGGTTTGGCTTTATGGAGAGAGCAGCATTGAGTTTCCCCGTAAGTTTGTCGGCAAGGAACGCAGGGTGCGGATGAAGGGTGAGGCGTATTTTGATGTTGTGAAAGACGCCAGCCACCCATTTGTGGTGGAAAACGATTATTTTTCGACCACGGTGCTTGGCACATCGTTTAGCGTACGCGCCTATTCGGAGAAAGACGCCACCGTTACGCTTGTGGAAGGCAAGGTGCGTATGTCGGGCAAGAACATGTCCCAACAAACGCTACGTCCGGGCCAACAGGCACGCTACCATGCCGAGGGCTTCAGCGTTAGCGAGGTCGACACCTATCCTGTGGTGCAACGCAAAGACGGTTACTTCTATTTCGACAACGAGACCTTGTTGCAGATCATGATGGAACTTGGCCGATGGTACAACAAGACCGTGGTGTTTGTCAATGAGAAATCGATGAACGAACGCTTCCATTTTGTGGCGGAGCGGAAGCAAACACTCGAAGAGGTGATAGAGGCGCTCAACGACATGGACAAGGTCAACGTGATGGTTACCGACAACGAGATTACCGTGCATTGACCACCTGTGGGGGCGTAACACCCATGCCCCCTTTTTACTGGCTCGAATTTGAAAGAATTACTTCCCGAAAGCGAACAGATCGAAAGGTTTTTGAAAGTTTTTGTGTAAAAGTGGTACCCTTTTAGCAGATATTAAGTCTTTTAAGGTAAAAGGCAAACGCTAAGAGTGGCAAATCATTAACGCAAAAACATAACAGTATGTACAAAGCAAAAACCTACCGAAGGCTTCTTGTGGTTGGCGCAGCATTGCTGGTCGGCACCATAGGGGCGTTTGCGCAAGGCAACAAAGTGTCGTTGCGCTGCAAGGGAATGCCTCTGCCTACTGCCTTGAACAAGGTGGAGCAGCAATCGGCGTATTTCAAGATCAACTACAGCTACGATGATGTGAGTGGCCATAAGGTCACTACCGACATCCGCAAGAAGGAGGCGCCCGATGCAGTGAAGCAACTTCTGGAGGGTCTTCCTTTGCAGAGCATGGTGAAGGGCAAGTTTATCCAAGTGAAGAAAGGCCAGCCCGTTAAGAAAAAGATCGTGGCCGAGAATGTGGCAACCGGAAAGCTACTCGACAACACGGGCGAGCCCCTGATTGGCGCAACGGTAAGGGTGGTGGGCACCCAAAACGCGGTGGTCACCGACGCTAACGGTCGCTACGAACTTCACGATGTCAGTCCGAGCGATGTGCTCGAATATTCCTACGTAGGCATGAAGCCCTACAAGCGTAAGGCTGGCACCAAACCCGTGAGCATCATTATGGAAAACGACGTCAACACCATCAGCGACGTTGTGGTGACGGGTATCCAAAAGACCGACAAGCGACTGTTTACAGGATCCACCACATGGATCGACGCGCAAGACGCCAAGCTCGATGGTGTGCCTGACATCAGTCGTTCGTTGGAAGGACGTGCGGCGGGCGTGAGCGTGCAGAACGTAACCGGTACCTTTGGTACGGCCCCTCGCATCCAGGTGCGCGGCGCCACCTCCATCTATGGCAGCAGCCAACCCCTGTGGATCGTCGACGGTGTGATCCAGGACAATGTGGTTGAGGTGAACACCGACGATCTCTCCTCAGGCAACGCCGAGACCCTGTTGTCGTCGGCCATCGCAGGGCTGAACGCCGACGACATTGAGAGCTTCCAGATTCTTCGCGACGGAGCGGCAACCTCCATCTATGGCGCCAGGGCCATGGCGGGTGTCATAGTGATCAATACCAAGAAAGGACGCATGGGCAAGACCAACATCAACTACACGGGCGAGTTTACCATGCGCCTCAAGCCCAGTTACAACAACTTCAACATTATGAACTCGCAGGAGCAGATGTCGGTGTACCAAGAATTGCAAAAGAAAGGTTATCTCAATCCTGCCGATGTGGTGAACGCCGCGCAGAGTGGCGTGTATGGAAAGCTGGCGCGACTGGTGGCGTTGGGCGACGTGGAGAACACCGATGCCGGCCGTAACGCATGGCTCCGCCAACAGGAGTACCGCAACACCGACTGGTTCGACTTGCTCTTCAGCAACAACATCATGCAAAACCATTCGGTAAGCATTAGCACGGGTACCGAGAAGGTGCAAAACTACGCATCGGTCAGTTTGATGAACGATCCCGGATGGTACAAGCGGAGCAACGTGAAGCGCTACACCGCTAACCTGAACTCCACCTACAACTTCTCAGAGAAGCTCAAGGTGCAGCTCATTGCCAACGCCTCCTCGAGAGAGCAGAAAGCCCCAGGCACCATGAACCAGGAGGTCAACCTGGTCAATGGTGAGGTGACGCGCGCGTTCGACATCAACCCTTATTCCTACTCGCTCAACACCTCAAGGGTGCTCGACCCCAACGAGTCGTACACACGAAACTTCACCTCGTTCAACATCTTCAAGGAACTGGAGAACAACTATATGGAGGTCAATGCCCACGAATTCAAGGTGCAGGGCCAGTTGACCTACAAGCCCATCGACGGGTTGGAGCTCAACGCGCTGGGCGCCGTGAAGCGCTCGTCGTATGCCACGGAGCACAACGCCACGGAACTCTCCAACCAGGCCAACGCCTATCGTGCCATGGGCAACACGCTGATAAGAGACACCAACCCTTACCTGTGGACCGACCCCACCAACCCCTACGCCGTGCCCGTGTCGGTGCTGCCCTATGGAGGCATCTATGAGCGTAGCGACTATCGCATGACGGCATGGGACTTCCGCGCTACGGCCGCTTACAACAAGATTTTCGCCAACACCCACATCATGAACCTCTTTGCGGGCATGGAGAGCAACGAGCTGAAACGCGACAAGACGTGGATCCGCACTTTCGGTCGCATCTATGGATTTGGGAACATCGCCAACTACGACCCCAACGTGTTCGACAAGCTGAAGCTCGAAGGATCCAACTATTATTCGGTCGACAACGGCTTGGAGCGCACGGCGGCTTTCTTTGGCAACGCTTCCTATTCTTATAAGGGATGCTACATCATCAATGGAACCCTGCGCTACGAAGGCACCAACACGTTGGGCAAGGACCGCAAGAGCCGCTGGCTGCCCACTTGGAACGTCTCGGGAGCCTGGAACGCCCACGAGGAGAAATGGTTTGAGCAGCTGAAGCCTTGGCTCTCCCACTTTACCCTGAAGGGCTCGTATTCGCTTACCGCCGACCGCGGTCCTTATAGCATCAGCAACTCGAGCGCCATCATCAACAGCATGGTGACATGGCGTCCCAACGCTGCCGACCAAGAGACAGGCCTCGACATCACGGAGCTCGGCAACTCGGAGCTTACCTACGAGAAGAAGCACGAGTTGAGCTTCACGGCCGACATGGGATTCCTGAACAACCGCCTCAACTTGGAGATGAGCTGGTATCATCGCAACAACTTCGACCTCATAGGCCCTATCACCGTGCAAGGAGTGGGTGGCGAGATCAGCAAGTTTGGCAACATCGCCGATATGAAGTCGGGCGGATTCGAGCTGTCGGTTAGCTCCAAGAACGTCAAGACGGAAAATTTTGAATGGAACACCACCTTCCTTTACTCGCACCAATACAACGAGGTGACAAACCTCAAGAACACATCGCGCATCATCGACCTTGTGCGTGGCAATGGCTTCGCCTTGCAGGGTTATCCTGTTCGCTCCATCTTCTCTATCCCCTTCAACAAGTTGAACAGCGAGGGAATACCTACCTTCAAGGTAGCCGACGGCCAGACCACCATCGACGGCATCAACTTCCAGGAGTATGCCGACCTCGGTTGGCTGAAGTATGAAGGATCGTCAGACCCCACCGATTATGGCTCGTTGGAAAACTCGTTCAAGTACAAGGGCTTCCGCCTCAATGTGTTTGTGGTCTACTCGTTTGGCAATGTGGTTCGCCTCGACCCCGTGTTCTCCAACACCTACACCGACATGGTGGCCTCGCCTCGTGAGCTCAACAACCGCTGGTCGTCGGCTGGCGAGGAAGATGTTACCACGGTGCCCGTGATACCCTCCGTACGCTAGAACTTCCTCAACCCCAATCTCAGCGTGGCCTACAATGCCTACAACTACAGCACGGAACGCATGGCCAAGGGCGACTTTATCAGAATGAAGGAGATCTCGCTCGATTACACGTTCCCCAAGAAGTGGTTGGCTGCGATCGGTGTGAGCTCGCTCAACCTGAAGTTGCAGGCCACAAACCTCTTCTTGATCTATGCCGACAAAAAGCTGAATGGCATGGATCCGGAATTCTTCAATACGGGAGGTGTGGCATCGCCCATGCCCAAGCAATACACGTTCACCGTGAGATTAGGATTCTAACAACCCCCCAAAACAGAACAATCATGAAAACAACATATCATTATGTTTGCGCCTGTCTTGTTGCCATGGCGGCTCTCGCATCGTCGTGCAACGATTTTCTGGACACCACTCCCGACAGCCGTATCCAGGTCGACAACGAGGAGAAGGTAAAGGCGCTGCTTACCACGGCATATCCGCAGGCCACATTTGTGAGAGCGACGGAGCTGGCATCCGACAATGCCGACGACCTCAACGGTGACCTCAACGGCAACTACGACCGCTTCTCGGAGCAGTGCTATCGTTGGCAACCTGTCACAGAGAGCGACAACGAGAACCCTACTATGATTTGGCAGGACTACTACAAGGCCATCGCCTCTGCCAACCACGCGTTGGCTGCCATGGAGAAAATGGGTGGCGCTACCACGGAGAAGCTCAGGGCGCTCAAGGGCGAAGCCTTGCTCTGCCGCGCCTACGCCCACTTCGTGCTGACCAATGTGTTCTGCATGAATTATTCCAAGCAGCATAGCGACACCGATCTCGGCGTGCCCTACATGACCGCTCCGGAGACGACGCTCGACCCCAAGTATGACCGCGGAACCGTGGCCCACGACTATGAGATGATCGAGAAAGACCTGTTGGAGGGATTGTCGCTGATGAGCGACGCCATCTACGATGTGCCACGCTATCACTTCAACAGCAAGGCCGCCTACACCTTCGCCTCGCGGTTCTATCTCTTCTATCAGCAACCGCAGAAGGTTGTGGAGTATGCCACAAAGGCTTTGGGCGCCAATCCCGAGGAGGTGATGCGCGACTATGATGCCATGAAGGACATGCCCACCGACAACATGCAACCGCGCGCCATACAGTACACCTCGTCGAGCGAGCGGGCCAACTTCCTGTTGCTGCCGGTCTATTCGACCGACCAGTATTACTTCAGTGGATACACCAACATGGGTGGACGCTTCAACAACAACAGCTATGTGGGAAAGGCGGAGCAGTTCTTCGCCACGCCCTGGGCTCCCGACAACGACGCCGCGGCGCAATCGCAGCAGATGTTTAAGTTCTATTGGTTCTACAGTCAGGCCAAAGATGTGTTTGTGTTGCCCAAGACCCCAGTGTATTTTGAGGAATACAGCAGTGCCAACCACACCGGCTACTATCGCACCATCGTGGTGGCGCTCAAGGCAGAGGAGGCCCTGCTCAACCGAGCAGAGGCGTATGCCATACTGGGAGAGAACGACAAGGCCCTGGCCGACATCAACGTGTGGACCAAGACGTTTGTGGCCGACAAGGTGAAATACAACACCTATAAGTACGACGATAACTGGAACTACATCTATGCGGAACAGAAAATCGACCGCGAGCTAACCCTGGCCTCCATCAGAAAGTGGGCAGAGAAATACGACTATTACTTGCCCGAGCGCCCGTTGCCCCGCAAACACCTGCATCCCGACTGGGTCGACCTTCCGGAGGGCAGCGACAAGGAAAACCTCATTCAGTGCATATTGCTCCTCCGGCGTTTGGAATTCTTGCATGAGGGCATGCGCTGGTTCGACATCAAGCGTTATGGCATGAAGATTTATCGTCGCGAAATCAACACGTCGATGAATTCGTTGACGCTTACCGACAGCATGTCGTACCGCGATCCCCGACAGGCCATCCAACTGCCCTTTGAGGTGCAGGGAGCAGGTTTGAAACCCAATCCGCAACCGTCGGCCACCGAGAAGGCCTCGTTCAACGCATGGGGCGCAAGGCCATGGAAGTTTGTGTTCAAAAGGAATGATAAATAATTAGGAGAACAGAGTATGAAAATGATCAATAAGATATTCGGTATGTTGATGTTGGCCGCAGCCGCCACGTTCGCCGTGTCGTGCTCCGACGATGATGTGGACACCAGCATGAGCGTCATCAAGGACAGCCAAACGCCGCAAAACGATTTGGACAAATGGCTCTATGTCAACTATGTGAAGCCTTACAATGTGGAGCTGCGCTATCGTTGGGAAGATAATGAGACAAGCATGGACTACATCCTCGTGCCGCCCACCTACCAGAACGCTGTCAGGATGGCGCGCCTGCTGAAGTTTATTTGCTTCGACGCTTTCGATGAGGTGACGGGAAGCACCAAGTTTATCCACGACCATTTCCCCAAGTTGGTGCAGCTCGTGGGCAATCCCGGGTGGAACACCAACAGCTCCATGACCTTGGGCTCGTCGGAGGGCGGCTACAAGATCAACCTTTGGTATGTGAACCATCTCGGCGACATGGTGTATGAGGACTGGGTGCCTAAGGACAGCGTGCTACGCAACCGTCAGGAGCTCAACGCCATCTTCTTCCACACCATCATCCACGAGTTTGGCCACAACTTCCATCAGAAGGTGCCCTATTCCACGGAGTTCAACCAAATCACGGGCAACAATTACCTCGGGGGTATGTACACCTCGGAGTTTGAGAGCACCGATGATCCGCAGGTGCAGGCCATGGGCTTTGTCACGGCCTACGCCTCCTATAGCGCCGACGAAGACTTCGCCGAGACCTTCTCCACCTATCTCTGCAGCACCACGGAGGAGTTTCAGGCTTTGCTCGACCGGGCGGGCGCGACGGGAAAAAACAAGATACAGGCCAAGTTGCGCATCGTGAAGGACTACTTCCTGAAAAACTGGAACCTCGACATGGATGCCCTGCGCGACGCCATTCAAAAGCGCGAGGCGTCGATCGCTACCGTCGATTTTGACGACATAACCCTTAAATAGAATCGCCATGAAAAAACTATTCACTATATGCGCCGTGGGCGCCTTGGCCGTATGGCTCCTGGGCTCTTGCCAGATGATGGAAGACGACCTGTTTGCCGATGAGCCGGCCACACGCCAGGACAAATGGATGGCGGAGTATCGCCGCGTGTTCAACAACAACGAATATGGCTGGGCGCTCTACACCGACCAACCCACCTTTGGCCGCCATCCCCACTTGGCCACTTTCGCCGTGAGGTTCGACCAAGACTATTGCACCTTCTACAATTCGCTTTCCACGCGGAGAATTCCCAATGTGGGCACGAAGGACAGCATCCTGAGCACCTATTCGTTTAAGATGGACAATGGTATCGTGCTCTCGTTCGACACCTACAACGGCTTCTTCCATTACTATGCCGACCAGTCGCAGTATTTCGCACAAGACCTGCAGGCCGACTTCGAGTTCTGTCTCGACCGTTTCTCCGAGAACGAGGACACCATCTTCGGTCGTGGCAAGACCAAGCAGCTGCCCTTCATGATGATAAAGATGAAGATGCCAGCGCAGGAGTACCAAAACAGGAGCGATGAGATAACGGCGTCGTATAGTCCCTACAACTGTGCGTTTGTCTGCGCTGGCGACACCATGAAGGCCCAGTTCCTGAGTGGATATGGCAACCTGTTGCTGTATTTCCCCGACGAGGAAGGAGGCGAGGCCGTGGAGCACATGTACTCGTATGGTAATCTTGTGGGAGGCATCTACCTGATCGAGAACATCGAGTATAAGGGGTATGTCATCAAGGAGATGGCGCTCAATGAGGCGCTCGACGGCTACACCGACAAGCTCACGGGCGCCCGCATCATTCCACGTCCCTACGCCGACTATTACACGGAGGATGTCGATGAGAACGATGACAAGTTCTTCGGTTACAGTTGTTTGGGAACATGGACACAAGGCGAGTGGGATAAGGCCAAGGCTGCCTTGGATGGCAGTAAGTATCCCTCGTCCACGTTGAACAATATTACGTTCAATCCCGCAGGCAACGGAAAGATTGTGCTTACGGTCAACATGTGGTATGGAGATGGCGAGATTCATTTCCCCTTCGACATCCGCAAGGCTGGACCCGACAAGATTCAGCTCCGCTATACGGGCACCGAGCACTCAGGTTTGGGCTACACCATTTACGACCTCGGGTTCAAGTATGTCGTAGACGCCATTGCCCCGAAGGACGAATGGCGAACCTACAAGATTGTGCCTACCGACGGCACCAAGCTGTCGCCTGCGGTGTTCCGGCTCATCGATGAGCAGAATCCGGACAACAGCATCTTGTTTAAGAAGGATTTCCGCTATTACTACGGTTTCTGGGACTGATGCCTTGAACTGAGGCATGAGGCCAAAGAACCCACAACACGTAATCCCAAAAGTCATGATGATTTTTGGGATTACGTTGTTTTACCCCCACGCACTCCACATTCGCCATAATAGTGTGTGGGGGTTGCCGTTAATGATTATTAACAGGGCGTCGTGCAGTCATCTGCGGGTTATCCTTATCTTATTAAGGGGAGCCACAATGCGCATGGAGCCACAATCATGGAAACAGAGGAGATCGTAAAGCGGGCAAAGGCCAACGACGCTGCCGTTCTGGCCGAAGCCTATTCGCCCAAGGCGAGGGAGGTATGCTTCGGCATTACGCATGAGGACGAGGAACTTCGGCTCGTGATGGTGCCTTCCACATTCAACAACAACATCATTCCCCGCTCCACATTCAACATCCAAAATTTCTTTAGTCTGCCTTTTTTTATATACATTTGCAACATAAACCCCACCGCATTATTAACCTACCTTCAAACCACCCTACGATGAGCCTATTCGATTTCTTCAAACGCAAGCAGGCGAAAGCCGACAAGATCACCAAGGTGTACGACAAGCCCCTGCCGGAACCAACCGTCAACCCCAAGGACAACCAACCCTCCGCCGCCCGCTACGATGAAGCGACGAGCGCCTGGGCACGCAAGATGATGGAGCTCGAGGACGAAACCGACCCGGATGTACTCACCGAACTGGATCCCGATGCCGAGCGCGCCCGCGAGGTAAGGTTTTGGATTGATAATATGGCGCTCTGCGTGAAACACAACTTCGCGCCGGAGCAATATGATGTGGGCGGCATGCTCCATCGGCTCATCGAGGAAGAGGAGTATGAGCTGGCCCGCGAATTGCTCTTCTGCTGCATAGATGAGGTCCGCAATCGGCCTTCCACGCCGTGCATCGACGACATACTGGTCTACTTTGCCTGGATATGCTACAAGGATGGCGATGGCGACGATGAGGACGAAACCGACGACTGCGAGGACGAGGACGACTTGGAGGATGAGGAGAGCCAAGACGACTGCGACGAAACCGACGAGGATGAGGATTGCGACGAAGACGACGAGTACGAAGATGAAGAAGATGAAGAAGATGACGAAGAAATCGACGAGGACGACGTGACATTCGAAACAGAATACCACAACCTGCGGTCGGCCCACGAGTTGGTGGTGGCCGTAAGCAACCATTTCACGCCCCATTGGCGCGACACGCACCTATGGCTGGCCTGTCTCTACAACGAGTGCTACGTAAACTACGACGATTACGAGATAGCCGATCTTCCGGGCAGTCACTCCCCCAATTGGTATGGCCAGCAGGCGTATCGCTATTTCTCGAAGGCCGCCGAGGAGGGCCAATACTTGGCCATGAACATGAAGGCCCTGTTCCTTGTGATGGGCCACCAGGTGAAACCCAACTACGATAAGGCTTACGATTGGTTCAAACGGAGCGAGGACCATTGCGACGAGTCGCTCCTCTGGTTGGGCCACATGCACTATTATGCGCAATACGGCCGCGAGAACAAGCGATGGGCCATCAGCTATTACATGCGTTACATCAAGCACCGCAAGTGGGAAGGAGAAGGCGCACGCTACATGGGCGCCAACTATGCCCAAGCCTCTTGCAACCTCGCCCACCTGTTGCTACACAACAACTCGAACGACGACGAGCATCGTGCCCGCCGCCTACTGGAGCGTGTGGTCTACTTCGGCTTCACCCTGGGCGACGCCCTCTACGGCCTCGTGCTCCTTGAAGGGCGCGGCGGCCCCACCGACACCTCCAAGGGTCTCCGGCTCTTGCGCAAAGCCGCCAACGCCGGCGACCCAATGGCCCAGCAAATGCTACGCTTCCACGGCTATAATTGGTAACAGCGAACAGGGAGCGATTATCTATGTGGAGCGTGGAATAATAATGTAGGATGTGGTGTGAAGAATGGTGGGCGCGCTTGCCTCACCACAAACTTTTCGCCACATGTTGCGGTGGTTTGGCTTTATTTTGTTACCTTTGCGGCAGTTTTACAAAGCATTTTGCCACCCACCCCATGGCATAACCATCATTCTGAAAGCCGCAAGGCCGCAACAACACACATCGCCCATGGAAAATGCAACCACATTCTTCGCCACGCTGAGCGCGTGGCTCTGGGGCTGGCCCATGATCATCCTGCTCCTCGGCACCCATGTTTTTCTCACCATCCGCCTGCGGTTTCCACAACGCAAGTTGCTCACCGCCATCCGCCTGTCGGTTCAGCGCGACTCGTCGCAGCAGGGCGACGTGTCGCAGTTTGGCGCATTGGCCACGGCGCTTGCCGCCACCATCGGCACGGGCAACATTATCGGTGTGGCCACGGCGGTGGCGCTGGGCGGTCCGGGCGCGGTGTTCTGGTGCTGGCTGACGGGCGTGTTTGGCATCTCCACGAAATACGCTGAGGCGCTGCTCGCCATAAAATACCGTGTGAGGTCGGAGGGCGGACGCATGCAGGGCGGCCCCATGTATGCCTTGGAGCGCGGCTTGGGCTGGCGCAAGATGGGCGTGCTGTTTGCGGCGTTCACCGCCTTGGCCGCCTTCGGCATAGGCTGCACGGTGCAGGCCAACGCCATATCGACCATTATGCACGCCTCGTATGGGATTGGCACGGAGGTGTGTGGCGTGGTGCTGACGCTGCTCACGGCGGCGGTGATCATCGGTGGTGTGAGCAGCATCTCGAAGGTGTGTAGCATGCTGGTGCCGCTCATGGCGCTGCTCTATGTGCTGGGGTGCGTCTACATATTGCAGGCCAACGCCAGCTATGTGGTTCCGGCGCTGCGCCTCATTGTGCGGTCGGCCTTCTCGCCCGAAGCCGCGGGCGGTGGCTTTGCGGGCGGCTCGGTGATCATGGCGGCCCGCTACGGCATAGCGCGCGGCCTGTTTAGCAACGAGTCGGGACTGGGCTCGGCGCCCATCGTGGCGGCGGCGGCGCGCACGAAAAACCCCGTGAGGCAGGCACTGGTGTCGTCGACCGGCACCTTCTGGGACACGGTGGTGATCTGCGCCCTCACAGGCCTGGTCATTGTGAGCAGCATCATGGCTTATCCAGACATCGACTATCAGAACGGGGCGGAGCTAACGAAGGTGGCGTTTGCCAAGATTCCCGTGGTGGGCCCATTCATCCTCAGCTTCGGCCTCCTCACGTTTGCCTTCAGCACCATTCTCGGATGGAGCTATTATGGTGAGCGGGCCATGGAGTATCTGAAGGGCAAGCGCTGGACGCTGGCCTACCGCCTGCTCTACATCGTGGCGGTGTTTGTGGGCAGCGTGGCGAACCTTGCGATCGTGTGGAACATAGCCGACTGCATGAACGCCCTCATGGCCATTCCCAACCTGCTGTCGCTCATCTGCCTCAATGGCGTGGTGGTGCACGAAACGCGCAAGTATCTGTGGCGCGACCGCCTCGACCGCGAGATGGCGGAATGAGCGAGGACTGACGGCCACCGCCCATGTTTTTGTTAAAATACAGGTCCATGCGTTGGATTATTAGCAAAAAATACCGTATATTTGCTCACGGAATAATAAATGCAGCGTTATGACGGAGAAATACATCAATCCACATACAGATTTTGGCTTTAAGCGCTTGTTCGGCTCAGAGTTTAACAAGGAGTTGCTCATCAGCTTTCTGAACGCCATGTTTCATGGCGAACAGAACGTGCAGGAGGTGACGTACCTTAACTCCGAGCAGCTGGGCGACCGCGTGGATGCCCGCCGCGCCATCTTCGACGTGTATTGCGAGAACGACAAGGGCGAGAAGTTTATTGTGGAGATGCAGAACGTTTACCAGGAGTTTTTCAAGGACCGCACCATCTACTATTCCACCTTCCCCATACGCGAGCAGGCACAGCGTGGAGGCGACTGGGACTTCCACCTGAACCCCGTGTACACCATTGGCTTGCTCAACTTCAACTTTGCCGATGGGCTTGAGAATGCCAAGCGGTGGCACCATGAGGTGAAGCTGATGGAGGTCGACACGCACGAGGTGTTCTACGACAAGCTCACCTACATTTACGTGGAGATCCCGAAGTTCGACAAAAAAGAATCGGAGCTCGTAACCATGTACGACAAGTGGATGTACGTGCTCAAGAATCTCTCCAACCTCATGCATCGCCCGGCTGCCCTGCAGGAGCGTGTGTTCACCCGCCTCTTCGAGCAGGCAGAGATATCCAAGTTCGACAAGCAGGAACTGAAATTGTATGAAGACAGCGTCAATGCCTACCGTGATATTGTGAACGCCATAAGAACGGCAGAGAAGAAAAAATTTGCGGAAGGACGAGCCGAAGGCGAGAAAGAAACGAAGGAAAGGATAGCCGCCAACCTTCTGTCGCTTGGCGTGCCTATCGAAACCATCGTGCAAGCGTCTGGATTGTCGGAAGAGGAAATTACGAACATCCAATAAGGTACAATCAACACAAGGGAGGTCTTCGAGTGACAGACGGGCCACTCGGAGACCTCCTTTTCGTTGGCTTCCTATTTCTGTCTAACGGCCGATGTGGGATAATTCTTCCCTTTTCGGTCTAACGGCCTATTGGGGTTCGTTGTTCTGCCCCAACGGATAGGTGCCATGGAAGCCCGTCCGCTGGGCAGGTTCCCGATTGAACATTTGTCGCAAATTATTCTTCAAAATGATTGAGTAAACCAATTGTTTTACTTACCTTTGCAACCACAAAACAAATGCGGTTTGATATTTCATTATGGCTAAGACGGTCATAACAACTTAAGTCTTTTTCTAATTATTCTATTTCACGTTATGAAACATTTGAACAAGCTTCGTGTTTTATCGTTTCTCAGCCATGCTGATGATCGGAGGGCTGGCCTCACCAGCCTCTGTTACACATTCTCGATGGAGTAGTTCCGCCAAGTACTTTGGTGGCGGAGCGTGCGCAAAACAAAAAGCAACATGATGGAAAACAATGTATTACGACAAGTGCCCATGGGCCTCGTCTTGGAGGGCGGTGGCTTGCGAGGCATGTTCACCAATGGCGTGCTGGATGTGTTTATGAGCCACGGCATTGGGTTCGACGCCATGGTGGGCGTGTCGGCCGGTGCGGTGTTTGGCTGCAACTACAAGTCGCGCCAGCCGGGACGGGCGCTGCGCTACAACCTGAGATACAAGGACAACGCCGACTATATGAGTTGGCGGTCGCTGGTAAAGACGGGCAACTTTGTGAATGAGCGGTTCGCCTACCACCTGCTGCCTTACGAGTACGACCCATTCGATTTCGAGGCGTTCCGCACCAATCCCATGCGGTTCTATGCCGTTTGCACCGACATCGTGTCGACCCGTGTATCGCGAGATCACCGACGCAGATGGCAAGGGCCTCAGGTGGATGCAGGCCTCGGCGTCGATGCCGGTGTTTGCGCGCCCCGTGGAGATAGATGGGAGCCATTACCTCGACGGCGGATTGACCGACTGCATTCCGCTTAAGTTTATTCAGCGAATGGGGTACCAGCGCAACGTGGTGGTGCTGACGCAACCCCTCGACTATAGGAAGCGGCAGGCGCATGTGGGATGGGCCATGAAGATGTTTCTGGGCGATTATCCCAAGGTGGCGCAACTCATGGCCCACCGCCATGTGATGTATAATGGCGAGTTGGACTACCTGCACATCGAGGAGCAGAAGGGCGACACGTTCCTGATTTACCCCGACGAGAAGCTCAACATCGGCCGTCTGAGCCTCAAGGAGGACAAGATGAGGCGGGTGTATGAGGCCGGTGTGGCGAAGGCGACGGCGCTGCTTCCTCAAATCAAGCGGTTTCTTGCTGGCGAATAGGCCCAACACCCCATCGGCCTTAGGTAAGAAGCGCTGCCCGCTTTGTGGCGGGAGCGGCTTGGTGCGCGTGAGGTAAAGGCGGTGGCGACAAATATGTCGCCAAAAATGTCTTCGCTCGTTTCAGCGCAGAAGGAGGAACGGATGAGGGAGGTTGCAGGCTCGTTTAAGCGCAGAAGGAGGAAACGGATGAGGGAGTTGCAGGCTCGTCAAAGCGAAGGAAGGTGTGTCGGTCCCCACTCACCATGAGGAGCGGGACCGGCACACCTTCCTTATATCTCATCGCATGCCTATGTGGCGTGCGAAGCGCTTGGGGCTAATATCTTGCGCTGAATGTGCTTACGCCGTAGGCGCGGAACATCACGTCGTTCTCTTCGTCCATGAAGTCGTGGTAAATGCGCATCTTCTTGCCGTCGAAGCGCACCGTGACATCCATGTACTCGTCCACATCGTCGTCGTCGTCATCATCGTCGATATCGAACGGCTCCCACAGGCGCATGACGCCATTCTGCGGGTCCTTCCATTCCCAGAATCCCACTTCCACTTCGCCATCCTTGTAGAAGCACAGGTAGGTGCCGCAGGGCGAGAACACCAGGCGCAGGCAGTAGTCGTCCTTGTCCTCGGCCACGTCGTCCTCGTCGAAGCCCATGGCGCGGCCCTCGGGTGTGATGGTTACCTCTTGCATCACGCGGCCGAGCTTCAGCCATTGCTTAGCGTAGGCAATATAGGTGTCTTCGGTGGTGAACCACAGCTCCGAGCTGTCCATACGCCATGAGCGGCAGAGCTGGCGCACGACGGGCTTCGGCTTGTAGTCGAAATCAACCGTTACGGCAACCACGATCTTCACGCCATAGCGGTTGGTGTAGATGATGGTGGTGCTGCCCGACACATGATTGTCCTTGATCTCGATCATCGTGTTGTTGCTCAGGCTGTACACACCTTCCTTCACACGTGTGAAGGTACCGTAGATGTAGGCACCGTTCTCTAAGTCGATCGAGCCGTTGATGTCGGTTGCGCGTGTCTTGAGCGGAGCGTCGCCGTGGCGCTTGAAGATGTTGGCGCTGCGTGTGGCGCTTGCTGCGCGCTTCGGCAACTTGCCCGCCTTGGGCGTGGTAATGAGGAAATGGCCATCGGCAAAGAGCTCGATGGATGCAAACTCCTGGTCGCCTTGTTCGCCCCAGTTGTTCACCACCAGTTTGATGGCGTCCTTGGCATTGGCTTCATCCTCGCAATCGCCGAGTTTGAATTCTGTGGGTGGTTTGGCGCCTTCGGGCACCTTCGTCTGCTTTCCGTTATCATCACTGTCGCATGCTATGAATCCAAACGAAACGAGTGCGACGAGAAAAGAATAAATAATGCTTCTGGTCATAGATCTTGTAACTCTTTAGTTGTGAATAATTAATAGAATCTTTAACATTGTAACTATTCAGGCCGTATTTGTTAAAAAACGGAGGAATTGCGCTCAATTCACCTGTTAGTTGCAAAGATATGCACTATGTTTCATATTTGCAAGAAAACGCCCAAGTTTTTTTTCATGCCCGCCCACATTACCCCACCCAAGGCCAT
>ERZ1026780.612-NODE-612-length-27472-cov-12.449830_pt1 | contig 27472 bp, 19 predicted proteins | sample MGYA00380126_ERZ1026780 | MGnify/ENA primary metagenome ERZ1026780 (study PRJEB33269, sample SAMEA4719762) | human gut metagenome | biome: human-associated habitat; feature: organic feature; material: feces | place: Cameroon | collected 2013-10 ... | reverse complement strand
CGCAAAACTCTTCGACGAAGATTTTTGGGGTACGCAATGACGAAGTCAGGAAAAACAGCCTTGGAGCAACGTGTAATGCTTCGCATTTGGCGGTGCGACTGTGTGGTTGGCGTCATTGGAAACGAGTTTCCATGCCGCCAACCACACAGTCCCTTCGCCACCCTCTTACGAGGGCTATCCACATTGCCCCAAGGATAAAAACCGCTCGCCGTTTCACGGCGAAAAACCCCTGATGATAAAATGATTTCTTGGAAGGAGGTCGTATCAAATCTCCCAAACGATTTTGCATGGTAGGGACGCGATACTTCGCGTCCGCGACAAATGACTGATATTCAATATGGTATCACAATTATGGGCGGACGTGAAGTATCACGTCACCACCGGGTTAGTTTTTCGCCGAAGGCGAGTGGTTTTTATCCTTTTGTTTCAGTCCCCCCAGTATTTATCCACTGAGTCGAAAAATCCCACAGAATCCGCTCATCGCTTATGTCGGTTAGGCTCTGAAGGGGGCTGTCATGGGTCTGAAAAAATCTAATTTCCAATTTCTAACCTCTAACCTCTGATTTCTGATTTCTTTTTTGTAATTTTGTAGATTATGGCAAAGAGTAAAGAATTGACTCCAATGATGAAGCACTTCTACGAGATGAAGGCGAAGCACCCCGATGCGGTGCTACTTTATCGCGTGGGCGACTTCTACGAAACATACGGCGAAGATGCCATCATCGCAAGCGAAATTTTGGGCATTACGCTCACCCGACGCAGCAACGGCGCAGGTAGCGGCACTGAAATGGCGGGGTTCCCACACCACGCTCTCGACACCTATTTGCCCAAACTGGTGCGCGCTGGCAAGCGTGTGGCTATCTGCGACCAACTCGAAGACCCGAAACTCACCAAGAAACTGGTGAAGCGTGGCATCACCGAACTGGTGACTCCGGGTGTGGTCACTGCCAGCACTATCCTCGACCGTAAGGAGAACAATTTCTTGGCAGCGGTATGCTTTGGGAAAAAGACGGTGGGCGTGGCGTTTCTCGACATTTCCACTGGCGAATTTCTCGCGGCTGAAGGTGCGGCTGAGTATGTGGAAAAACTGCTTGGCAATTTCGCGCCAAAGGAGGTGCTGATTGAGCGTAGCTGCCGCAGCAAGTTTGCCGACCTGTTCAACAGCCGCGTGCTCACTTTCGAACTCGATGACTGGATGATGAGCGAGGAAAGCACCACCGACCGACTGCTCCGCCACTTCCAGACGCAAAATCTCAAGGGTTTTGGCGTGGAGGGCATGACCGAGGGCGTGAAGGCGGCTGGTGCCATTCTCCATTACCTCGACCTCACACAGCACACGCAAATTAAGCATATCACCACGCTCGGACGTATCGAAGCCGACCGCTTTGTGCGCCTCGACAAGTTTACCGTCCGTAACCTCGAACTCGTGGCTCCGATGGCGGAAGACGGCAAGAGTCTGCTGTCGGTAATCGACCGCACGCTTTCGCCTATGGGCGCGCGTATGCTCCACCGATGGGTGCTGTTCCCTCTGAAGGACGTGAAGGCCATCAACCGCCGCCTCGACGTGGTGGAATACTTCTTCAAGGATGTGGAAGGCCGTGAACTGGTGAAGCAGCAGCTGGAACTGGTGGGCGATATTGAACGTCTGATTTCGAAGGTGGCTGTGGGGCGCATCACGCCTCGCGAACTGGTGCAACTCAAGTGCGCGCTGCAAGCCTTGGAGCCGATTAAGCGATTGTGCGAACGAAGCGACAACGATGTGCTGCGCAGTTTCGGCGACCGCATCAACCTTTGCCAACTCATCCGCGACCGTATCAACGAGGAAGTGAACCCCGATGCGCCAAACCAGGTGAACCGTGGCAATGTGATTAAGCCGGGCGTTGACCCGCAACTCGACGAACTGCGCGAAATCTCGGTTTCGAGCAAGGACTACTTGATGCGATTGCAGAAGGAAGAAAGCGATCGCACAGGCATTCCAAGCCTGAAAATCGCCTACAACAATGTGTTTGGCTACTACATCGAGGTGCGCAACTCCCACAAGGACAAGGTGCCAGCAGAATGGGTGCGCAAGCAAACGCTGGTCAATGCCGAGCGTTACATCACCCAAGAGCTGAAGGACTACGAGGAGAAGATTCTCGGTGCGGAGGAGAAGATTCTGATTATCGAGAACCGATTGTTTGGCGAACTCGTGGCGGCTGTTACCGACTACATTCCTGCCATTCAGACCGACTCGCAGCTCATTGCGCAGCTCGACTGCCTTTGCGCTTTCACCCGCGCCGCCATCGACAACAAATATAACCGTCCTGTGATTGACGAGAGTCTCGACATCGACATCAAGCAGGGCCGCCACCCTGTAATTGAAAAGCAGTTGCCTCCGGGCGAATGTTATGTGCCCAACGACATACATTTGGGCAACGACGACCAGCAAATCATGATTATCACTGGTCCTAACATGGCTGGTAAGTCGGCTTTGCTGCGCCAAACCGCTCTTATCACGCTGATGGCGCAAATCGGCTGCTATGTGCCTGCCGAATCGGCGCACATCGGCCTGGTTGACAAGATTTTCACCCGTGTGGGTGCCAGCGACAACATTTCGCTTGGCGAATCCACGTTTATGGTGGAAATGACCGAGGCGGCATCAATCCTCAACAACCTGAGCGAGCGCAGCCTTGTGCTGTTCGACGAGCTTGGCCGTGGCACATCCACCTACGACGGCATTTCCATTGCCTGGAGCATTGTGGAATACATTCACGAGGGTCGCGCCCATGCCAAAACGCTTTTCGCCACCCACTACCACGAGTTGAACGAGATGGAAAAATCGTTCCGCCGCATTCGCAACTACAATGTGAGCGTGAAGGAAATCGATGGCAAGGTGGTGTTTGTGCGCAAACTCGAGAAGGGCGGCAGCGAGCACAGTTTCGGTATTCATGTGGCGAAACTCGCAGGTATGCCCCGCAGCATCGTCGACCGTGCCGATGAGGTGCTGGCACAACTCGAAGCCAATAACCGCAACGAGCAAGTGGCGACAAAAGACCTCGGCGATGTGGGCTCGAAGCGCAGTGGCTATCAGATGTCGTTCTTCCAACTCGACGACCCTGTGCTCAGCCAAATCCGCGACCAGATTCTCCACCTCGACATCAACAACCTCACCCCAATGGAGGCACTCAATAAACTCAACGACATCAAATCCATCATCACCGGCAAATAATCCCCACGCCCAGTGGCGCAATCAGGATTTTCGGTTTGGATTTTGTCAAATTTTCCCCATTTTTCGGTTTGGATTTTAGCAAAAAAGCACCAGATTCATGACGGCGTCCGCACTTCTTTGGAAAATTTCGGGCAGCTTTATTACTACGACTCGGCAGCCGACCAAGCCGAACGCTTTGTGCGAATCATACCTCTATATGCACTTAGCAACTTGAAATAAGGGGTTTTCTATGTGTGTGAGGGAGGAATATTCATTTATTTATTGTAATTTTGTAGGCAAAACGAAAAACCCCAAAACAACTAAATATGGAAATTATCAATCTGTGTGAGCACGACTCGCTGGTGAGCCGCTACATGCTCGAACTCCGCGACAAGAATATTCAAACCGACCGCCTTCGCTTCCGCACCAACGTGAAGCGCATTGGCCAAATCATGGCTTATGAGATTTCAAAGCGCCTGAATTATACCGACTGCAAGACCGACACACCACTCGATGTGGCAAACACCCGCAACATCGCCGACAAGGTGGTGCTTGGCTCTATTTTCCGTGCCGGACTCCCTCTGCACGAAGGTATGCTCAGCTACTTCGACGATGCCGACAACGCCTTCATATCAGCCTACCGCCAGTATATCAACGGCAGCGACGAGTTTGAGATTCACACCGAATATCTGGCAAGTCCAAGCATTGAAGACAAAGTGCTCGTGATAGCCGACCCAATGCTTGCCACAGGCAGTTCTATGGAGGTGGCAATCAAGGGATTTCTGCAAAAAGGCACTCCCAAGCACATCCACATCGCAGTGATCATCGCCACCGATCAAGCCATTGAATACGTAAAGAAAACCCTCCCCGAAGACATTGAAGTCACCCTTTGGGCAGGCGACATCGACCACATCCTCAATGCGCACAGTTACATCGTGCCCGGCCTCGGCGACGCCGGCGACCTCCTCTACGGCGAAAAATAACCTCCCCCCCAAAAAAACTCCAATTATCAGAAATCATATAGCGGAACCCCCTCCCTACAATACACAAAAAAACACCCTAATTAGGGTGTTTTTTGTTTTTTTCCCAATATGTGAAATCATTTTTTTTGTGAAAGCACTGCGGAATTAAGAAATATTCACTATTTTTGCAAGTGATAACTGCTGCGGATTTGTGGTGGTAATATTCGGATAATTAACTGATTAAGCTTTTAAAACTGGTACTTTACTATGAGGAAATCATTTGCATTTCTGGTTGTGGCTGTCTTGGCCACTGTATACTCGTGGGCTGCAACGTTTTCCACCACTTACAAGGTGGGTGATAGCAATAAGTGGGAGATGAGCAATTTCTGGAACAAGGGGACATTTTATGTTGTTCCCGGCACTGGTCAGTCTGAGTGTGTGGCGTTGTTTCCGGGCATATTCGAGGGTAAAGTCATCACCAGCGATGTGGTTGTGACCCTGCATGTGGCCAAATGGAGCGACGGTGCGAAGCCTAAGGCCAACACGTTCTCGCTATTTTCCGACTCGGAATGCAAAAAACCCGTGCCTGCCACCCAAAGCGGCACACTGCCCACCTCCAGCACATTTGTGGACCTTGTTTACACGGTCAGCAAGGAAGATGCGGCCTTCACTAATGATTTGGCGGTGAAAATCAAGAAACTATACTCCAACTCCGCGCAAATCCGCTGGGAGTCGGCCACGATAGCGTTCTCCTACGAGAATGCTGCGCCTCCAGTCACGTTGCAGTCAATCGCCATCTCAGGCGCACCCACAAAAACAGCATATTACGTGGGCGAGGATTTCGACCAGACTGGCTTGACTGTGAAGGCGAATTACAGCGATGAATCGGCGGAAGATGTCACCTCCGATGCCGTGTGGTCCTTCGTCCCGTCCACAATCACCGCAGGCACTACCACCGTGACCGCCACCGCCACATACGGCGGCATGACCGCGAGCAAGGCGTGCGCCATCACCATCAAGGAACTCCCGAAATACACTTACACATGGAGCGTGAACGGTAAAGTGGCGCAAATATCTGCCATTACCGAGGGCGAGGCGGTTGTGCCGCCGGCCGACCCCGAACCGATATGCGGCAAGGTGTTCACAGGCTGGGTGACGACACCCACGGTTGATGCCGCGACGGCTCCCACTTATGCCACAATCGATGAAACAGCAAAAGCCAACACCACATACTACGCCGTGTTCGCAACCCAAACCATAGGCGCAGATAAATGGGTGAAGAAGGCGGCGGAGGAAGTGAAAGAGGAAGGCATTTACGCCCTTGTCACGCCCAGCGGCAACGCATTCAATGGCGAGATCGTGAATGGACATGGCAGAGCCACCAACGGCGCGTTTGAGTTCAACGATGACAAGGTGGCAACCACCGCTCCCGAAGGCACTTGCGAACTCACCTTTGTGAAGTCGGAGAATGCCGTGAAAGACGGAAAGGTTGGTTTTAAAATGCTGAATGAAACTACTGGAAAGTATTTGTACTCCAATAAAAACTACTCCGGAAATCTGTCGTGGAAACCGTCGGAGGACAGTTATTGGTATTCTGTTAAAGCAGGCAGCTGGTTTTACGACAGCAATGCCACTTATTTGAGAGTGTACAGCGGCTCTTTCCGGACTTATGAAAACAGCCGCAACGAAGAAGTGATCTTCGTCCAAAAGGTGAAAGGCGTTGCCCACGCCGACTTCACCACCATCGTGGCACCGCCGCAAGTGACCGCATTGGCTGACATGGCAATGAGCGGTGCAGAAGGTGCCGTTTACCAGGTGGACGACGAAATGATGGTGGCTGCTAAGTTTCAAGCTGGTGGCAAGAACTACATCGTGGTGAAGGACGCTGCAAAGGCTGTGAGAAACCTCAGCGCACCTGCCGCTGATGACAGGCACTTCGCCATCAACGGTAACAAGCAAGAGGACTACGCCCAAAACAACTGGATGCTCGTAAGTCTGCCAGTAGAACTCTACAACCAAGTGAAGGAGAAGAGCACCGTCACCTCAATCACCGGCACGCTTGACGAAAAGCTCAACGTGGCTATGACCGCTACAAATGTGGTGGTAGATGAGGCTGCTGATTTTGCCCCAAACACCTACTGCGCCATCAACTTCATGGGCGAAAGCAGCGTGAAGGGCGCCAACCCAGAGTACGCCAGCAACTACTACTTCGCCACTCCTAAGGCCAATGAATTTGCGAATGTGGTTTGGGCTGTTTACAACGCCACCGACGGCGCATTCCACCTCCCAGCGCGTCAAGGCTCTGCCAACGCGCAGGAATTCAAGGCAGCCTTCAAGGTCGACTACTCATTGAACTCCATCCCTGCCCCCGAACTGATAGACGGAGACATGTACACATTCGAAGCCTTGATAAAAGAAGTGGCTACAACCGAAGCAAAACCAGCGCCACGCAAAGCCGCCTACGACTCAACCACAGCCCCAAGCACAAGATTTGCGGTATACCCCCTCAACCTCAACGGCAGCAGCAACATCACCACCGCCATCAGCGAAGTGAGTGGCGTAAAGGAGGCAAAAACCATCCGATACTACAACACGTTAGGCACCGAATCCTCCCACCCATTCAAAGGCATCAACATCATGGTGACCACCCACACCGACGGCACCACCACCGCCAAAAAAATCCTCCACTAATCCCCCCACACCCACACGTATGACTGTTGTGGTTGTGGATTCAGAGCCCACTCGTCTAAAGATTGTTGACTCGTTTAGTGGGTGGTGAAGGTGAAGAAGCGGGTGCGGATGGTCCAAACGTGGATTGCCCACAGAAGGAAGAAGCCGTTGGAGACCACATCGTAAACGGTGCCCCATGGCGATGGGAGGGTGATGAAGAAATTTAGCAGACAAAGCACTAAATCGATATCGAAAAGCAGGTTCCAAAGGCGTTCGCGGCTGGTGAACTCCACCACCACGTGTTCGCCCTCGCCGACCACCACTTTGTGCTCGGCTTGCACTCCCGGTTGCCACTTTCCCAACGGCACACAGAATCGCACACCAAGGCTATACACGCCTTTCGGCAACTCTATCTTCACTTCTTTGCCTCGCATCAAGCCCACAGGCCTGCCTCCGATGAGCACCCACAGCGGAATGCGCATCGGAATCAAACCTCTCTGCCGATGTCGAAGCGTAATGAATGACATGGGGATTTTGAAGTCAACGAGACTACGAGTCAACGAGTCAACAGGTCAACGAGTTTTTTGTCTGACAGGTCTGACAAGTCCGACAAGTCCGACGGAACAAAAACGCCACCATCGTGCCAAGCGACCTTATCCAAGCCGAAGCCATCGTCTTAACTTCTTTAACTTCTTAACTCCTTAACTTCTTGAAAAAATTTAACTTCTTGAAAAAATCTTCTGATGGAAAATTCTAATTTCTAACCTCTCAAGAAGGTTATTTTGCTTCTTTTACGAGGTAGATTTGTGTAGGGAAGTGGTCGCTGTAGCCGTTGAGGAACACGCCACCTGAATAGGTGCGCAAGGGGTAGCCTTGGCGGTCGCCGTCGGTGGTGCGCAGAAATTCTTTGTTGAGCACATCGGCGCGCACGAATGTGAGTTGTGGCTTGTCTTTGCTGCCATAGTGCTTCAGGAAGTAGCCGTTCATCACAATCTGGTCGAAGAGGTTCCACGATCCACGGTAAGCGAGTGTGCCAATGCCTTTAGCCAACTTTCCCCAGAATGGGTTGTAGATGTCGTTCACGGTCTGCACGTCCTTCGTGTTTGGCATTGCCTTCAGCACTTCGGCGCAACTCTTGTTCATTGGGTCGTCGTTCAAGTCGCCCATGAAGATGATGCCTTGGTTGGGGTCGTCGGTGAGCAGCGAGTCGATGGTGCGGCGTGCCATTGCAGCGGCAGCCTCACGCAGATAACTGCTTTGCTCTTCGCCACCGAGGCGTGATGGCCAGTGGTTGACCAGCACACTCACCTTTTCGCCAGCCAGCATACCGGTCACACACAGTTGGTCGCGGGTGCGGAACGATGGGTTGGTGGGGATAGTGAGGCGTTGGTTGGTCACATTCAGCACCTTGAAGTAGCGAGGGTTGTAGAGCAAGCCCACATCGATGCCACGACGGTCAGGGCTGTCGTGATGCACGATTTGCAAGCGCCAAGGTTTGATTTCGGGTTGCTTCACCAAGTCTTGCAGCACAGAAATGTTCTCCACTTCCGACACGCCCACAATCACGGGACCGTTTGGAGTGGATTTGGTAGCCATTTGGCTGATAGCGTAAGCCAAGTTATGCTGTTTCGACCAGTATTTTTGATGATTCCATTGGCGAGCGCCGTTTGGTGAAAATTCCAAATCATACTTGCCATTGTTGTTGATAGTGTCAAACAAGTTTTCAAGGTTGTAGAAAGCGATTCCGTACATGTTGAAACGCTTACCTTGCTTTGAATCCTGTGCATTGGTGCGTAAAACTGGTATCAAGCACACCAAAACCAATGCTAAGCACATTATTTTCTTCATTGCTGTTATGTTTTTTTGCTGTTATGTTTGCGTAATTAATTAGTTGGTTCGTTCGTTTTTGGTTGAATTTTCAAAAGTAATGCAAATTTCCCAATTCCCCAAAAAAATCCTCATTATCCTCTACAAAATCCACAGTATAGCACACAAGGCGTATGTGGTGGGGATGGCTGGTAGCCGTTGGAAACGGCATATTGTGGTTAACTCCATGCAAGCTCGCTTGCGAGCGCAGCTTGGAGACAGGTCCAAATATAGTGGCGAGCGTCGGAGACGGTCGGTCGTGGTAGCATCAATAGTTTTGACCATAACCGACCCTCTACGAGGCTCATACCCTCTTTTGTGCAATCTCCAAGCTGCGCTCATTCGCTCCTGCGGAGCTTCATTCGCTTGCATGGAGTTAACCATAACACGCCGTCGCCGACGGCTTTATCTTTTTGACGAAACCGATTTCTCGGCGCCAATCAGCGGCGCTTTGAGGCGGCCATCACGGCATCGTAGTCCACATGGTCGTAGAGAATGCGTGGGCGTGTGGTGAAGCGTGGCGAGGTCACATCGCGCTCTGGGCGATAGTATTCGGTGCTGATTCTGCCGAGGCGCAGGAGCGTTTGCCCCACGTTGTCGGTCATGAATTTGCGATTCACCGCCGCACGAATATCGTTCACGATTTCGGGGTGCAGTTGCTTGTAGCGGTCGGAGCACCAGATGACGAAAGGCACCTCGTTTTGGTGGCGGAGCATATCTGCAGAGGGCGCATACGACACATGGCGGCCTCGCTGGTCGCGATAGTCGTAGATTTCCTCGCCATGGTCGCAGAAATACACCACCACGGCATTCTTGTTGCGGTAGAGGTCGAAGATGTGCCCCATCACGGCATCGTTATATAATGTGGCGTTGTCGTAGGTGGCAATCGCCCATTTTTTGGTCTTGTCCATCCACTTCTCCGTGCGCTTGATATCGGCCGAGTGGTATTTTTCATATTTGCTCTTTCGGGGGTAGCGGCGGCTGAACGACACATGCTGCCCCATCAGGTGAAACACCACCAGATTGTGCTTCTTCGTGGGCTTCACATTCTTGTGGAAATCATCGACCAACTGCATATCGTAGGTGAACGTGGAGTCGTTGCACGCCGTGTACGACAGGCGCGTGATTTCGGGATTGTAGATGAAGGCGTTGACGGTGATGGTGTAGAGCCGCTTCGACATGTAGGTGCGCTGCATGTCCCACATCCACACATCATAGCCGCTGTGCTTGAAGATGGTGGTGAAATTCGGGTGGTCGAACCAGTTTTCGCCATCGCCCACACTGTTGATGCTAAAGGTGTTTTTCTCCACCACCGAGGTCACATTCTCCTGCGCCACCACATCGGTGAAGGCAAACAAATTGCCAGCCGCCTGCTCACGCTCCATACAGGGCGTGGTGAGCGTGTGGTAGCCGTAGAGGCTTGCGTGGTGCTTGTTGTAACTTTCGCCAAGCACATATATCACCGTGAGCGAGTCGGTGTCCTCAATCACAGGGGTGGTTTCATACACCTTTTCGGCTTGCTTGATGGCAAACTTCACATCATTGTCGAAGGCACGGAGCGAATTGATGGCGTGCAGACTTTGCGACCAAGGGTCGAGCGAATCGTAGGGAAAATAGTTTCGCCAAATGTAGATTTGAGCCGAATTGCAGCAGCACAGCAGCCACACATAGCACACCGCCATCAGCACGATGCCTACCGCAGCGTTGAGACTGGTGAACCAAGTGAAAAAACGCTTATTCAACTTTCGGCGCAAAAAAACGGTGATGGCGCGTCGCTTCCATTCGCACACGCCAATCGCCACCAGCACCACAAAGTCGAGAAGATAACTCAACTGGCTGGCGTTGGTGAGCATATAGGTGTCAACAAACTCTGAACTCTCTTTTGGATTCGTCTCCACGAGCACCGTGAGCGTCTGTTGCGAAATGCACATCTCAAAGTTGAGAGCCAAAAACAGCGTGATGCCCATCAACGTCCAGAACAGCGTGTAGAGCAACGCCTTCACCGCAATTTTCGCCCGCTTTCCCTTCACCCAATAAATGAGGCAAGTGGCAAGATACACCACGGCAAACTCGATGCTCAATCCCTGCACAAACTGCAACGTCTGCTCCACACGGTTGTCGAGAATATAGCACATCCAATGGATGGGCTGCTCAATGCACATCAAAAACGTGAGCACAAAAAACACCGGCTCAGCCTTCACAGGCGCGGCCATCGTCCTCACCCATCGCGAAATATGTCCCTTAAAATCCTTCATCTTTTTCCAAAATTCGCCCACAAAATTACAAAAAAGATAAAAGACAATATAAATTAGACATTAGATTTTTAAGTGACTTGACGTTTTAAAACAGAAAAGCATACCAAGGCAGAACCGCCATGCTGCAGCAAAATAATGCCCGTCATCTCCTGTATTGTGTCCAACAAATCAGTTTTAAAGTACAGAAACAAGGTACCTAACGCGAGTTCGGAAATGCACCCTGAAAGTTCGGAGAGATCCTCAAAAAGTTCGGAGAGGAAAAGAAAAAGTTCGGAGAGAATCCTTGACTTAATTAAGAACAAGCCTACTATATCAGCGGCAGAAATTGCAATGGATATAGATATGTCATCACGAGGCGTAGAGAAGCAAATCAAAAAACTCAGAGAGGCAGGAATCATCAAACGCAATGGAGCAGACTTTGGCGGTTATTGGGAAATTGTCAAATTAGATGACAAATAAAAATCAAGATCTTTTGGAGATAAATCAAGGAGTATTTCACAAAATGTAACCAATAAAATTTGGGTTCCGATTTACTTCTCATTTCACGAATTTCGGATAGAAATGGTGGGATTTGGCGGAGAAAATTTGGTCTATTCGGAATTTATTGTAAATTTGCAGTAAATTTCAGATAGAAACCTCTAATCTTCTCAAATATGGAACATTACATTAATCGTGAAATGTATCTTCAGAAGCTCATCAATAGGCGCAACAATGGCGAAGTGAAAGTTATAACTGGCTCAAGAAGATGCGGAAAATCGTGGCTGTTGAGCAAAATATACACCAATTGGCTCATCAGCCAAGGTGTTGATAAAGAAAATATTATCCTCATCACCTTCGACACCGACGACCTTGAGGAAACGAGGGACCTTACCGACAAAGACAACCTCAAGGCGTATCTTCGCGAAAAAATCACCAGCGACAGCGAAGAGTACTATGTGTTTCTCGACGAGATTCAAGAAGTGGATGGCTTTGAGAAAATTGTGAATGGGCTGAACAAGAAGGACAATGTGGATGTGTATGTGACTGGTTCAAATTCAAGGTTTTTGTCAAGCGACATCAACACCCTTTTCCGTGGCAGGGGCGACGAAGTGCGAGTTTACCCGCTGTCGTTCAAGGAGTTTTGTAGCAATCGGAGCGAGCCAATCAATGCTCTTTGGAAAGAATACTACACTTTTGGCGGTATGCCTGGACTCATGCGACACAAAACCCCAGAGCAGAAAACCTCCTACCTCCAACGCCTTTGGACCAAAACATATATCGCCGATGTGGTGGAACGCCAAAACGTTAAAAACCGCCAAGCACTGGAAGCCTTGGTCGACACGCTCTGTTCCTCCATTGGATCGCTGAACAACCCCCATAAGATAGCAAACACTATCACTACTTTGCAAAAGGTGAAAATCAGTTCCGAAACCGTGAACACGTACCTCGGATATCTTGAAGATGCTTATCTTTTCCAAGGCGCAAAGCGATACAACATCAAGGGAAGAAGGTATTTTGAATCGATACAAAAATACTACGCCGTGGATGTGGGGTTGAGAAACGCTCGGCTCAACTACCGCCAGCAAGAGATTACGCACATTATGGAAAATGTAATTTTCAATGAATTGTGCATCAGGGGATTTCGGGTTGATGTTGGCGTGGTTGAGAAGCGCGAAATGGTGAATGGCAAGTCGGAATACAAGCAATACGAGGTGGATTTCGTAGCCACCAACGGCTCGGAAAAATACTACATTCAATCGGCATACGCACTCCCCGATGATGAAAAGCGCGAACAAGAACTCGCCTCGCTCAAACGCATCGATGATTCGTTTAAGAAAATCATCATCGTAGGCGATGACATCGCCGCCTATACCGACGACCACGGCTTCACTTTCATCGGTCTGTTCCAATTCCTGACTTCCGACAAGGTGCTGTAACCACATCGAAGCATCGTCTATTCGGAATTTTGTGCAAATTTGCAGTAAATTTCGGATAGGTGGGAGTGGGGGTGCTGTGGGTGGGATGAAATGGTGGTAGCGGGGTGGGATTAGTGCTAAAAAATGGGATTGTCTTTTATAAGTTGAAAATTCTTTGTAAATTTGCACGATTATAGGCACTTACAAGCGCCTTGCGCCCTGAGTGGCAAATCAACAAATGGCAAAACAACAAAAAATATATATATTTTCAAGTTATGAACGTTTCATATAAATGGTTGAAGGACTACATCGACTTCGATTTGACCCCACAAGAAGTGAGCGTGGCGCTCACCTCGCTCGGTCTGGAAGTTGGTGCTCTTGAAGAAGTAGAAACTATCAAAGGCGGCCTGAAGGGACTGGTGGTGGGCGAAGTGCTCACTTGCGAAATGCACCCCAACAGCGACCACCTGCATGTCACCACCGTTGACCTCGGCAATGGCGAGGCTCCTGCGCAAATCGTGTGCGGCGCTGCCAATGTGGCTGCCGGCCAAAAGGTGATTGTGGCAACTCTCGGAACAAAACTTTACGATGGCGACGACGAGTTCACCATCAAGCGCTCAAAACTTCGCGGCGTGGAGTCGTGCGGTATGATTTGCGCTGAAGACGAAATAGGCGTGGGCGCAAGTCACGATGGCATCATCGTGCTTCCTGCCGACGCAAAAGTGGGCACTCCTGCCGCCGACTACTACGGTGTGGAGAGCGACTGGCTGATTGAGGTGGACCTCACCCCTAACCGTGTGGATGGTGCTTCGCACTACGGTGTGGCTCGCGACCTCTACGCTTGGATGAAGCGTCACGGCTACGACACCAAGCTCCACCGCCCAAGCGTTGACGCTTTCAAGAGCGACCGCGCCGACGGTGCCATTCCTGTGGAAGTGGAAAACACCGAGGCTTGCCCTCGCTACTGCGGCCTCACCATTCGTGGCGTGAAGGTGCAAGAAAGTCCTAAGTGGCTGAAGGATTACCTCCTGACTGTAGGCCAACGCCCCATCAACAATATTGTGGACATCACCAACTACATTCTCCTTGGCACAGGTCAACCTATGCACAGTTTCGACCTCAGCAAGGTGAAAGGCGATAAGGTGGTGGTGAAAACCGTTGCCTCAGGCACTAAGTTCACCACTCTCGACGGTGTGGAACGCACACTCACCGACCGCGACCTCATGATTTGCAACGCTGAAGAGCCTATGTGCATCGGCGGTGTGTTTGGCGGTCTGGATTCAGGCGTGACCGACGCCACTACCGACGTGTTCCTCGAAAGTGCCTACTTCCACCCCACCTGGGTGCGTAAGAGCGCACGCCGCTTCGGCTTGAACACCGACGCATCGTTCCGCTTCGAGCGTGGCATCGACCCCAACGACACCATTTACAACCTCAAACTCGCCGCTATCCTCATCAAGGAACTCGCAGGTGGTGAGATTTGTGGCGACATCATCGATGTGAAGAGCCGCGAATTCCCTGGCTTCCCTGTGGAACTGAAGTTCGACTATGTGACCAGCCTTATCGGCAAGCACATCGACAACGACACTATCAAGGGCATCGTTGAAAGCCTTGAAATGAAAATCGTGAGCGAAGACGCAGAGAAAATCAACATTGTGGTGCCAACCTACCGCGTGGATGTGCAACGCCCATGCGACGTGGTGGAAGACATTCTCCGCGTGTACGGTTATAACAATGTGGAATTCACCAGCGAGGTGAAGGGCACACTTAGCAACAAGAGCGACGTTGACTTCCGCGACGATATGCAAGACCTCATCTCGGAACAACTCACCGCTGCTGGTTATAACGAAATCATGAACAACTCGCTCACCAGTTCAAGTTACTACGAAGGCTTGGAAAGTTACCCTGAAAAGAACTGCGTGCACCTGATGAACGCCCTCAGCGGCGACCTCAACGTGATGCGTCAAACCATGCTGTTCGGCGGTTTGGAAAGCCTCGCACGCAACATCAACCGCAAAAACGCCAACCTCAAAATGTATGAATTCGGCGATGTGTATCGCTACGATGCCGAAACCGACAACACCGAGGTGGCTCTCGCACCATACACCGAGCATCAAGCACTCGGCATTTGGATCACTGGTAACAACCACGACGACAGTTGGGCCGACGCAGTGCGCCCACTCAGCGTTTACGACCTGAAGGCCGCTGTTGAAAACATTTTCCGCCGCCTTGGCATCAACGAAAAGGAAGTGGTGGTTGAGCAATTCGACAACGACCTGCTCACCCCTGCCCTCTCTTACAAGAACCGTGGCGGCAAGCTCATCGGTGTGCTTGGCGTGGTGGATGCCGACGTGGCTAAGAAATTCGATGTGGAACAGGAAGTGTACTTCGCACAGTTTAACTGGCACTTGCTCTGCAAACTCGCAGCCAAGAAGGATGTGAAATACTACGACCTGCCAAAGACCCTGCCAGTGCGCCGCGACTTGGCGTTGCTCGTGGATTCAACCGTGACCTACGAACAAATCAAGCGTGTGGTTGAGCAGAGCGAACGCAAGTTGCTCAAGAAGGTGACACTCTTCGACGTGTACGAAGGCAAGCACCTCGAAGCCGGTAAGAAGAGTTACGCTATCGCCATGTTCCTCCAAGACGACCAAAAGACGCTCCAAGACAAGCAAATTGAGGCCGTAATGAAGAAGGTGGTGACCAACCTCCAAAAGGAAGTTGGCGCACAGTTGAGATAACGAGTCAACAAGTCTACGAGTCAACAGGTCAACAAGTCAACAGGTCAACGAGTTTTTTTTCGAGAGTTCGAAAATTCGAAAATTCGAGGCTTGCTGGACAATAAGATATAATGAGGCTACGAGCCACCCCCCCAACCGTCAACTTGTTGACCCGTTGGCTCGTTGACCCCCCAAAAACCAAAACTTATGATAATCGATTTCAAGAAAATGGAGGCCACCACCGTGCCAAACTTTAAAGGTGGCGAAGGAGAATATGTGGTGAAAACCTATCTCGATGAGCAGAATCGCATCATGCAGGGACTGCTTCCCCCAGGTGCGTCGATTGGTATGCACATGCACGAGAAAAACAGTGAAACCTACTACATCATCAGCGGCACAGGCCATGTGGTGATGGACGATGGCACCGAGGAAGACTTCACCGTGGGTGAGATGCACTACTGCCCTATGGGACACGGCCACACGCTCATCAACCGCACCGACAGTGACCTTGTATTTCTCGGTATCGTAAGTGAGCACCACGATTAATCAAAGAGAAAAATAAAAACAAACAATATAAAATAAAATTATCACATGGGAAGAGCTTTTGAATATCGCAAAGCAAGAAAATTGAAAAGATGGGGTAGCATGTCGCGCACATTCACCCGCATTGGTAAGGAAATCACAATGGCTGTGAAGGCTGGTGGTCCCGACCCAACAGCCAACTCTCGTCTGCGTGCCCTCATGAGCAACGCTAAGGCTGCCAACATGCCTAAAGACACTGTGGAACGCGCCATCAAGAAGGCTACCGATAAGGACGCAAGCGACTACAAGGAAGTCATCTACGAAGGTTACGCTCCTGGCGGTATCGCAGTGCTCGTAGAGACCGCTACCGACAACACCACTCGCACTGTGGCCAACCTCCGCACTCACTTCAACAAAAACGGCGGTACACTCGGCAACAGCGGTTCAGTGGCATTTATGTTCACCCACAAGTGCTACTTCCACGTTAAGACTAAAGAAGGTGTGACCCTCGAAGACCTCGAACTCGAACTTATCGACTGCGGTGCAGAAGATTTCGACCAAGACGAAGAGGAAATCATCATCTCTGGCGCTTTTGAGTCGAACGGCGACATTCAGAAGTATCTCGAAGACAACGACTTCGAAATCACCAGCACCGAGTTCGTTTACGACCCAACCGACACCAAGGAACTTGATGCCGAAGGTCGCGCAGCAGTAGAAAAACTCCTCGAGGCTGTGGAAGACGACGACGACGTTCAAAACGTGTTCACCACCATGAAGGAAGTGGACGACGAAGAATAATCTTCCCCCACACATTCCTTTATCACCTAAAAGGCAACCGCAGCGACACACACTGTAGTTGCCTTTTTTCGCAAAAAAGTGGCATGTGCATGAAGCAAAACGCCCATCACCTGCGTCTAACAGACAAAGAGCTTTCGGAGAACTCCCATCACACCGACCAGTCAGAGTGCTCCGAGTTCTCCAAAAGCGACATCTAATTTCTAACATCTAATTTCTAAAATATGGCTTTTATTGAAATCAGCGATGTAGTGAAGCAATATAAAGGGCACACGGCGCTCAACCATGTGAACCTAAGTGTGCCCAAAGGCTGCATCTACGGTCTGCTTGGCCCGAATGGCGCAGGCAAGACCACCCTCATTCGCATCATCAACATGATCACCGCCCCCGATAGCGGCACGGTGATGCTCGACGGCAGCCCTATCACCGCCGACGATGTGGCACACATTGGCTACCTGCCCGAAGAGCGTGGGCTGTACAAGAAGATGAAGGTGGGCGACGAGATTGTGTATTTGGCACGCCTGAAGGGCATGAGCAAGGCAGATGCCACCCGACAGATGCTCTACTGGCTCGACCGCTTCCACCTCACCGAATGGCGCGATAAGAAGGTGGAAACACTCTCCAAGGGTATGCAGCAGAAGGTGCAGTTTATCGCCACCGTGATTCATGAGCCTAAGTTGCTTATCTTCGACGAACCATTCTCTGGTTTCGACCCCGTGAATGCCGAACAGTTGAAACGTGAGATTCTGGAATTGCAGAAAAAGGGCGCAACCATTCTGTTTTCAACCCACAATATGGAGAGTGTGGAGGAGGTGTGCGACCAAATCTCCCTCATCAACCACTCCGAGGTGGTGCTTGAAGGCAACGTGGCAGAGATTAAGCAGCGCTTTAAAAAGCATCTTTACGAAATCTGCCTCGCTGGCGGCGAACAGCTTCAGCCTTGCGAGGAACTGTTCACCATCGAGGAAACGCGCCCCGACGGCACCACCATCATTCGCCTGGCGCAAGGTGTGGCTATCCGTGAGGTGATTGCGCGCCTCAATGAGCAATACGTCCTCCGTGGCTTCAGTGAACTGCTGCCCACCATGCACGAAATCTTTATAGAAACTGTAAAAAACTCGTCAAACAATGAATAAGCTCCTACTCATCATACAGCGCGAATACATGTCACTGGTGGCGCGCAAATCATTTATCGTTATCACGATTCTCGTTCCGTTCCTTTTCATCATTACTGCATCGATTCCGGTGCTCACCTCCAAACTCAATTCCGCCAGTTCGTCGCTCGAAACGGTGACCGTAATCGACGAAACAGGCCGCCTGTCGGGCGTGATTTCCGACAATGAGCAGTTTCGCTTCATTCCGCTCCGTGGCGAGCCCGGCACTACGAATGTGAAGCGATTTTTCGACCAGTCGGGCGAGAGCATGAGCGCTTTGGTGGTGATTCCCGCCAATGTGCTCGACTCGGCAAAGGTGAACATCTACAGCAAGAGCACCGTCAACATGGCGCTGGTGGATCATGTGACTGATTGCCTCAACGACACGCTCACGTCGGTGAAACTCGCCACGATGGGTGTACCCGACCTCGACAAGATAGTGAGGGAGGCGCAAGTGGATATTGATGTGAACAGCGTGAAACTCGCCGACGACGGCAGCGAAAGCGAATCGTCAACCACCGCCGCAATGCTTTTGGGCATGGTGCTGTCGCTCATCACCTACACGTTTGTGCTCACCTACGGCGCAATGATTATGAACAGCGTGATTGAGGAAAAAACCAACCGCATCGTGGAAGTGATAGTGAGCAGTTGCAAGCCGTTCCAACTGATGATGGGCAAGATTATAGGCGTGGCACTGGTCGGGCTCACACAGTTCCTGATATGGGCGGTAATTATCTCTGGCTTGGCTGTGGGACTTGGCATTGGCTTGGCTGATAGCGGTCCGATGTCGGAGGTTTCCAGCCTCGTGGGCATGGTGCAGAGCGTCAACCTCGTGCGCACACTCGTCTGCTTCGTCATCTACTTCCTCGGAGGCTATCTGCTCTACGCGGCACTCTTTGCTGGCTTCGGATCGGCAGTTGACCAGGCAAGCGACGCTTCACAGTTCACCACTCCCATTATCATCGTGATGATTGTGGCGCTCTACGCAGGACTCGGCTGCATGGAAAACCCCAACGGCACCTTCGCACTGTGGTGCTCCATGATACCATTCACCTCACCCATCGTGATGATGGTGCGCCTGCCCTACGACGTTCCGTTCTGGCAAATAGCCGTCAGCGTAGTCGCACTCTACGCCACCGCCACCGCCATCATCTGGCTCAGCGCCCGCATCTACCGCATCGGCATCCTCCGCTACGGCAAAAAATTCACCCTAAAAGAAATCCTAACCTGGATAAAAACCCAATAACACCCATAGAAGAGTAAATAATAGAAAACGAAGACATGCTGCTCCAATAAACTTTACAGGGGCAGCATGTTATGTCATAGGATGTTTTGTTAGCGGTGGAGGAGGTTGCGGGCTTTTTTGTAGAGGTGGATGCTGGTGGGGAGGTTGAAGGTGTAGATGAGGAGGCCGAAGATGATGAAGGAGGCGGTTTGGATGGGCGTGGTGCCTTTGTATTGCCAGAATGCCACCATCATTACAAACATTACGAGCATCATCACGATGGTGAGCCCTGAGAGCCATTGCCAGCGTTTGTGGGATTCGAGGTTGACGATTGGATAGTCGGGGCCTTGGTTGATGATGCCGCGGGTGACCATTCTGAACGCCAATGCGCCAGCCGTCACATAGACGGCAAAGAGGAATATCGACCAGAGGAAAAAGCGGTTTTCTATCGAGTCCATGTTATCGACAGTGAAGTTTCTCGTTTCGCTTACCGACTTGTCGAAATAGTAGGTTTTGGTGTCGTTTTCCCAGTCGAGGTATGGGCTGTAGTTGGAATACGATTCAAAGAAGTAGGCGCGGTGATGTGCGCACACCACCATGCCGCGTGCGTAGTAGCCACCCTCGTCGCGGTAGCGCGACTTGTAGTACATGGCAGGGTGTCCGTCAACCTTCGGGGCTGGCTGAATGTCGTATTCCACAAAATAGGAGTTTTTACGTGAGAGGAAGGTGCGTGCCACCTGTTTTTCGGTGCTGAACAGTTGGCTGAAACGCTTGCTGATGTCAAACACGTTGATGTGGCGAATGTCGATTACCTCGCCGGCGTCGGACAGCACCGACTTCTGGAACGATGCCACCAGTGGACCGCCGCCACGGTTCTCCAGTCGCTTCCGAAAATCGCCCGAAAGGAGGAAGTTTTCGTAATGCTCATCGCGGGGTTCGTTGACGCTGAACAGCCCGTCGCCATAGGTGTGCCACGGCCCCACAGCCAATCGCCAATCGCTGTAATACAGCACCACAATGCTCACGAGTGCAGTCACGCCTATTGCCATCAGCGCCATCAGGCGTTTGGTGACGAGCATTCGGCGCGCAAAACGCTTGATTGCGCCCCATGCGTTTTCGATGTCGTGACGGATATTCATCGTGTTATTGGGAATTGAGAGAATTATCTGTTAAGTCGGCGGCGCATCATCAGCGAAGTGACGAGCGAAGTGACAAGCCCAACAGCCGCCACCAGCATAAACACCACCAGCACATCGGTCCAAACCACCACCACCGGATAGGCGTTCACTATCACCGCATCGGGGCGAGCCGAGAGCTTGAGCCAGCCGAACTGCTGCTGGCAGAGGCAGAGCACCAGTCCCAAAGCCACGCCAGCCACAGCACCCACAAGGGCAATCAGCCACCCTTCAGTAACGAAAATGCGTGTGATTTGCTTGTCGGTGGCACCAAGGCTTCTGAAGGTGCGAATGCTCTCGTCTTTCTCGATAATCAAAAGCGAAAGGGTGCTAATCACATTGAAAGTGGCAATCACCAGAATGAATGCGAGCAGCAGAAACGTGATCCACTTTTCCATATTCACCAGTCGGAACGACGCATCTTGCTGCATCATGCGATTTTTCACCGTGTAGGATTCGCCCAACTGCGCACTCAGTTGGTCCATCACGGCTTGCTCCGAGGCTCCACGAGCGAGTTTCAACTCCACTTGTGTGGCTTCGGTGGTGTAGTCAAACAGTTCGCGCGCCAAGTCGATGGGAGCAAAAATCATATCGTTGTCGAAATCCTTCTGCTGCACCATGAAAATGCCAGCCACAAACACCGAGTCTTCGGTGAAGGCGTTCATCGGGTCGTTGAGGTCAACCTGTCCGCGACGCTGTGGCGCATAAAGTTGGAGCATTCGCAGCGAGCCGGCGCGCGCGTTCAGACTCACGGCAGGGCCAACGCCCAGCACCGCATAGCGCGACACCTCGTCCTCCAACAGGAAATCGCCCTCCACAATCACGCTGTCGATGCCCGTGAGCCGATTGTAGTCTTTCGGCACGCCTTTCAGCCTCAGCGGCATACTGTAGTCGGCGAAAATGGCAAGGGCATTGTCCTCCACCACAGGCATAGCCATTTCCACGCCCGGAATGGCTTGCGCCACACGCACCACGCTGTCGGCATCGGCTATGGTCTTGCCCATGGTGGCGGTGATGGCGATGTCGGGGTCGACGGTGGATAGTTTCTCCTTAATCAAGTCGTGAAAACCGTTGAACACGCTCAACACACAAATCAGCGCGGCAGTGGTCACCACCACCCCTAACACAGAGATGATGGAGATAATGTTCACGGCTGTGTGCCCTTTCTTGGCACGCAGGTAGCGAAGCGCTATGTTGAAAGAGAGACTCACTTATGGGTGGCTATTATTCCTCAGTTTTATCTGTCTTTGTGCCGTCTTTAGCCAGCAATTCGTCGATGTGCTGGATATAGTCGAGCGAATCGTCGAGATGGAAGTGTAGCTCAGGCGTTTTGCGGAGTTGGTAGCGCACACGCTGAGCCAGATTGTAGCGAATGCCCTTTTCGTTGGCGTTGATGTTGGCCATGATTTCCTGTGCGCGTTCGCTTGGGAACACACTCAGGTAGGCGCGTGCGATGCTCAAGTCGGGCGACACACGCACTGCGCTCACGCTCACGAGCACACCACCCATTTTCGCTGTTTCGAGACGGAAGATTTCGCTCAGTTCCTTTTGGAGCAAGCGAGCTATTTTTTCAAGTCGAGTAGATTGCATATCAGTGTATTTCAGTTATTAATTACATATATAGTCTGCAAAGATAATCATTTTCACCGAAAACCCGTATTTCCATCATTGGATATGTCGGTATAATTTATCTTAAAGATATTTGTTCACTTTCAGGAAAAAGCATTGGCATTGCTTGCTTTTTTATTTTGAAGGCGATTGTGTCGCCATGCCCTCCTGACCTTGAAAGAAGCAAATCAACTGTGATGTATCCTGTATCTAAAAGTGTATCAAATTGTGATACCACAGGGTTTTGGTGTGTTCAACAAGTGTTGGACGAAAGAGTTCCTCGCCACCCTCAACTTTAGATTCCACTTCTATCCAAAATGTTTCATGATGTTTTTCCAAAAGCCGATTATGCAAAGTGGGCAGTTGCCAAAGTGCAACATCTGCAACTTTTAAATACTTCATCTTCTGTTTATCAACAACGCCTTTTTTCTCTTCTATTGCAAGACTCTTATCAATAGGATAAAGAGTTAATCCTAAATTTTGGGAATTTGGAGTGACACAGTTAAGCGTGTTGTGGTAAGTCAAGGCTTGTTCGCCATCTTTGTTTAAGCGTAAATAACCATATTTGGCTACAATGTCTTTTGCTGATTTCAAATGGCTGTTTTTCCAGTCTGGCACTTGACAAAAAAGTGTAGAACGAACTCCTGGACGCTTGTCTCGAAAACTTTTCAACTCAATTCCCTTGTAATCGGGCAATTTTGAACTGTTCATCTCGATTCCTAAAACTCGCTCAATCGCACGACCGACACCTGTATCTGCTAAAACATCTGCTTGATGCCATTCCTTTGCTATATCTTTTAGGTTGTTAGTCAATTCGTTGGCAATGCTCATTGCGACAGAGTTCACATTAGTGATTAATTCTTTTAAAGGCGTAAGGATTGACGAGTTATATACATGCTCAATATTGACACGAGAAAGGTTTACCACATGCAGGATCTTATTATGGAACATCATCAAAAGAATGTCGTTTGGCGAACAGTACTTTTTCAAGTTAAAAGTCCATATTCGTGGGTCACCTTTCTTGGTTTCTGGACGATACAATGATGTTGAAGTAGTGAATATTGAAGCTTCGTCTAAAATCGCAGTTGGTTGTAACACCTTATAACCTTGCCCTTGCAGTTGGGCGGAATAATCGTGCATTCCACAGTCCTTGAAGTATTGACGCATTGGCTCTGTCGCATCCAAAATACTTTTTTTGAAACCTGTTTCTGTGATTTGAACAAGAGTGTATTCTATGTTCTTTTGAGTAAGAAATGTAATATTCCGCACCTCAAACTCATTAAAGTTCCTCATGTGAATCATAACTTATTTTATTTGATGTGTTCAAGTATAGTGTTCGCTATAGCCCTTGCCATAAGTGGTGGGACAGCATTGCCTACTAAAGTGTATTGTGGAATTTCCTTTTGACGGTTGTTCCCCCCTGTTTGTCTTTTTCCTTGGAAAACAAACGAATCGTCAAAACTTTGCAATCGAGCCATTTCTCTAACAGTCATAGGGCGACAGGCGGAATAGTGTATGAAATCGTCGGGCATCGTACACACTGTCGGGCTTTGCCCTAATGGGTCTAACACCGTGTAATTACGCTTGTTTGAAGCCAAACCACTTGCTTTTAGCTCGTCCTTTGCCTCTTTATAATCTTTATGCTTGGCGATAATGCTAAGGCGCTTGCGAACGCTTTCGCTCTGCAAACTCGTCTGATGATTAAACAATTCCATCACCTTGTGCTTTTTGGGTGATTTCAATTCTTCCATCGATGCCACATAAAAAGGCTCTTTATCAAAAGTGAAGCGATGCCCTAAGCGACCGATTTTAGACCATTCTGTATACAAAAGCCCTCTTGTGTCGGGTTCACCCTGTAATGAACGACGCTTTTTTTCGCTTTCATATTGCTTTTGACTATTTGGTTGGCGATATGCTGTGGCAGTCTCGCCATTGCCCAACATGTCCAAATCCCAAATGGCCTCAAAAACCTTAACCTTATCTTCTTCACCTACCGTATGTGGTATGTTGCTTATTAGCTCTTGATCGTTTCTACAACCGATAAAAAGCACTCGCTCTCGATTTTGCGGCACACCATAGTTTGACGACAATACAACTATCGGTTTGTCAATGTTATATAAGCGAACATTATTCATCAAACGGTCGAACGATTCTAACACTCCATCGTTATTGCCCAGATGCATTCTTATGAAATCAACGCATTCGTCAAAAGTTGAGACATAGAGTCTGAGGACCGATTTGATGATTTCTGCATCATTCTTGCAGTCTCCTAACAATGCCACATCGTCTATTGCCGCTAACGTTGTTTTTAATATTTGCTCAGTCGAAATAGTCTCAACAATAAAATTGTAGTGTTCTACAAACCTGTCGTTATCAATATGGGCAGAGGTTTTCAGTTGAATGATTTGCTTGCGTATTTCATCACGGAAGTGCTTTTCCTTCATCAGTATAAGCCCATGACGAATCGTGTTAACAGCTTCATTACTCTTGCTGACATTGTAAGGCAAATGCTTGGTGGTCAAGTCTCGCAACAAACCATCAAGGAGTTCAAAGAACGATTCGCTTTCCTTTATTTTTGGATTCTCGTTCACTTCCATTTTCAGTTTCAAAACCAGGGTACTGTATAATGCCGTTGGGATTGAACCTTTTAAATTGTTGTCCAGAAAATCCAAAAGTTGCCCAAGAGTCATCGGATCAACAATCGACCGAATTTCTCTGATAATACGCTCTTTTATACGTCCTTCATCTTTTGTCAAAATACCTTTCACATTTTCCATTACAAAATACTTCGGACGTAACGCTTTTATCACTTTGAGATAATGGTAGAACAGGTCATCACGTTTATCAAGTTTTTTTCTTCTTCCTGCAAGACTAAATGACTGGCAACTTGGTCCGCCTGTCACAACATCAACTTGTTTGCCTGCCAACTCCTTTAAAAGATTTGGCAAGAAGGTGTTGTCCATAATATCTTGGCACAAAAATTTTGTGTCAAGTCCGAGAATCTCATTGTACCTAACTCTATGTGTTAGTTCACAGTTTTCGTTTATGTCGCTTGCTAAAAGAAAGTCGAAATATTTGTCTGCTGTATAAGCTTGCATAAAACCCTCGCTGATGCCTCCAGCACCAGCAAACAAGTCAACAAATGTTACTTTTTTACGTGATTTTAAAAACTCTTTTTTCTGTCCCATATCATTAAAAGAAATGCTCCAACATGGTTTGGCGACCGACCAAAGCCGTTTGCTACTGTCACAGAACTTCTTTTTTGCGTTTTATTTTGGTCTATTTACAAGCAAGGAAATAACCCTTGTGCATTATGCAAAGGTACAATATTATTTCCAAATACCATATAAATTAGGAGAAATGCCACCGTATTTTGAGGTGAAAAAATGCAAGGTTGCAGGAAATGGGGGTGCGTGGAAATTGGGTGTAACTTTGTGGCATGAAACAAGAAATCAATCTTAATTAACCACAAATAACGACATTTTTAAAACACAACGAAAATGAACAGCAAGATTTACAACGTAGTGATTCTCGACAAGAGCGGCTCGATGACGAGCATTCGCAAGCAAGCCGTCGACAGTGTGAACGAAACATTCGGCTGCATTCGCAGCATGAGAAAGAAAAATGCGGAGCAGGAGCAGTTTGTGACGCTGGTGGCATTCTGCGGCTGCGAGCAGAAGGTGATTTACGAAAACACGCCTATCGAAAAGGTGAACGACATCACCCTTGCCGATTATGAGCCTTGCTGCATGACTCCGCTCTACGATGCCATTGGCAATGTGTGCACACGCTTGCACACCACCGTAAAGGACGACGAATCTGCCAGCGTGGCGGTGACCATCATCACCGACGGCTACGAAAACGCTTCGCGAGAGTTTTCCGCCAAAGCCATCAAGGCACTGATTGAAGCCTACAAGCAGGAAGGATGGATGTTTGCCTACATAGGTGCCGACCACGATGTGGAATCAGTGGCGTTCAACCTTTCAATCGACAACACCATGACATGGGAAAAAACGGAAGAGGGAACAGAGAAAATGGCAAAAATTGTGAATGAGAGCAGAATGCAGTGGGCTGACCGAGTGCACTACTTCATGGCTCCAACACCTGAAGAACGCGCAGAGATGAAAAGGAAGATTTCCAAAAACTTCTTCAAATCCTAATACCTGATTGGCACGGTTGTTGCACTTGCACTACATATTAGTATGAGTGTGACAACTTTTTTATTAACTTTATCCCGAAAAACTGATAGTAATATGATGGACGTGACCAATTTTATCGATTCCGAACTGCTCTACCACTTGGAGTATGGCAAACTGTATCTGTTTGTGAGTAGTGACCACCAGGCTCAAGCCTACAGCCACTTGCTGAAGTCGTCGCTCAGGCACAGCATCAACCTCGGCTGGCTTTCCAAAATGGAGGTGGTGACGGTGCATGTGCCAGAGGTGAACCGCCTTGGCATGGTGATTGCCGCCCGAAAGGTGAATGCTGGCAATATCGGCCGATATTCCGTGCTCGCTTGCGTGATTCAGAGTATGCACACGCTCGACGATGGCTTGTTCACGTTCTACAACCGCCTCACCTCGGTGGAGGAAGACCACGATGGCGACAACAGCACCTTCACACTCATTTTCCCCGAAATCGGTTTGGCAGCCGGCGAGTCGGTATCAAGAAAATTCATGTCGATTGAAAAACGTTTCCATAATAGGGAGCGGAAGTTCCGTGATGAGCGCAATCTGATGATGAAAGGTATCTGTGCTCCTAAAAAGGAAAATTGGGTTGAGGAACCAACACCAATCGAGGACGACAATACAGAGAGATTTACGCTAACGGATGAAGACGGGGTTGAGGAAGCAAAACTAACGAAGGAGGACGAGGCGCAAATCGAAATCCTGAGAGAGGACGCGCAAGAAAATGATTATGCTCAGAGTTTGCAACAGCAGCGCAACCACGACTTGCAGTTGATTCAGGCCCTGATTATGGACTACATACAAAAGTATCACGCCGACCCTACCGAACTGATTGCCACATCGCTGCAGGGCAAGTATGTGGTGAACACGATGCCTATGCTGGTGGTGAACCGCGACCGCAAAATCATCTTCCCCGAATACAATGAAATGGAACTGAAGATGAGTGCCGCCAGCCGCACCCTCTACATTTGGTTTCTGTTGCACCCAGAAGGCTGCCGCCTGAAAGAACTAAGCAACCACCGCGCCGATTTCATCAATATTTACGAGGAAGTGCACCCCGGCAGCAACTACGTGGAAGAAAGTGTAGATGCACTCCTCAAACCCGACAAATTGAACCAAAATATCTCGCGAATCAAGAAAATGGTGCGCTCCATCATCATCAACGACGACATCGCCCACCACTACTTCATCAGCCGCGACGATGAAGGCACCTACTGCCTCCCCATCGCCACCCACCCCACCAAATTCCAC
>ERZ1026780.611-NODE-611-length-27502-cov-7.311546_pt1 | contig 27502 bp, 30 predicted proteins | sample MGYA00380126_ERZ1026780 | MGnify/ENA primary metagenome ERZ1026780 (study PRJEB33269, sample SAMEA4719762) | human gut metagenome | biome: human-associated habitat; feature: organic feature; material: feces | place: Cameroon | collected 2013-10 ... | reverse complement strand
CGGCGAGCATGGCGGCCAGGGCCTCGGCGGCGGCGACGCCGATGCCGTGCGCGTCGGGGTCCACGCTGGAGAGGCGCGGCGAGGAGAACATGCAGTAGCTCGGGTCGTCGTCCACGCCCAGGACGGCGACGTCGTCGGGCACGCGGAGGCGCCGCCGGCGCGCAAGGCGCAGGACCTCGGCGGCGCGGACGTCGTCGCAGCAGAAGACGGCGAGCGGGCGCGGGAGGCGCGCGAGCCAGGCGGCGAGCTCGGCGGCGTCGGGCGACGCGCCGAGGTGTTCCCCCAGCAGGACGCCGCGCCCGTAGCGGCGCGCGGGGTCGTAGACGGGGCGGAAGATCGCCGTGCGGAACCCGTTCGCCTTCAGCTCGCGCGCGTAGCCGTCGCGCCGCAGATCGGAGAAGAGGACGCGCCGGTAGCCGCAGTAGGCGAACGAGGCGAAGCGGCGGGAGAGGAAGTGGCGGGCGGCGAGGCGGCCGATGCCGACGTTGTCCGTGCGGACGGCGGCGAAGGAGGGGATGGGATGCGCGTAGAGGGCGTCCACGACGGGCCGGCCGAGGCGGGCGAGGCGCCGGAGCGCGCGCACGTCGGGCGAACGCACGATCCAGCCGTCGAAGGGGACGGCGAGGTGGCGGGGCAGGTCGGCGGGGTCGATCAGCTCCATGTTCCAGTCGTCGTGCGCGGCGGCGAAGTCCGCGATGCCGCGGATGAAGCCGCGGCCGTACGCGCTTGCGCGCTCGGCGACGACGGCGACGGCGGGGGCGTGGACGTTCTGCATGGCGGGGGAAGTATAGCAGAACGGCGCACTTGTAGAAAGTGCAAACGTTTTGCCAATTCTGCAATTGCGCGCGGGCGCGCGGTTCGCTACACTTTCCATGGGCCGGGCGCGTGCCCCGCCCGCATCGACAGGACGCATGAAGGAGAACGCATGACACACAAGGAAAGAGCCAGGGAAGTCCGCCGGATCCTCGCGCTGGAGCCGGACGAGGTCATCAAGGAGGCCAAGGGCCAGCTCGTCGTCTTCGACACGCTGGACGAGGTGTACGACTATCTCGCCGAGGAGATGGTGCAGGAGTTCGAGAAGGCGGCGAAGGGCGACCGGATCGTCAGCTTCATCATGCCGGTGGGGCCCACGCAGCCGTACCGCCTGATGGCCGAGAAGATCAACTACCGCCAGATTTCGCTGAAGAACGTCCGCTTCTTCTTCATGGACGAGTACGTGGACGACGAGAAGGACCGTCTCATCCCGAAGTCGAACCCGCTCTCCTTCCGGGGCCAGATCGGCCCGCTCCTCTTCGACCGCATCCGTCCCGACCTGCTGATGCCGAAGTCGCAGGTCATCTTCCCCACGCCCGAGAACGTGAAGGACCTGCCGAAGATGATCAAGGACGCGGGCGGCATCGAGGTGTGCTACGGCGGCATCGGCATCCACGGCCACGTGGCGTTCAACGAGCCGGGGCCGGGCGTCGCGAAGTCGAACCCGCGCATCCTCGACATCAACGACTTCACGCGCACGATCGACGCGACGCGCCATCCCGGCGTGGGCGGCAACCTGGAGAACTTCCCGCGCCGCGCGATCACGATGGGCATGAAGCAGTGCATCGAGGCGCGCAAGATCCTCGTCATGACGCGCAACGAGACGCCGTTCCTGAACTGGGCGAACACGATCGTGCGCATCGCCGCGCTCGGCCGGCCGGGCGACGACTACCCCGTCACGCACATGCGCCGCCACAGGAGCCTGCGCATCGTCACCGACCGCAACACGCTGAAGAAGCCGAAGTTCAACATCTAGGCGAAGGAGGGCGGCATGCTTGGCGCGTCGGGAACGAGGAGGGCGGCGGCGCTCGCCGCCCTGTTGGCGGCGGGGGCCGCTTCCGCCGCGCCGCTCGTGGTGAACGGCGGGTTCGAGCGGACGGACGCCGCCGGCGCCGTCGTGGGCTGGCGTCCCGACGGAAAGGCGTGGACGTTCGACGAGGAGGGCGGCGTCGACGGGTCGCGCGCGCTCCGCTGGGCGAACGGGGACCCCGCGTACTACGCCATGCCGTCGCAGTGCCCGTCCCTGGCGGCGGGGCGGCGCTACCGGCTCAGCGTGAAGGTGCGCTGCGAAAGGCTGGTTGGCGGCAAGGCCGGCGCGTGCCTGGAATGGTATGGCGCGGACGGGCGCTGGAAGGGCGGCGTGTACCCGACGGAGGCCGCCGGGACGCAGCGGGAGTGGCTGGAGATGAGCGCCCTCACGCCCGCGATTCCCACGGGCATGGTCCGCTTCCTCGTCCAGCCGCTCTGCACGCGCGGCGCGACGGGGCGGGCCTGGTTCGACGACCTGCGCGTGGAGGAGGTGGTCCCCGACGACGCCTACGGCCTCTTCTCCGACCGCTACCGCAACCGCGCGTCCTCCGGGCGCGTGACCTTCAAGGCCCTCCTCGGCGAGGTTCCGGGGCCCGGCCGGGCCCGCGCCTCCTTCGCGCACCGCCCTCACGGCGGGGCCTACGCGCCGGAACGGACCCTCTCCGCGCCGGTGACGGGCCTCGTCTGCGCGGCGACGTTCGACGTGGCCGACTTCGCGCCCGGCGAGAACGAGGTGCGCTTCACGCTGCGGGGGGCGGACGGCCGTGCGCGCGTCGCCCGCGACATCGTCTTCTCCCGCGTCGCCCCGGCCGAGGAGGCGGCGCTGAAGGTGCGCATCGACGCGCACCGGCGCACGCTCGTGGACGGCAGGCCGTTCTTCCCGTTGGGCATGTACTGGAGCCGCGTGGACGCGAAGCTGCTCGATGTCTACGCCCAGGGGCCCTTCAACTGCCTGATGCCCTACCACGCGCCGGACCGCGCGGCGCTGGACCTCTGCCAGGCGAAGGGCCTGAAGGTGATCTACAACGCGGTCAACGCCTTCGCCGGGCGCTATCGCGGCGCCGCCCGGCGTCCGCGCATGGAGGAGGCCGTCGCGCATTTCGCGCGCCTCATCCGCCGCTACCGCGGCCACCCCGCGCTGCTGGCCTGGTACCTGAACGACGAGCTGCCGCTGACCCTCCGCGACGAGCTCGCCACCGCCCGCCGCCTGGCCGAGGAACTGGATCCCGACCATCCAACGTGGGTCGTGATCTGGCAGCATGAACAGGTGCGCGACTACCTGCCCACCTTCGACGTGGTGGGGACGGATCCCTACCCGCTCTTCCGTAACCCGATCGGCATGGTGACGGAGTGGACGCGCGACACGCGGGAGGGGCTGATGGGGCTGAAGCCGATGTGGCAGGTGCCGCAGGTCTTCGACAAGTGGGCCTACGAGGTGAACCGCCGCACGCCCGGGATCTGCGGGGCGCCCAGCGAGGCGGAGGTGCGGAACATGGCCTGGCAGTGCCTCGTCGGCGGCGCGAACGGGCTCGTCTTCTACTCGTTCTTCGATCTTGTCGCGATGGACGCCCGCACGCCGTTTGCCCAGCGGTGGGCGGAGGTGGTGCGCGTCGCGGCGGAAATCAAGGCGCACGAGCGCTTCTTCCTCTCGACGGAGGCGGCGCCCGCCGTCACGGGCGTTCCCGACGGGCTTGTGGCGGCGGCCTGGCGGTTCGGCGGCGAAACGCTCGTCGCGGCCGTGAACACGACGCGCGCGCCGCTGCGGGCGGAGGTCCAGGTCGCGGGAGGGCCGTTTGCCGTGGATCTGCCGCCGATCGGGGTGTCGCTGAAGATTGTCCGTGACGACAGATAATTGGAGGTTCGCATGAAAAGAGGATGGATGCTTGGAATCGTCGTCTGCATGGCGGCCTTTTCCGCAGAGGCGAAGACGGTGGCGTGGTGGCGCTTCGGCGACCTCGGGCCGCAGGGCGGCGCGGCGGGGGCCGCGACGGCGTTCACGAATCTCGTTGACGCGATGGCGTTTCCGGCGGTCGCGGCGAGTTTCGACGGGTGGACGACGGGGGCGGAGGCCGCCTACATGCCCGTCACGGTGCCGCTTGGGAACGCCACGGATGCGCTGTACGTGTACGATCCGGTGACGGGGCAGAGCCATGCGCCGTCCACGGCCCTACGCTGCCCGTGGGGCGGCGACGACTCGAAGAAGAGCGGCGGAGCGGTCGTTGCCTACGCGCCCGAGCTGATCGGCTGCGGCGAGGGGCAGAGCGGGGACTTCACGTTCGAGTGCTTCTTCCGCACCTCCGAGGCGAGCCTTGCGCGCACGTCGAAGATGGTCTGCGTCGCCAAGCAGCTCTCGCCCAACCTCGGCGCCTGGTGCATCATGGTCTACGAACGGAAACTCTGGACGCGCGTGCGCGTGACCTCCGCCGCCTCTCCGGACGGCCTTTCCGCCCAGGGCGGCGGGAAAACCGAGGTGACGCCGGACGAATGGCACCATGCGGCGCTCGTCTATTCGGCGCGGGAGCGGACGTTCCGCCTCTATCTCGACTACAAGGCGGAGGCCACGGTCGTCTGCGCGGGCGGGACGGACGACGAGGTCAGCCGCATCATGGCGAAGGTTGGGGAACCCATCTATCTGGGCAAGAGCATGGCCGTCAACCAGGGCCGTTCGCTCGCCGGCGACATGGCCGAGGCGCGCATCTCAGACGCCGCGCTCGCGCGCGAGGACTTCCTCCGCTTCCGGGAGACCGGCTTCGGCGGCGACCGCCTGTCGGCAGACCCCGACACGTCGGGCTGGTTCTCGCTCGATGCGGCGGACTTGCCGACCACGTTCCTCGGCGCCAACGCGAAGCTCCAGGACGGGCAGTCGCTCCTGGGCCTTTCGCTCGTCACGCCCGAAGGCGCCGCGCCGGCGGCTTCCGCGCCCGGCGTCGTCACCTCCGCCGTCGTGCGGGCGGCCTCGACGAAGGCGGCCGGACAGGCGAACGCCGCCTCGCTCGCCTGCCTGACGAACACCGGGCGCAACGCCTATCTCAAGGTCGCGGGCTGGCAGGGCCTTCTCGGGGGGAGCCTGACGCAGGAGTTCCTCTTCCGCCTCGCCCATGCGCCCGTCATCGGGCAGAACAGCAACCTGAACAGCTACGGCCTCTGCTGCTCCAGCTTCCTCAAGATGCTCGTCAACCAGGCCAATGGGACGTTCCTCTGCCGCATCAAGACGACAACGGACGAGAAGGACGTGTCGTCCGCCGCGCCCGTCGCCGTCGGCGTCTGGCACCATGTCGCGTTTGTCCACGACGCTGCGGCGCCGCGCACGTCGGTCTATCTGGACGGCGTGCTGCTTGGCACGCACCCCGGCCGGCTCAGGATGTCGGAAGGCCAGGACTACGTCTTCGCGTTCGCCCAGGACCACGCGAACGCCCCGCAGCTCTTCGACGGGTGGATCGACGAGATCCGCCTCACGCGCCGCGCGCTGCGCCTCGACGAATTCCTCGCGTTCAACGCCGATCCCGGCGACACGCTCGCGCGCATCCGCTTCGACGGCGACCTGTCGGTCGAGCCCTATGCCTACCCCGGTGCGCAGGGGCGGGCGGAAGGTTATCTGGAGGGCTGTCCGGCGCCCGCGTTCACGGCCCCGCGCGCGGGCGCGACCGCTACGGCGCAGGAGGCCCGCAGCGAGCCGAACAGGCACGCGCTGAAGCTCGAAGGCGGCGCGGTCGTCTGGACCGACCTTGCCCCGCTTGCGCGGGACCGCGTCACGGTCGAGTTCTTCTGGCGGCCCTACGAGAAGGCGGCGCCCTGGCCCGTCGTGCTGGGCATCTCGACCCGGCCGGACAGGAACGTCCCGGCGTCCATGAACAACGCGCCGATCCCGTGGGCCTTCGCCTACAGGGGGGCGTGGGAGGACGCGCGCCTGAGCTTCATGACCGTCGTCACGAACGACGCCGGCGGCGGACGGGTCCGCTGCGAAGTCAGCGCCTCGCCGTCGTTCACGAACGACGGGAGCCATCGCGACGACAAGCCCCTCGGATACGGGATCGGGGGCTTCGACGGCAGATGGCACCATGTCGCGGCGACGCTGGAGACGTTCGAGGAGGCGGGCGCGCCGAAGACGCGCATCCGCACGTGGTGGGACTATGCGCCGCTGAACGAGCGGATGTGCGATGGGCGGGTCGTCTGGGGCGAGGAGAACGCGCTCGTCATCGGACGGAACGGCACGGGCGACCGCCTCGCCACCTGGGACATGGACGAGGTACGCATCACGGACGGCCTTCTGGCGCCCGAGCAGTTTCTGCACGTCGGCCAGCAGGGGCTAACGCTCTATTTCCGCTAGGCGAAGGAGAAGATGATGAAGAAGGGCATGATGGGGCTTGCATTGTTGGCGGCGGGGCTGGCGCAGGGCGCCGCCTTGGACGGGGGGACCGTCTACGCCTGGCGCGGGGAGAAGGCCGTCGTCTGGTTCGACGCGACGAACCGGACGCCTGCGGCGGCCCTGTGGCGGCCCGCCAGCGCGTGTGCGTTCGTGCGCGCGGGCCTCGCGATGCCCGTGAAGGGCGACGGCGACCGCCTCTATGCCGACCGCGTCGTCTGGGGCGGCGCGGCGCTCGTGCAGCCGGGCGAGGCCGTGCGCGTCGTCGCCGAGGCGGCCGTCCCGCGCACGGGGGACGTGCCCGCCGCGTTCACGGTGTCGTGCGGGGACGAGGCGCGCGCCTACGCGCTCGACGTCTGCGCGCGCCCGTTCCCCGAGGGGCGGGACCGGCGCGTCTTCCTCGACCTCTGGCAGCATCCGTGGGCGGTCGCGCGCTACTACCGGGTGGAGCCGTTCTCGAAGCAGCACGAGGCGAAGATGCGCCCGCTCTGGAAACAGCTGGCGGACGCGGGGCAGAAGGTCATCACGGCCACGATCATGGACCGCCCGTGGGCGCACCAGTGCTTCGACGCCTACCGCTCGATGGTGCGGCACATCCGCACGGCGGACGGCGGCTGGCGGTTCGACTACACGGTCTTCGACCGCTATGTCGCCTTCGCGCGCGCGTGCGGGCTCGGCCCGCAGATCCACTGCTACACGCTCTGCCCGTTCCGCCTGAAGCGCTACTACTGGGAGGACGAGAAGGGGGTCGCCTGCTTCGGCGACTTCGAGGTGGGGTCGCCCGAGTTCGTCGACTACTGGCGCGCGTTCCTGGAGGACTTCGCCGCGCACCTGAAGGCGAAGGGCCTCTTCGAGACGACCTACATCGCGCTCGACGAGCGCAGCCCGGCGGAATTGAAGGCCGCGTGCGACCTCGTGAAACGGTACGGCGGGATGAAGATCGCGATGGCGGGCGACCGTCCGCCCAGCCAGTTCGACGGCATCGAGATCGACAACTTCTCCATCGCGCTCCAGTTCGTCACGCCGGCCTACCTCGCCGAGGCCGGGGCGCGCCGCGCGCGGGGGCGCACGACGACGGTCTATGTGGCGGGCGGCAATCCCTGCACGGGCACGGCCCAGCCGCCCATCGACTGCACGTGGCTCGGCGCGTATCCGGGCGCGGTCGACCTCGACGGCTTCCTCCGCTGGGCGTACTGCTCGTGGCCGGCGAACCCCAACAGCGACACGACCTACTGGCCGTGGTTCGGGCGCTGGGCCGCCGGCGGCACCTACCTCGTCTACCCGGACGGGCCGTCGCTGCGCTTCCTCGCGCTGCGCAACGGCCTCAACCTCTCCGAGAAGATCCAGCGCCTCCGCGCCGAGGGCCGCCTCGACGCGGCGCTTGCGGCGACGTTGAAGGAATTCGACTACAAGGGCCCGAAGGACTATCCGCCGCCGCCCGTGACCGAGGACCTGCTGCGCCGCACGGCCGCGCGCGTCCACGCGGCCGCGACGCGGCCGTGACGGGCGTTTCCTCGTTCACATCCCCGCGCCGAAATGGTATGCTGTGCCCGATAAGGAAAAGGAGCCGATGCAGATGAAGAAGACCTTGCCGACACGACGCGCGTTCCTGCGTACGGCGGCCGCGGCGGCGGCCGTGCCCGCCCTGGGCTTCCCCGCCGTGGTGAAGCTGCGCCGGCCGAACGAACTCCTCTCCCACGCCTCGATCGGGACGGGCAACATGGCGCGCGCCGACCTGAACGGCCTGCGCAGCCATCCCGGCCTCCACGTCACGGCGCTCTGCGACGTCGACGCGAACTACCTCGCCCAGGCGAAGCGACTCTGCCCCGACGCGCGCGTCTACCGCAACGCCTTCGAGATGTTCGAGAAGGAGGGGGCGGCGCTCGACTCCGTGAACGTCTCCACCCCCGACCACACGCATGCCCAGTACGTCCTGGAGGCGCTGCGGCGCGGGCTCAACGTCTACGGCCAGAAGCCCCTCTGCCATGCGCTCGCCGACTGCGGCCGCATCGCGCGCCTCGCCGCCGAGAAGGGGGCCGTCACGCAGATGGGCACGCAGATCGCCGCCTGGGAGTGTGACCGCAAGACCGTCGCCGCCCTGCGGCGCGGCCTCGTCGGCGAGGTGCGCCGCGTCTGGCTCTTCTCGACGCGCCGCCATGAGCCGGGCGCCGCCCACTTCGCTTGGCCGCTGCGGGAGGACCCCGTTCCCGCGACGCTCGACTGGGCGCTCTGGCTGGGCCCCGCCGCGCCGCGTCCGTACACGGCCGGCGCCTACCATCCCGGCGCGTGGCGCAAGTGGCGCGACTTCGGCACGTCCTGGCTCGGCGACCTCGCGCTCCATCTCATGAGCCCCGTCTGGCTGGGGCTCGACCTCGGCGCGGCCGCGCCGTCGCAGGTCGTCGCGGAGGTCGCCGACGACCCCTGGACCGATGCGCAACGCCGCCAGTACTGGCCGTCGATGTCGCATCTCGTCTGGACGTTCCCCGGCGTCAAGGCGAGCGGCGGGCGTCCGTTCACCGTCGAGTGGTGCGACGGCTTCGGCCACGTCGGCTTCCGCCTGGAGCCGAAGTTCCTGCCGCCCGCCTTCCTGCAGGACGTCGCCGCGCAGACGCCCCTCGGGCGCCTCCCCGCGCAGGGGCGCGTCGTCGAGGGCAGCGAGGGCTGGCTCGTCTCCACGCACTACGACGTGCCGCCGTACATCGTGATGAAGGACGGGCGCGCCGCGCCCGCCGTGCCGGGCGTCGGCGCCGCGCCGTCGCACTGGCACGAATACGTCAACGCCTGCCTGCAGGGCGGCACGCCGCAGAGCGCGTTCGCGTGGACGGCGCCCATGACCGCGATGGGCCTCATGGGTAACGCCGCGCAGCTGACGCCGGGCGTCGTGCGCCGCTGGTGCGCGGAGAAGGGAGAACTCGCATGAACATGAAGAAGATCCTCGTTCCCGCCCTCGCCGCCGGGGCGCTCGCCGCGCTCGCCGAGCCGTCGGGCGACCGGCCGGACGCGCGCCACGCCTGGGCCGTCCACGACGTGAACCGCCCCGACCCCGTCAAGGTCGACGTGCCCGCCGGCGGCGTCCCCTCCGACGCGCGCGTCCTCTTCGACGGGACGGCCGCGTCGGCGGCGCGGAACTGGCGCGCGCGCGGGGGCGGGCCGACGAAGTGGACGGTGAAGGACGGCTCGTTCGTCTGCACGCCCGGGTCGGGGCCCGCCGTCACGGCCGAGGACTACGGCGACTGCCAGCTCCACATCGAGTGGCAGACGCCGGTCAACGACGTCGAGGGCCTCGGCAACTCGGGCGTCATCTTCATGGGCCGCTACGAAATCCAGATCCTCGACTCGTCCGCCATCGTTCCCTCGACGTCGCCCTGGAAGCCCGCGAACTACGCGGACGGCCAGGCGGGGGCGGTCTACGGGCAGAACCCGCCGCTCGTCAACCCCTGCCGCCGCCCGGGCGAGTGGCAGAGCTACGACATCGTCTTCCATCCGCCGCGCCGCGAGGGGGCGCGCCTCGTCGATCCGGGCAGCGTGACGGTCTTCTTCAACGGCGTGCTCGTGCAGGACGGCTGGCCGTTCCAGGGGACGACGACCTGGTGCCGCCGCGTCACGACGCACGCCGAGGCCGAGGCCGCGCCGCTCGTCCTCCAGGACCACGGCCACCCCGTCCAATTCCGTAACATCTGGATCCGGCGCATCCCCTCCCGCTATGCCGACACGGTAAACGGCTCGCTCGGGACGAAGGAGGGCGACGTCGCGAAGCTCCGCCACGACCTCGCCACGCAGTCCCTCGCCTTCGCCGACGCGACGGACGATGCGGCGGAGACGTTCATCCGCCTCTGGGAGTCGTACTGCTACGAGCCCGACCGCGCGGTGAAGCGCCGGCTGGGGCCCGCCGAGGACGCCTGCCTCGCCGCCTTCGCGGAGGGGCGCGGCTCGTTCGGCAACCCCCGGCGCGTGAGCGCCTTCCGCCGTTTCGTGAAGATGCTCGTCGCCTCCGGCTGGATGCCCCGGGACGCGAAGATCGCGACGCTGCTGGAGAAGACGCCCGCGCCGCCGAAGCCCAAGGCCCCGAACCTGCGCGACATCTGACGCGCGCCGCCGCGTTCGCGCACGGTTTCTGCCTCCCACACCTTTAGTTGAAGCCGCAGAGGGCCGTTTGGTGCCCGCTGGCGCGAGGCCCATCGGCCTCGCGCGCATGCGCCGGGGACATGTGCCGGATGACGTACGGCTTCGAGTTGCCGTCTGGATGGACAGGCAACCCGAAGCCGTTCCTACGAGTTCTTTCTTCACCACTTCACGGGCTCGTTGAGAATCGAGCCGTCGAACGGATTGACGCTGCCGGGTTTCGCGGCCTTGTACTGGACGCAGAGCATCACGAGCGGCAGGTCTCCCGTATTGCGGACGGCCCGCTTGCCTGCGGGGGCGACACGGATGACCGAACCCTCCTTCACCGGGATGTTCACGCCATCGACCTGCAAAGGTTGCAACATTCACACTTCACGACCCTGTAAGTGATTGTTTTATGACTGGCTTCTGCGAAGCCAGATGTAGTCTGCGGAGCGGGAATGCGCCGCAGAAGCTTGCTTCGGAGGGTAGCCGTAGACCGCGCGAGAGCATCAATCACCGGAGTTTATCAACCCCTTTCATTGCCGGAGCAATAACGCAAAGAACGCAGAGGGAACGCAAAGAGCGCGAAGGGGATTTTCGTTGAGGGTTTTCTCCGACTTCCTTGCATTCGGACAACATCCGCGCGTGTGATTCGGGCAATCCTACGGCCTCTCTTGAAACACGAAGAGAGGCTTTTTATGTTTTCAAATCGTGTCAGCGAGTGACGCGCAAACGGAGCGACACGGTAACGAGGACAAGCTCGATCCTTGCGAAGTGATGGTTGCCGTGAGCCAAAAATGCATTCTCCCACAATGTTAGTTGCCGTATGAAAAGCGAAAAATCCAATAAAATCAAGGGGTCTGTGAAAACGAGCGCGATTTGTTTGCATAGATTTCCATAGTAGTGGAGCCTTAATATGAAAGCTCCCGGGTGTGAAGTTCGCCGCCGAAAATTCGAGAAGTCCAATAAAACATGGGGGTTGCGCGGTTTGTTCCCAAACTTGTTTGCATTGATTTCCATGGGTGTCGTCAATGCGGCGGTTGTCATGAAGACCGAAAAACAATCAATCGTGCCGAAATCGTTTATCGTAATGATGATGGTGATGCTTGGCATTGCACTGTTGCCGATTCGATACTATGGCTATTATGTATTGCTTAAGATTGTGATTTGCGGCGGTTGTGCCTTCTTGGCGGCGATTGCTTATGGTGATGGGCGGAAATATCTTGTTTGGTTTGGGGGTGGATTGGCTGTTCTCTACAACCCAATCATCCGATTTCCGCTGGGACGAGAACTTTGGATAGTCGTCAACATTTTGACAATAATCTTGCTGATCGTAGCCATGAAAACACTAAAAAAGTAAAATAAGAAATGAATGTATTATGGTTTTTTCACGCATGCTTGGAAAGACGAGCCAGGAGTGTGCTGATATGGTTTGGGCTGACGAGTTTACATTGCAGATGGGACTCGAATTTGACGATCTGTTTGGCATATTCGCAATGCCGCAGTCGTTTGCAGACGCCCCAAGATTGTTGAAAATATTCCATGGAATGATCAATGCTGATCGTTCGGCCGCAAGTGTGGGCTGCTCAAGAGAAGAACGGTTTAATCGACTGCACGACGTCATGAGTGGATGTTCGCAACGCGAACAAGAAGCGATGATGAAGTTTTGGAACTTTTTCGGAGATGTTTGTGTGCGCATACGCAATAACCCGGATTTTGGAAGAGAGATCAAAAATCTTCCAAAGGATCATTACAAAATGATGCCGGGCATATATACCCATCAAATTATGAATTGGGCGAGTCAACTAATGGCTTAACTGTGAAGAGGTAGCATATGAAGATCATATTGTTCCCATTTGTCTTATTGCATGCCATATTGCAGGCGATAGCAACCATTATAACTGTCCCGATTGGAAGATTGTTGCTGGCCTTAGGTATGGACGCAATGGCGTTTTATACGGAAAGGCAATTACGGACGTGTCTCACGCTTTTTTTCTGGATTTTTCTTGTGAAACTTCTCTACAAATTGATAGTGGCATAAGAAAGCCAAGGGTTTATTCAGCCATGATAACTTAGGATTGGTGGCCCGGCAACCCTACTGAAAGTGAAAGTAGGGGCTCAAAGAAAAGGAGAACAAGAACCATGACGACAATAGTGAGTATAAGCGCATTAGGCGCTTCGCTAGTTATAGCAATAGTTATTATTGCATTTACCGCTAGTGCAAATGCCGCCGGTACAAATGCTACTCGTGTTGCGACATCGGCAAAAAAGAGTTCGCAGATCGGGGAGGAGTATTATGATTCCATCCCTACGGGTGGGAAGGAACTTGAAGAATTTATGGCGATTGGCGGGACATTCATAATGCCAGCTGTGAATTCAACGCATCTGTACCGCGAGATCAAGAAAGTTTACGACAAGTTGCCGGAAGATGTTGCTAGATATTTGGCTCTTCAGATAAATTCAGGAGCGGCTCGGGAGGAATTCTCCAATGACACTCTCATAAAACTTGTGAAGAAGCATTCTGCCCGGAATTGGCGCGAGTTATGTATGGATTATACGTGGGAATGGTCCAGTCGTGTCGGAGGGATTGGCCCGAAGAATGTTCCTGTCGAGATGAAGTCTGATGCTGACAAAAAAGCAGATGCCGCAATAACCAGGGCGGATGAATTCATCAGCAAAGGGAATCGTCGCTATGAAGAATTCCTGCGAAGCATTCCTCAATGGAAAATAATGCAAGTGCTTATGGAGTTTGAACAAAAGCCTTGTAGATAATGCTCGTATGTGTCGAAACTACTGCAAATCCTAGGAATCTAATTGAGGTCTAAAATGGAATTCTTGCAATCATTGGCGTTTATTCTGGGAACAGGATGGGATAAGAAAGCGCGCGAAGCCATCCAAAAGATTGAACTTCTGTCATCGTCTTTGCATTGAGTGTTTCAAAGGACTGAATTATACTTGGCGACAAAGGCTGCTTCGATATGCTCCATTCGCCATTTTGGTGGCGCTGTCAAGTTTCTCAATAATTGGTGGTGTCAAGTTTCTCAATAATTAGAGTCTTGAGATGAAATACGCGATAATGAGCGACATACACGGCAACCTTGAGGCGTTCAAGCGGGCCGTGGCCGATGCGAAGAAGCGGAAGTGCAAGAAGATCATCTGCCTTGGCGACCTCACGGGCTACGGCAAGCAGTCAAAGGAGTGCGTCGAGTACGCGATGTGGAATGTGGATATGTGCCTCATGGGCAACCACGACAGCGCATGCTGCGAAATGGAAGACTTGGACGCCGTCGCGGAGAACAGGAATTTCGATGTCGATGTGGCGACGCGACGGTTGCTCACGTTCGGACAGATGGCGTGGCTGATGGCGCGGCCTCATATCTGGTGCTGCCCTGCCTTCGCCTGTACGCACGGAGACTTCACTTCGCCGAAAGAGTGGCGTTACATCTTCGATCCCAAGAGCGCCCGTCCGTCGCTATTGTGCCGGTCGGAGCCGGTCTTGTTTGTGGGGCACACGCACATCCCGTCGCTTATGAAAATCTCGGCGGAGGATGCGGAGCTTGCCCGTTGCTTCGACGAGGAAGACATGGCGCGAGGCTTGCGCGGGCTAAAGGAGATCGGACCGAAAAACTGCACCGTTTCTGGCGGCGCACGCTATGTGGTCAATGTCGGAAGCGTCGGGTTGCCACGCGAAGGCCCGTGCGGTACATACTGCACATACGACGTTCAAAATCGACGGCTGCAATTTGTCTTTCTTGAGAGATAGTCTTACGAATCAATCATTCGCCCGTCGAGCGATATTGTCATGACCTGCCACGGAATGGGAGATCTATGGGGTCTGACCCCATTGCAGGAAACTGTTGATAACTACCTATTCCGAGGACTTGATGGCGATTCTCTTCTCGCGGTTGATTGCGTTCGTCGAATGCTGCGTAGCCGTTCCGGCCAATCGGATCGTCTCGAAGACGATGACGCTGGAGCAGGGGATCCGCTACCTCTCTCGCGAGGAGAAGGTACACCACATCACGGGCAGACCGAGAAAAGTCGTCAAGCGGCTGATTGTCCCGTAAAAGAAGCGCAAACCTGAACGCACGAGACCGAGCGGCAGCTCCCCGGACCTGGAGCGGCGCCTGCTTCAGGGAAGTGGATGAATCATTCCAGAAAGGAACGGGCCCATTCCAAGTCCGATTCCGGCTCTTGTGATGGTGATGCGGCAAGATGCCATGCGATGGGAACATGTGCCGGATGACGTACGGCTTCGAGTTGCCGTCTGGATGGACAGGCAACCCGAAGCCGTTCCTACGAGTTCTTTCGTCACCATTTCACGGGCTCGCTGAGAATCGAGCCGTCGGACGAACTTTGCGTTGAAGAAGAGGGGTGCGGGTATGTTGTAACGCAAAGAACGCAGAGGGAACGCAAAGGGCGCGAAGGGGCTTTGCGGACTTTGCGTCAGAATTCTTTGAAAACATTGGCGGGCTTGATGCATGCGAGAGGAATTTCCGTCACGGCCATGAGAGGCTTTCAGACCTGCGGACGAGACGTGAATGCCCTCACAGGGTTCATGCCCGGTATCTCCAGCTCGATCACGCCGGACGCCGCGAATGTCACTACAGGCCGCGCGACCGTCCAAGCCGTGCAGAAGGCCGTCATTGATTTCTTGCTGTTGTTCATGATGTTCTCCATTTCTCGTGTCACCGACCATAAGAACGCAGCCTTCGCGAAAGATCTACACACAGATGGAAGCGTGTGACGATTTTCCGTGTTTTTTGTTCGTTTTATCGGTTTTGCCGAAATTCCCCGTTGACCTTTTTGGGTAAAGATGCTATATTTATTTCAGGTTAATCAAGGGGAGTTAGGCCCTGGAACGGGACGTGAGGTATGAATCGACCCGCGGACGGATTTGCGCATTCATCTTGAAACCGTGGCCAAGGTGCGAGTACAGACGATGATGAAAAGTGAGGCGGTGGAATATGTTTGAGGCGGCTTCCTGTGACTGGTTTCTGACTATGGACAGAGGAATAACGAAGAAGTTACATGAGTTAGGCGGGATGCGAATTGTCAACCCCGTTGATTTTGTGATGGAGGACCAATCATGACAATGATTCCAGACAACCAACTTCGAGCCGAATGTTTCAACGTTCTTGTTGACCACTTCGGTTATCTTGACACAGAACGGTTTGTCGTGATGATGAGTCGTTCTCCGGAGGATTATACAACATGGCATCAGAGGCACTTTGGCAACGGTGAATCCGTCCGCGAACTTGGCGAGAAGATCAAGAAATTTGCAGCCGCGAAACGCCAAACGCCAAACGCGATGGCCTGACAACAATCCAAATCGCGAAACTGAAATGAAAGGAACGAGCCCATTTCAAGCCCCGATTCCGGCTTTTGTGATGGTGATGCGGCAAGATGCCATGCGCCGGGAACGTGTGCCGGATGACGTACGGCTTCGAGTTGCCGTCTGGATGGACAGGCAACCCGAAGCCGTTCCTACGAGTTTTTTCGTCACCATTTCACGGGCTCGTTGAGAATCGAGCCGTCGGATGGATCATCGATTCGTGAAGGAGACGCCATGAACGAACGCAAGGGAGCGCTTTTCTCGATAGCGGCGGAGAATGCGCCGATCGACGGCTGCACGGTCTCGAAGGCCGTTGCCGAAGTCGCTGGGCGGCGGATTTCCCATTTCGCCCTCGCGGCAGGAACGGACATCAGTCCCGAAACATACGACTACCATAAACTGTGGATAGTCATGGACGGCGAGGGAGAGGTTTTAGGCGAAAAGAACACGAAGATCGTGAAAGGCGAGTCTTTTGTCACGCCTGTCGGCCAGCCGGTGGGTGTCAAGACCGAGGCGGGCATCGTCTATACGGAAATCGAAACAGGAAAGGAACACAAAATGAAGGTGAATCCGGGCGAGGCATTCGCTCTCAAGGATATTCTTCCCTACGCGGAGGGGCGCATCGTCAACAAGGACATCATCAATGAGCCGAAGTTGAAGTTCGTATTGATGAGTTTCGCCGCCGGCACGGGTTTGAGCGAACACGCCGCGCCGGGCGAGGCGCTGATCTTCGCGCTCGACGGCGAAGGCGTAATCGGCTACGAGGGCAAGGAACACACCATCAAGGCGGGGGAGAACTTCGCGTTCGCCAAGAACGGCGCACATTGGGTCCGCGCCGAAAAGCCGTTCAAGATGGCTTTGCTGCTGACATTGGATTGACATAAGATAAGGAGAATCAAGATGAGAGCGTATGTTGACCATGAACTGTGCATAGGCTGCGGCCTTTGCACCAGCATCGCGCCTGACGTGTTCGCAATGAACGCAGACGGCAGGGCGGAGGCCGTCACGGACACGACCGACGCAAACGGCGAGTCGGTAAAGCAGGCCATCGAGGGATGCCCCGTGGCCGCAATAAGGGAAACGGAATAACGCGCAGAATTTCATCACTTCAAACAGGAGAATTTGAAAATGAACGAACAGAAGATGTTTTGCTGGCAATGCCAGGAGACTGCAGGAAACAAGGGCTGCACGGTATGCGGCGTGTGCGGCAAGACGGCTGACGTCGCTGCGTTGCAGGATGAACTGGTCTATGAGACGAAGCGTCTCTCGCAAGTCACGACAGCGTTGCGTAAGGATGGCAAGCCGGTCGACAAGGATATCAACCACCTCGTGACGGTCAATCTCTTCATCACCATCACGAACGCGAATTTCGACGCCGATGCAATCAAGGCCGCGATAGCCAAGACGAAGACCATGCGGGGCAAATTAGCCACAAAGGACACAAAGAGCACAAAGGATATGGTCGGCGTTCTCGCGACCACCGACGAGGATATCCGCTCTTTGCGCGAGTTGATTACCTACGGTCTTAAGGGGCTTGCCGCCTACTCAAAACACGCGAATGCGCTCATGCAGGATGACGAGGATGTCGATGCGTTCATCCAACGCGCGTTGGCGGCGACGCTTGACGATTCGCTTTCGGTAAACGATCTCATCGCTCTTGCCCTTGAAACCGGCAAGTTCGGCGTCGCGGGCATGGCGCTCCTCGACAAGGCAAACACATCCGCCTACGGCAACCCAGAGATCACGGAGGTCGATATCGGCGTTCGCGCGAATCCCGGCATTTTGATTTCAGGCCACGATCTGCGAGACCTTGAGATGCTGCTTGAGCAGACGGCTGGGGCGGGCATCGATGTCTATACACATTCTGAGATGCTTCCGTCCCACTACTATCCGGCCTTCAAGAAGTATCCGCACTTCGCAGGCAACTACGGGAACGCGTGGTGGAAGCAGAAGGAGGAGTTCGAGAAGTTCAACGGCCCGATCCTGATGACGACGAACTGCGTCGTGCCGCCTGCCGCATCCTACAAGGACAGGCTTTGGACGACCGGCGCGGCGGGATTCCCAGGATGCCGCCATATCGACGGAGAATACGGCGAGCAAAAGGACTTCTCCGCGCTCATCGAGCAGGCGAAGAAATGTCCGCCGCCGACGGGAATCGAATCCGGCAAGATCGTGGGCGGGTTCGCGCACGAACAGGTGTTCGCGCTTGCCGGGAAAGTCGTCGAGGCCGTGAAGTCGGGTGCGATCAGGAAGTTCGTGGTGATGGCGGGCTGCGATGGACGCCACAAGTCCCGCGACTACTATGCCGAGTTCGCCAAGGCATTGCCGAAGGATGTGGTGATTCTCACGGCGGGATGCGCAAAGTACAAGTACAACAAGCTGGATCTGGGCGACATCGGCGGCATTCCGCGCGTCCTCGATGCCGGACAGTGCAACGACTCGTATTCGCTAGCGCTCATCGCACTGAGGCTCAAGGAGGTTTTCGGCCTTGACGACATCAACAAGCTGCCGCTCGCCTTCAACATCGCATGGTACGAGCAGAAGGCCGTCATCGTCCTGCTGGCGCTCCTTTACCTTGGCGTGAAGAACATCCATCTTGGCCCTACCCTCCCGGCGTTCCTCTCTTCGAACGTCGCCAAGGTGCTCGTCGAGAACTTCGGCATCGCCGGCATCGGATCGGTGGACGACGACATGAAACTCCTCGTTGGCTGACCCCATTGCAGGAAACTATTCCAAGCCCGATTCCGGCTCTTGTGATGGTGATGCGGCAAGATGCCATGCGATGGGGACATGTGCCGGATGACGTACGGCTTCGAGTTGCCGTCGGGATGGACAGGCAGCCCGAAGCCGTTCCTACGAGTTCTTTCGTCACCACTTCACGGGTTCGTTGAGAATCGAGCCGTCGGACGGATTGACGCTGCCCGGTTTCGCGGCCTTGTACTGGACGCAGAGCATCACGAGCGGCTGGTCTCCCGTATTACGGACGGCCCGCTTGCCTGCGGGGGCGACACGGACGACCGAACCCTCCTTCACCGGGATGTTCACGCCATCGACCTGCAAAGGTTGCAACATTCACACTTCACGACCCTGTAAGTGATTGTTTTATGACTGGCTTCTGCGAAGCCAGATGTAGTCTGCGGAGCGGGAATGCGCCGCAGAAGCTTGCTTCGGAGGGTAGCCGTAGACCGCGCGAGAGCATCAATCATCGGAGTTTATCAACCCCTTTCTTGCCGGAGCAATAACGCAAAGAACGCAGAGGGAACGCAAAGGGCGCGAAGGGGCTTTGCGGACTTTGCGTCAGAATTCTTTGCGACCTTTGCGTTGAAAGCATTGGGCGGGCTTGATGTATGCGAGAGGAATTTCCGCTTTGGCCATGAGAGGCTTTCAGACCTGCGGACGAGACGTGAGTGCAGTTGATGGGCGTAGGCTACTTCAAGTCCACGGCCACCTTGAAGAATCGGTATGTGGATGCATTGCCGTTTACTTCAAGCCAGACGGAGTCGGAGAGGTTGACCTTTCCGAAAATTGTGTACTTGCGGGAGGCGTATGTTTGCGTGTTCCACCCGATGGTGGGCGTTCCGTCCGCCGCAATCTCTATCGTCGCCGCGAATTGGCTGTTGGCGTCGTTAGGGTCTGTGAGAGAGATGTATTCGCCCCATGTCGGGATGCCGTCGCCGTCTGGGTCTTTTTCGAGTTCCCGCCAGTCGGCGGCAGTCAGGGATGCGCCTCCCTCGACGTTGCGGAGAATCCAGTCCGCCGCCTGAGCGTTCTGAAACACGGATGCCGCCCAGTTCTTCGTGCGCAGGATGCGGAATCCGACATTGTGGTAGCCCTGCGAGGGATCGCGGGCGTTGCCTCGCTCTTCGGTGCGGCACTGGCTGCGGTCTTCGTCGAAAGCGCCGCCCTTGATTTTCATCATGCCGTTGCCGTCTGAGGTGGCGAGCCATTCCCAGACGTTGCCCCACATGTCGAGCGTTCCGCTCAGCGACTGCGCCCCGCTTCCGTAGAGGCCAAAGTAGTAATAGACATCCGTCGGGCCGCTTTCGACATTGGCGGCGTTGATCGCGGCGTCCTTCGGCATGTGGCCGGCCGCCAGCTCCCACTCTTCCTGCGTCGGCAGACGATACTTGTAGGCGAAGCCGGGCGAGTTGTCGGTAAGCCATTCGCAGTAGCGCACGGCGTCTTCATACGAGACGTCCACGACGGGATGCCCCTCCGTGCCGGCCTCGAACGCATGTGAAGGATCGAAGAGCGCGTAGGCGGCATTTGTCACTTGCGTATATGCCACGCAGACGTCGCCTGCCGCGCCAAGAAGCGGGATGAAGCCGTCCGCGTCCGGCTCGTTGTAGCGGAAATCGCCATCGTGCTTGCGTCCAAATCGGCTGTCGGTGAAGCGCACGACGTTCTGCTCCACGCGATACCACTTGAACTCGATCATGTCGTCAACGATGGCGGTCATCTCGTCGACGAGCGACTGCCGTTCCTCTATGAGCCTGCGTTGCCTGTCTATCGCCGAAAGCGAGGCGTTCGTCGCGATCATGTCGGCGAGGTCGGCGGCGAGACCGTCAGCCTCGGCCTGCAGCTCGTCGCGCTTCTCGGCCTTGCGCACGACCACGCCGTCGTAGTTGGACGCAACGGATGAGCGAATCGCCTCGACCGTCGCCGGGCACGGATTCGTCGTGAAGTCCGAAATCGCCGCTGCCGTCACAGGATTCATGCCCGGTATCTCCAGCTCGATCACGCCGGACGCCGCGAATGTCATTACAGGCAGCGCGACCGCCCAAGCCGTGCAGAAGGCCGTCATTGATTTCTTGCTGTTGTTCATGATGTTCTCCATTTCTCGTGTCTCCGACCATAAGAACGCAGCCTTCACGAAAAATCTACAGGAAAATAATGTCGAAAGAGATGTAGATTCTTCTCGGCGGCCGCGTTCTTTCCCTGTAGAGCAAGGACGCTCAACAAACAAGAAAGGGAAGCACACCATGAACAAACTCATCATGCAGATCATGACGGCGGCAATGCTTGCGGTGGGGGGCGCCACGGCATACGCCGCTCCGTCCGACAACGGCCAGGGCAGACAGCCTGACACGGCCGAGGTTAGGCAGGGCGAGGGAACAGGCGGAAAACAGGGAGCAAGGAAAGGCAAAACGAGAGGCAAAAGGCAAGGCGCCAAGCATGGCGCGAAAAACGGCCTGAAACAGGGTCTGAAATACGGGCTCAAGAACGGGCTGAAAAACGGCGAGAAGAAATGACGCGAGAACGCCGCATTCGCCGCCCCCTCTGCCGTCTGTCGCAGAGGCGGGCGGCTGACTTAACGAAAGGACGTACAACATGAAGAACATGGTCATTACCTCGTTTCTGCTGTCCGCTGCGATCTGCATCGGCACGGCGGCATTTGCCGCGCCGCCTCTGCGACATGGCGTCGGACGTGGACGCAGCCCCGTCACCACGCAGGAGGCGGCGGAGGTGAAAAAGGCCAACGAAAAATCGAAGAGGAGAATCGCCCCATACCTCACGGACGAGGGGTCGAGCGGGCGGTTGACGTGGAAGGAATACACCGTGAACCCCAAGGCGAAAGGCGAGGCGACGCTGCTCGTTGTGTTCGGCGGACGGGATTCCGTGAAGGACGGCAGGGGCGAGGCAAAGATTCCCGTCGCCATTGAAAAGGCCATCTCGCATGCGAGACTACTCCCCCGGTCGGGCCGACTAATCGTCCTTGTGCCGGACATGATGGTCGGGGAGAGCCGCAGAGGGCGCGGCGGGCGCGAGACGCCCGTTTCCGAAGGGATGCCGAAACTCGTCCGCTCCCGCATGGAGAAGCACGGCGTCAAGGCGGAGCGGACCTTCGCCACGGGATTCTCGATGGGCGGAGGCCTTGTTTACAGTCTCCTGAACGACGACCCCACGCTCTTCGCCCGCGCCCTTGTCGTGGGCGCGTCCGGCAACCCGAACGCGACCAAGGACATCAGGGCCGAGATCCTCGACTACCACGGCGCGGACGACGACTACATCCCAGCCGTTCGCGTCAAGGCGTTCGCCGAAGCCGTCAACGCCAAGACGCCAGGCCGCATGAGGCTCGAAACACTCGACAAGACAGGACACGCCGAATCGGAAACTGCCGCATACTCGAAAAACGACGCCTGGAAGTGGCTGTTTAGATGAAGCCCCATCGGCGGGGAACTGACGATAGCCCCGTCCGCGCCTGATTGACAGCGGCGAAAAATAAACCGACAACTCAAAAACAAAAGAGGCGATGTCCTTTCGGGATGCGCCTCTTTTTGATATACTGTTTTCCAATCCAACTGGACTGTCAGGAGTTGTTGCGAAAATGGCAATGAGCTATAAAAAGCTGTGGAAGCAATTGATTGACCGCGACATGACGCGAGGCGACTTGCATCGGGTCTCGGGCGTCGCCCTTTCCACTTTCACGAAGATGTCAAATGGAGAGTGTGTGGCGACGAATGTGATCGAGCGCATCTGCAAGGCACTGAACTGCGATGTCGGCGACATCATGGAGGTCGTGCCAGGCAAGGAAACGGGGGCGGAGAAATGAAGAAGCGCAAGGGTCACAAAGAAGCGGGTGGGGTGCAACTTGTCGCAACCGAAAGCGCGGACGAAATGAATTGCGTCCCTCCCGACTTCTCGCAGATCAACCAATTTGAGACGGTCTGGAGCGATTTTTCCATCGTATCATAACGACAATGGGGGGTCACCATGGCTAAAAGGAAAAACAAAGCTCCTATGGAGGTTGTGGAATCGGTTGAGAACGAGTTGTTCAAGAACGTTCGTGCGATTCTTTCAAAGGCACGAGCAGCTGTTTACACCGCCGCCAATACGGCGATGGTTGAAGCGTATTGGAATGTTGGCAGGGAAATCGTAGAGAAACAGGGCGGGGCAAGTCGGGCAAAATATGGCGAAGGACTTATAAGTTCCATTGCTTTGCGGCTCACAATGGAATTCGGCGATGGATTCACCGTGCCTAATCTGCGCAACATGCGGCAGTTTTACCTTACATTCCCAAAACGCTACGCACTGCGTAGCGAATTGAGCTGGACTCATTATCGAATACTCATGCGTGTCGAAAGCGATGAGGCAAGAGACTATTACTTCAATGAATGCGCGGATGCAAAATGGAGTACTCGCATTCTTCAACGACAAATCGACACCCAATTTTATGAACGTCTTGTGCGCAACCATTCGCCAGCGGCGGCAAGATCTCTTGTCAAGCGTGGCGAGCCAGATCCATGTGACCTTGTGCGAAGCCCCGCGATACTTGAATTTGCAGGAATAAAGACCCCAAGGTATAAAGAGAAAGACCTTGAAGCCGCACTCATCAACAATATGCGGATGTTCCTGATGGAACTTGGACGCGGCTTCTGCCTAGAGGCGGAACAGAAGAAGCTCAACATCGGAGATGAGACTTACAGTTGCGACCTTGTGTTCTACAACTACATTGCGCGTTGCTTTTTCCTTGTCGATTTGAAGGTCGGCAAGGTCACGCCGCAAGACATTGGGCAGATGCAGCTATACAAGCATTACTATGAACGCGAAATGATGCGTCCCGGCGACAATCCTCCTGTCGGTATAGTGCTTGGTTCGTCGGCAGATTCTGCAGTCGTGAAATACACGCTCAACGAACATGAGCGCAATCTGTTCGCAGTCAAGTACCACCTTTCGCTTCCGACGGTACAGGAACTGCAGCAAGAACTCAAACGTGAACGTGCAGCCATAGAAGAAGCAATGCTACTTCTTGGACATGGACAGAAAGGGAATCTAAAACCATGAAACAACAGAAAAAGCACAAAGCACCAGGCTACGCAGACCTACTCCTTGACACACTCAAAGTAATCGCAAATCGTGGCGGGTCTGCGTCGATCGAGGAGATACACGATGGCGTTGTGGAGCGTCGCAAGTTCCCCGATGATGTCGTGGACGAATTGCATCCAGGAAGTACCGTCACAACAGAACTCGAATACAACTTGGCGTGGGCACGAACCTATCTGCGCAAGAATGGACTCATACTGCGCAGCAAGAACGGAGTATGGGCGTTGACGAAATTGGGTGCAGAGGCCAGTAAAAAAGATTCTATCGACAGGAAAGCCATTGTAAAGGGGGCAATTGCGGCGCAAAAGAACGATGCCGCCGATAATCCGCTTGAAATTGAGGAACGTCGCCCGTGGCGCGATTCGCTTTCGGAGATTCTTCATAACATGAATCCCTTCGCGTTTGAAATGCTTGCGCAACGGCTTTTACGAGAGTGCGGATTCCTTGATGTTCATGTGACGAAGAAGTCTGGCGATGGAGGCATTGACGGCACGGGCAAATTACGACTCAATGGAATATTCAGTTTCAACGTGGCGTTTCAATGCAAACGTTATAAAGGGCAAGTTGGCGCCGGCGAGATACGTGATTTCAGAGGGTCGCTAGATAACAACATTGAAAAAGGCGTTTTGATTACGACAGGCTCGTTCTCAAAGGCGGCGAGGGAGGAAGCGGGCGCGCCGGGCAAGAAACAGATAGACCTCATGGATGGCAACGACTTCATGGATAAACTTGCCGAATACAGCATCGGCCTTACACCTCGGGCAGAATACGATATCGATGAAGAGTATTTTTCGGCGATAACTGCCGAAACTGCGGAGGCGTAAACATGGCGGTTCTTGCTTGGATAAACCTAAAAATCGCAGTTGAGTAATGCCCTTCTTGTTTCTTTTGCCGCAAAGAACGCAAAGAACACAAAGAAGGGATGTTTTTATTGATTATACACGCCGTTCGTTCTGTACACAATTCACCCGATTGGTGAAAGCTCAAAATAGAGGATGAGCCTGGAAATCTAGCAATAATCCACCATCGCGATAAGCTTTGCGATCTTTGCGTTCTTTGCGGCTAAAAACTAGAATCCAACTGCGACATTTAGGATAAAAAGCCGACAGGTGTTTCTGAAAATCCAGGAAGGAATAGGCGAAAACCTTTCTGAAAAGGATATCGCTGACGGCATGACCGATTATGTCCTGTGGTCAACATTTTGTCCAGAAAGTATCGACATAGATGAAGTACTTGACATGAATCATTTGGATGGCGGCATGATGACGTTCAAGGCAGAAGCTTCAGCCGTGGAATCGTTGCCAGAGTGTTATGCCGCCGCCTTTGACAGGCCATACGATAAAACAGATGTAATTGTTCTACTTCAAGAGAAAGACAATGGTGTATAACATCTGCAAAAACGGAATCGTCAATGAGGATGAATGGGACGAGTCGGACTGGTACAACGCCATGGCGGCGCGTCGGTCTTTCTTCACTGTTTCCCGCAAGAAGACGGGAGGCTCGGCGAATGATTCTGTCTTGGAGCGCGTTTTCTTCTGGTCGATGCCACATAAGGACATTGAAGCGGCAGAGGTGTTTTGGCGTGACACGCGCGACAAGGTAAGGGCTGGGGACCTCCTCTCCGTCCCGCTCATCGACCATATCATCCTCGGACGCGGCGGCGCGTTCCGCTCGCTTGCGGAGCCATCGGGCGACATGACTGACGGAATGGAATAGAGACGACGGCGCATCAGAGAACAGCATGAAAAACGAGTTCACGTCGCAGAGCCTTGCCGAGGCGTTCGCGGAACACCGCGCCCGCCTCCTGTCGCTTGTCGAAAAGCGGCTGAACCCGGTTCTCAACAAGCGGCTTTCCCGCGAGGACGTGATGCAGGAGGTCCATCTTGCGGCGGCAAAGCGTCTCCCGTACTTTGCGCAGAACGAGGACGTGCCGATCTACTTCAAGCTGCGGACAATCCTTCTCCAGACGCTCGCCGACATCGAGCGCAAGAACCTCCAGGCCGCCGGACGCGACGCCTACAGGGAGGCCGAAGTCGGAGACGACACGACAAGCGAACGTGCACCCGGCGCGTTGAACTGGGGCCGGTTCGCGGCGGATGTCACCTCTCCGCTTTCGCGTGTGGACCGCGACGAGCGCCATGCCGTCCTTCGCGCCGCAGTCGCCGCGCTTCCCGAAAACGACCGCGCGATCATCGTCCTTCGCCACTTCGACGGCATGGGCAACTCGGCGTGCGCCGCCGCGCTCGGCATCGAGCCGAAGGCCGCGTCCATCCGCTACGTCCGCGCCCTTGAACGTCTGCAGCAGAAGCTCATGGAGGTCTCATGCTTCAAGAAGATGCCATGACCGACGCGCTGCGCTCGCTCGCGGCGGAACTTGACGAGTTGGGGAGGGAGGGCGCGTGTCCCCACGCGCCGCCCGAAATCCCGGACTTCCAGCTGACGGACGTTCTAGGGCGCGGCGGCATGGGAACGGTCTATCTCGCGGAACAGCTCTCGCTCGGGCGCGAAGTCGCGCTCAAGGTGGTGAACTCTTCGGTCGCGACAAGCGCGACCCTCCCGGCCGAAGCGCGGACTGTCGCGCAGCTCCACCATCCCAACATCGTCCAGGTCTATGCGGCGGGCACGGCGCAAGACCAGTCGTGGTTTGCGATGGAACTCATGCGCGGCAAAACCGCGAACCGCAGCCTTTTCGCGTCAGCCGAAGATGTCGCCCGCCTTGGCGTTCAGATCGCCGAGGCGCTTTCCTACGCCCACCATTGCGGCGTGATTCACCGCGACGTGAAGCCGTCCAACATCTTCATCGGCGAGAACGGCATGGCGAAGCTCGGCGATTTCGGGCTTGCTGCGGTCGCGACAAGCGCGGCCCTCCCACGCGGAGGCACGCGCCGCTACATGGCGCCGGAACTGCTGGACGGCTGCAAGGCGACGGAGGCAAGCGACCAGTACGCCCTTGGCGTGGCCTTGCGGGAACTTGCGCCAGACGGTGATGCCGATTTCGCCGCCATCTGCGCCAGGGCAACGGCGCCCGACCCGGCGCGCCGCTACGCGGACATGGACGCGATGCTTGACGACCTTCGCCGCTTCCTTGTCCACAGGCCCGTCGCGGCAAATCCGCCGTCGCTCTTCCGACGGTTCCGCCTTTTCGCCCGCCGCAATCCGCTTGCCGCGTCCGGCATCGTCGCCGCGTCAATTCTCCTTGCCGCATTCGTCGCCGCGCTCGCTATCGGCTACATGAAGACCTCGCGCGCACTCGCCGCGACGGAGCTGGAGGCGGCGTCCGCCGCGCAGTCGCTGGCAAAGGTCGTCGCTGAAATCGACCGGGCGGATTCGGACAAGCGCGATGCCGAGATTGTCCGCGCGCTGACGGCGGCGGAACACCTGGCGGAACGCTTCCCGGAGAATGCGGCGATTGCGGACGCCGTCGCGCGGCTGAAGGCGGCACGCGAGGCCCATCTGCGCTTCAAGGCTCGGCGCGGCGGCGCGATGCGCCTTCAGCACCGCTTCCGTCCCGCCGACCGTCCCGCGTCCCGCCGCGCGCGATAGGTCGCTCCAGGGCGAGATCCCTTCATTTCGTCTCGCGCACGAGGCGGATCGTCACGTTGGGATAGCCCCTGGCGCCGCCGCGAGAAGCGGCTTTCGCCTCGGTGCGGCAGTCGGTGCGCTTGGCGTCGAACGCGCCGCCCTTGACTGCGTTCTTCCCGTCGCCGCGCTTGGTTGCCGTCCACTCCCGGCAGTTGCCCCAGAAGTCGATGCCGCCGGAAGCGCCTTTCGTCTGCGCGAACGCATCCACGGGGCGGATCGAATCGCCTGCCCCGCAATTGAAGTCGGCATCCTTCGGCATGTGCCCGGCGGCGAGTTCCCATTCCTCTTCCGTCGGGAGGCGGTAGGTGTGCGCCGGATCACGCTCGCCGAGCCACGTGCAGTATTTTGCCGCGTCCTCGACGGATACGTTCGTCACAGGGTGCTTCTCCGTTCCCTCCTCCTATGAGAACAAAAGTCAATAGGCTAAATCGCTTTGGCGATTTCCGCTTTCC
>ERZ1026780.605-NODE-605-length-27669-cov-14.648729_pt1 | contig 27669 bp, 29 predicted proteins | sample MGYA00380126_ERZ1026780 | MGnify/ENA primary metagenome ERZ1026780 (study PRJEB33269, sample SAMEA4719762) | human gut metagenome | biome: human-associated habitat; feature: organic feature; material: feces | place: Cameroon | collected 2013-10 ... | reverse complement strand
AAATTTTAGAAAATTATAAGGAATCAAATACTCATATATCTTTTTATGGAGAAACTCATAAACATATGAAAGCATATCCATCATTTGATTTAATTCCATTCTTGATTAAAAATCTAATCTGATTATATTTCGCAAAATTAAAAAAAAATTGATTTTGCGAAATAGACGGTGTATACTTTTCTTATGAAATTAATTGAACGAGACTTCTATTTAGATAAACTTAAAAACGTAATGGGAACGCCTGATATAAAAGTAATAACAGGAGTTCGCCGTTGCGGTAAGTCTAAGTTGATGGATGCCTTCATCGACTGGATAAAGCAGAATGAAAAAGATTCAAATATCATTCATATCAATTACAATCTCTTTGAGTACGATTCAATTAAAACAGCATATGCCTTAGATTCCTATGTAGAAGAACGATATCAAAGTGATAAAACAAACTTCCTGCTGATAGACGAAGTTCAGCTTTGTTCAGATTTCGAAAAAGTAATCAATTCATTTCATGCCAGAGAAAAATATGATATTTATATAACGGGTTCAAATGCCTTTTTACTTTCCAGCGATTTAGCAACACTGTTTACCGGCCGCGTTTTTCAAATAAAAGTATTCCCTTTTTCATTCTTAGAATATCAGAAATATTTTAAGAATGTTGATCCTGAAAATGCTTTTGATTCTTATGTAAAAGAAGGCGGAATGTCAGGTTCTTTTGTCTATAAATCCACAGAAGAAAAATATGCTTATATCAAAGATGTTTTTGATACACTTATTACACGTGATATTGTTCAAAAGTATAAAATCAAAAATGAAGTTTTGTTGAATAAATTAAATGATTTTATGCTGGATAATATTTCTTCAGAACTATCTGTTCGTAAAATTGCTGACACTCTTACAAGTAATCAGGAAAAAACAAATGATAAAACTATAGGTTCTTACCTCAATTATCTTTGCAATGCCTTTGCTTTTTATAAAGTCCGCCGTTACGACATTCGTGGCAAAAAATATCTTGCCAGCCAGGATAAATATTATCTTGCCGACCATTCTTTCCGCTATGCAATTCTTGGAGCTAAAAATATGGATTATGGTAGAGTTTATGAAAACATGGTTTGTATAGAATTGCTGCGCAGGGGCTACGAAGTTTACACCGGAGTCTTATATAAAAAGGAAATTGATTTTGTTGCAATAAAGCAGAGTGAAAAAATCTATATTCAGGTTGGTGATGATATTTCTTCTCCAGAGACTCTTGAACGTGAAGTAACTCCATTGTTGAGCATAAAAGACGCTTATCCTAAAGTTTTAATTGCGCGAACAAGACATGAAAAATATTTATACGAAGGTATTAACATTATAAATCTGGCTGATTTTCTTTTAGGAAAAGAATAGGCATCTGGAGGTAAAATGTTTATCGCCCATGGATACCTCCTTTCAATTATTAATATGACATAATTTCGATTTTTTACGAAATGATTTTTTTTAAGATGATTGAACTAAAAAGAACAGTCCGCAGGGAAAAAATCTCGAAAAACTTTCTGCTCATTCTTTCTGAAAAAAAATTGACTTTTAATAGAAAATACTATACATTTATATCAGATGGAGGTGGCTTATGCATAATATGAATGTTAATGCAATCGTGTTTAAAGGCAAGGAAGGAAAAAAGGCTATTAAGCAGATTCTGAATGCTAGGCCGGTAAAAAATAAGTATACGACAACTGTAAAGGAAAGATCCAAGGCGTATGTTCCGCCTGTTGTGCCAGCGTTTGATTACACAAAGAAATGACTTTAGAAGCTGGAAATTATTATATTGAACATCTTTCTGATGATGTAAATAGTTACGAGTTAAAGAAATTTAGAACACAGCATGGTGAAATTCAATTAACAAAATACCTTGTGAAAATTGCGAAAAAGCATGAAAATTCAATGTTGAATAAAACCTATCTTGTTAGGGATAAAAAAAATAGAAATCTGGTTGCATGGTTTTCTCTAAAAAATGCTACTTTGCCGTATAATGATAAAGAAAACAGTTTTTTGATTCCTGCAGTTGAGCTTACTCATTTTGCGGTAGATGAACGATATAGGAAAATAGGCTTGCAGGATAGTCTTGCTGTAAAAACTGGAGAATTTATTTTTTGGAATTTGATTTTGCCTATTGTGAAAGATGCTGCTGACAAAGTGGCTTGCAAAGATTTATTTGTTTTTTCCATAAATACACCAAAATTAATTGATTATTATACAAACAGGCTCGGGTTCAAGGAAATTGAGAATTTGGATGACAAGTTGTTCTTTGAGTATGCGGTTCCTGACTACGATGATGCCTGTAAATTCTTGTATTTTCCTTTGAGCTGAAAAATCCTGTTTTATATGAATTTCCAGAATCTCAAGAAGCATTCTGTGCGTTTCTTTCTGCAATTTATAAAAAAAATCTAAAATCCCCTCCAATCTCCATAAAAAAATCATAAAAATAAGATTCGGCATATTCAAATATATTTTGCTTTTCAGTTATAATTTGGAAGGTTGAAATTTATTACAATAATTGTTACAGGTGGATTTATGGGAGTTTTACGCAAGTTTTTTTTATTGCCGGCTTTTTTGTTTTTTCTATCTGGTCTTTTTGCTGGTGAGCATACACTTTTCAATGTGCCGAAAGATTTTATTGGAACTTATATGCCGGTTCAGATGGAAATGCTTTTAAAAGAGTATATGTCTTACGAAAAAGCCCTGAATACTATTGCAGACTCTCATTATGATGTTTTATCCCTTGAGGATTATGCATGTTATTCTCAGGTTCGTTTTTCTGATGGATATGCGGTCTATGCAAAGGATTTTGAAAAGTGGTCGTTTGTAAAACGTGGAGAAGAAAGATACATTCTTGATGAAAATGGTTTGTCATATCATAGAATTTCAACAAAAAAAGCTGACTACGAGGCTTATGCGGAAAAAGTCCTGCATATAATTTTTGCAGATGCGCTTCATAATAAAAATATTTCTATAAGCGGCAGCAATGTTACAATTTATAATATGCAGTATAAATTTGACTTGTGGCCAAGTTACGCAGATGATTATGGCGCTCTGGTTTTATCAGACTATGTGTTAAAAATAGAAGGGGTTTCTGCAAATATCTACAGTACGGAAAGCGTTGGAAAGTGGGACTTAAAACGGACTGATAATATAATTCAGACAATTCCGTTGTTTTATTGGAATGATTCTGACTATGGGCGTCTGAATGTTTATAAATACCGCGGCTCGAAAAAATCTTTACGCCTGTTGCGGAACCTTGTCTATGCAAAGCATGGCTATAAATTTAAATCAGCGGACTTGAATAAAATCTTTTCTGAATTTGACTGGTATAAGCCTGACGACAATTTTTCTGAAAATTCATTTACAAACAAGGAATTAAGATTAATAGAAGACATTCAGATGTATGAAGCTGAGTAAGGCGCCCTTTGAGCGGTTGCGTCTGTTTTGCAGATTATGGAGCTGATGGGACTTGAACCCACTACCTCTACAATGCCATTGTAGCGCTCTAGCCAGGTGAGCTACAGCCCCGATGTTTTTATTATAGCAGTTTATAAGATTTTGAATCAATAAAAAAAACTTATAATATTGAATATTTTTCTTTCGCGGTTACATCGAAAAGTCTTTTCCAAGGTAAATCTCGCGGGCAAGTTCGGAATCTATGATTTCCTGCTTTGTTCCCTGAATCATAATCTGGCCTTTGTTTACGATGATTGCCCGGTCTGTTATTTCCAGTGTGTCGCGGACATTGTGGTCTGTAATCAGGATTCCGATTCCGCGTTTTGCCAGAAGCCCGATCATCGATTTGATGTCGGCGACGGCAATAGGATCGATTCCTGCGAACGGCTCGTCCAGAAGAAGGAATTTCGGTTCTACGGCAAGCGAGCGGGCTATTTCTGTGCGCCGCCGTTCTCCTCCGGAAAGTGTGAAGGCATATTGTTTTCTTATCCGCTCTATGGCAAATTCTTCAATCAATTGTTCCAGCCGCTGTTTTTTTTCCGCCTTTGTAAGGTCGAATCTTGTTTCCAGAATCGACCAGATGTTTTCTTCTACCGTAAGTTTTTTAAATACGCTTGGTTCCTGCGGAAGGTACGAAATTCCTTTTCGCGCGCGTTTGTACATCGGAAGCGGAGTTATCTGCTCGTCGTCCAGAAAAATTTCGCCGGCTGTAGGTTTGTAGAATCCTACAATCATATAAAATGTTGTGGTTTTTCCTGCTCCGTTAGGACCTAAAAGTCCAAGAACTTCGCCTGATTGCATTGAAAAATCAATTCCCTGCACAACTTTTTTCTTTCCGAAACTTTTAAAAAGGCTGAATGCCTTTAGTGTGTGGATGTCTGTTCCGTTCATTCCGCTTTCTCCTGCGCAGTTGATTTTTCTGTATCTTTTCCAGTGTTATCTTCGGTGCTCTGGCTTACAGGATTCTTTCCGCCGGATGAAGTTTCCGCATCCTGGCTCTGGCTGATGTTTTCCGCGGTCTCTTCAGTCTTTTCCTGTTCTTCAGTCTGTTCTGCGCCGGTGTTTTCTGTTTCACCCGCTTCTTTTTCAACTTTTTTCTCGTCGATTATAGAGCCTTTTACGCGTCCGTCCAGGGTTATTTCCTGTGATGTTAAGTCCAGGGTGATTTGCTGAGCCCGGAAAGTGTCCTCTCCCTGCTTTATCTGGGAATTTCCGCTAAGCTCGAGCATCTGGTCGTTCTTGCGGTAAATTGCGTATGCTCCGGTGCAGACATTGTTTTTCTGGGTAAGCTGGATTTCTATCTGCATTACCGCGGTTTCTGTGTTCTGGTTGTATTCAATTATCTGGGCCTTTGCGTTTACGTCGTTTTTTATGTCTTTTAAATCTACATTATCAGAAAGCTCGGCTATTTTTGTTTCCCGGTCGTATTTTAGCTTATCGCAGGTGAACTCCAGCTCAGATTCCATATTCTTTCCCTTTATGTTTCCATGCGCTTCTATAAAACGGAAATTCTTTCCGGAAAGTCCTATCTGGTCTGCGAAAATTTCCATTGAATCTGTAAGCACGTAGGCCTCTCCGTTCAGTGTTGTTGAATCGGATTTGTTCCCGACAACGCCCGTCATGCTGTTTGCGGAAAAAGTGATTTTTTCGGCGATTGCTTTTCCTGCGGCAAAAACAGAAAACAGAAAAAGTGATATAACCGCATAAAATTTACTGATTTTCTTCAACCTGTTCTCCATCGTCATCAGAAATGTACTGGCCTGTTACAACACCATTAAAAATAAACTTTTTGCTTACTCCGCTTGCAGAAAACCCCGACCCCTGGATTGTTGTGTTTCCTTTTTTTATCGTAACATTATCGTTTCTGCTGCTTGTAAGCTGCTCTGATTTTCCGTTCCAGCGTAATGTGCCGGCGGAAACCTTTATGTCGTCCTTTGTGTTTTCAATTTCAATGTTGTCGTAAAGCGTGTATTCTTCCGTATCTGTGTTTGAAGAAAGAAGCCCGCACGAACCTTTTGTTAAAAGCTCGCCTTCTTTGTTCATGACTTGAAATTCAACGTCTTTTGCGTACATCGATTTTCCGTCTGAATACTGTTCAAGCCTTGCCGCCGAAAGGTTCAGCGTTTTCTTGTTGTTTTCGTAACGGCTGTAATTTGCGTCCGTAAAAATAAATTCCGGCACATTTTCTTCATCCTGATAGTTTGTGCTATATTTAAGCGAGCAGCCTGCGAAAAAAAACAAAAAAATCAACGGAATAAAAGATAAATGTGGATTTTTCATTATCTGTTCAGCGCGGCTCCTAAAAATGCCGTAAAAAGAGGATGCGGTTTTGCCGGCCGCGAGATAAATTCCGGATGGTACTGCACGCCGATTCCCCATTTGTGGTTTTCCCATTCAAAGGCTTCGATTCTGTCGTCGTCTTCTGCGACTGCCGAAATAATGAGCCCGTTTTGTTTCATTATTTCTGAATATTTTTTGTCAAATGTATGTTTATTGCGGTGGCGCTCTGTAACGGAACTTTTTTTGTACGCCTGATGCAATTTTGTGTCCTTTACAATTTTTACTCCCAGTGCGCCGAGCTGTTCAGAGCCTGCTACGGAAAGTCCGGCCTGTTCTTCCGGAAGACTGATGATTGCGTGTTCAGAATTCTGTATGAATTCTGTGCTGTCCGCATCCGTCCAGCCTATAAGGGAGCGCGCTGTTTCTATTGCCATAAGCTGCATTCCCACATCGATTCCAAAGTAAGGAATGTTGTTTTCGCGGGCAAATTTTACTGTCTTCAAAAGGCCAAGGAAGCCGCGCTGGCCGTAATTTCCAGGAATTATAATTCCGTCAACGCCTTCAAAAGCGGAGGCGACTGTATCTGTTACTTCCAGGGATTCCGCGTCGATTTTTTTCAGTTCAAGCTGGGCGCCGAATGATGTTACCGCCGCATGGAAAAGCGATTCGCGCACGGATTTGAAACATTCGTCCAGATAATCTTTTTTGCCTGCGATTGCAATTGTGATTTTAGGACCGCCTTCGTTCAGTTTTTTTATAAAGCTGGTCCACTGCCGTATGTTCGAATTTGCGGAATCTGTTTTTAATGCAAGTTTTTTTACGATTGCCGCATCCAGTCCTTCTTTATGGAACATAATCGGAATTTCGTAGATTGATTTTTCAACATTTGATGAGGTAAAAACTGCGTTTGTTGAAACATTGCAGAAAAGCGCGAGTTTCTTTTTCATGTCGGGATCAACTTCTTTTTCGCAGCGGCAAAGAAGAATGTCCGGCTGGATTCCTGCTTCCTGAAGCTGCTTTACGGAATGCTGCGTTGGTTTTGATTTTAGTTCGCCGCCTGTAATCACAGGAATAAGCGAAAGGTGAATCGTGCATATTTCGTTTTTTGGAAGCTCGTGAACCATTTGTCTTCCGGCTTCAAGGAAAGGAATTGATTCAATGTCGCCGACGGTTCCGCCGATTTCAACAATAACAACGTCTGCCTGCGTCTTTTGCCCGATTGAGAAGATTCTTCGCTTTATTTCATCCGTGATGTGCGGTATTACCTGGACAGTGCGTCCGTTGTAGCGTCCCGCACGTTCATTTCTGATTACCTGGTCGTAGACTTTGCCGATTGTAATGCAGTTGTCGCTTGTGATTGTAACGCTTGTAAAGCGCGAGAAATTTCCTAGGTCAAGGTCGGTTTCCGCGCCGTCTTCTGTTACATAAACTTCGCCATGCTGAAAAGGACTTATATTTCCTGCATCAAGATTTATGTAAGGGTCGCATTTTATTATTGCGATTTTTAAGCCATAACCTTCAAGAAGACTTCCAATAGTTGCCGAGGCAACACCTTTTCCAAGACTGGAACAAACTCCGCTAGTAACCAGAATGTATTTACTCATAACTCGATATTCTATCATTAAGAATGATTTTAGTAAATTAAGCCGGAAAAATATAAGCCGGAAAATGCAGGCTTGAATTCCGCTTTTTTGCAAAAAAAACTCGAGATTAAGGCTATTTATAATGCGTTTTCCCTGGATGTTTTCTTTGGAAAAGTTGCCTGTAATCAAAAGTAAGTGTATAATTGCATTTATGAATGATGCTTTGAATGATGCTGATTTTGAGAAATTTAGAAAGATTATATATGATGAAAGCGGAATTACATTTTCTGCGACAAACCGTCCGATTCTGGACAGCCGCATAAAGGAAATTCTGCGCGAAAAGAAAATAGAAACCGCCTCTGAATATTATGCGTTGATTTTAAGGGATCACGAGGAAATGAAAAAAATGCTGGATTCCGTTACAACGAACCTTACAAGGTTTTTCAGAAACCAGCCGCACTTTGACGCCCTTGAAAAATATGTGATTCCTCATATCCTGGAGGAAAAACGGAAAAACGGAGACCGCACCATACGCGTATGGAGCGCCGGATGCTCAACCGGCGAAGAGCCTTATACAATCGCCATGATTTTGAAGAGGATTCTTCCGCTGGGATTTACTTTTTCAGTCACCGCTTCGGATATTTCCTTAAAGTCCCTGATGGTTGCGCAGCAGGGCTTTTACGCGGCAAACAAGGTTGACGGAATTCCGCCGGATTATCTTGCGCAGTTTTTTACAAAAAAGGAAAACGGTTTTCAGATTAGCAAGGAAATAATGAACTGCGTAAAGTTCGACTATCACAATCTAAAGAATGATTCCGGCATGCGAAATATTGATGTTGTTTTTTGCCGCAATGTTATGATTTATTTTGACGAGGCGGCGCAGCTTTACGTTCTGAACAGGTTCTGGAATTCAATGGCAAGACATTCGTATCTTTTTATAGGACATTCGGAGTCGCTTTTCGGAATGAATACAAAATTTGAATTTTTAAAGACCGACTGGGCTTGTCTTTATCAGAAGAACATCTGATTTAATCTGAGGAAAAAAATGGAAATAGAGGATTCAAAATACGACACGCTTAAAGTTCTGATTTGCGACGATTCCGCCTTGATGAGAAACCTTGTGTCCAGGATTATAAATGACACTCCGGGAATGCAGGTTGTCGGAAAGGCGATGAACGGAAAAATGCTGCTTGACGAAATTCCGTACATAAAGCCCGATGTGATTCTTCTTGATATAGAAATGCCTGTCATGACTGGCGTGGAATTCCTTCAGGAGCGAAAAAAACTCCGCTGGGACATTCCGGTTGTTATTCTTTCTTCTATTGCGACAAAAGGCGCGGAAGTTACGGTAAAGTGCCTTGAGCTGGGCGCTATGGATTTTATAACAAAGCCGGGCGGTTCGGTGTCTACCGAAATTATTGACGTAAAAGAATCCATAATAGAAAAGATTGCTTCGTACGGCGGTTCGTATGCGCGCAGAAAAGGAAAAAAGATTCCTTCGGCGGATTTTTTTCTGCGTTCTCTAAAAATGCGCGAGGCGGAAAAATTTGTCGCAAAGCAAAAAGGCACAGAAGAAATACAGGTTCCGCTTGAACCGCTCCTGGCTGGCTGGAGAGAGCCTGCGAAAAAAGAGCCGGTTGTTATAAAGCCGCTCAGGGAAGGCGGAAAAATCGAGATAATTGCTATTGGAATTTCCACCGGCGGTCCGAATGCCCTTCGCGATATTTTTAAAATGATTGATCCGCACCTTAAGCAGCCGGTTCTTGTTGTTCAGCACATGCCGCCTGGATTTACAGCGGAATTTGCGCACAGTCTGAACAGAATTTGCCCGCTTGAAGTATGCGAGGCCCAGGATGAAATGCCGGTGCAGGGCGGACATATTTATATTTCTCCGGGTGATTATCATATAATCGTAGAGCCAAGGCTTACTGGAAACGTTATACGCACAACCCAGACTGAGCAGAGGAACGGACACAGACCTAGCGCGGACGTGCTTTTTGAAAGCGTTGCGGCGGTCTACAAAAATAACGCTCTTGGCGTGATAATGACGGGAATGGGGCGCGACGGAGCGGCGCAGCTTGCGGAAATGCGCCGCCAGGGGGCATGGACTTTAGGACAGGATGAGGCGACCAGCATTGTTTATGGAATGCCTCGTGTCGCATTTGAGCTTGGCGGAGTTCAGAAGCAGGTTCCCCTTATGGAAATGGCGGACGAAATAAGCCGGCTTGCCCGCGAGCACTGCTAAGTTACTGTACTATTCTGTTGATTTCAAGTTTTACGATTGCCGGCGCGGTTCTTAATGTTGCGCCTGCAAAAAATGAGCTTATAAAAAAGCAGAAAGAAGAAAAAACAATCTTGAACGTTTCCGTATATTCAGTTTTTAATAGATTTGCGGCTTTTTCTGAAAAAATCAGTCCCGCCGCAGTGCAGATAATAGGAATAAAGAGCGCGGCGATTCCTGCCGCGGCTTCTTCTTTTTGAGGAAGCCCGATTGTAACCTTTGAGCCTTTTTCGATTTTAAGTTTTTTTGGATTAGAAACCTGAATTTTTGCCGAGAACTCCTTGTTTTTTTCAGAAGGCATTTCCGGGGAAACTATGACTGTTTCATAATCCTGAATTTCTGTTACAACGTAGATTTGTTTCAAATTTGTTTTCCTTTTTGACGGTTATTTTGAATTTCCCTTGAATTTTAAAATCATCTCCTCAAAAAGTTTCTTTATCAGTCTTGCAGATTCAGAAGAATTTGCATTTCCATACACATCTGTAAGAATTCCTATGTTCTTTTCTATTGTTTCAGTTCCTTTTTTTGCCGCGCGTTGAATAGCATCATTTTTTTCCAGCACGGCTATGCACTGTTCAACTGCCGGAGAGTCAATTCCTTCTTTTGCCGCTTTTTCAAAAAGTCCTGCGATTATCTTTTTGTCGGAAGGATTTTCCTGTATGTGCAGAAGAACCGGAAGGCTTTTTTTGCCTTCAACTATGTCGTCGCCGCGTTTTTTTCCCGGATTTCCTGTTGTAAGGTTTTGAACATCATCAAGAATCTGGAAGCCTTCTCCCAGCGCCGCCGCGATGTTTCCCATGGAAAGCGCTTCTTCTTTTGTTGCTCCTCCGGCTAAAAATCCTGCCTGGACTGCAAGGGAGGCCAGTGTTCCGGTCTTTAAGTGAACCATCTGCGTATATTCATTTACGGAAGGAAAAAGATTCGGGTTTCTGTGCCAGTAAATGTCCATCGCCTGCCCAAGATGAAGCCTTCGGAGTTCCTGCGTGTACAGGGCGTAAAGCCGGTTCTTGAATTCAACCGTAGTTTTAAGGGCGTCAATAGTTTCCGGGGCAACAAAATAAAGCCATGAGCCTGCGTTCAGGGCGGTGTCCAGTCCAAAAGAAATGTGGGCGGCCGGTTTTCCGCGTCGTGTTTCTGCGGAATCTTCTATATCATCGTGTATAAGCGATGCTGTGTGAACAAATTCTACCAAAGGCGTTATGCTGTAAGTCTGTTCCAGGGAAAGAGGGGAGTTCTTCCCGGCTTCCCGGCAAAGTTCAGAGCATAGCACAAGCAGCAGCGGCCGCCAGCGTTTTCCGCCCAGGTCCATAAGGTTGCGGCATGGTTTTATAAGGTTCTGGATATGCCCGTCGGTAACGCAGTCCGACAGGTTTCTGAAAGTGCCCGCCTGCCATTCAGGGTTTGTTTTTTCCGGCAGGGATTTTCTTAGGGCGGTTTCTATATTTTCAAGTATTTCTGTAAATTCGTTTTTCATATTTAAATCAGTATACACGAAATTTGTTAATCATTGAATCAAAAATTCCGAAAAGATAAGTATTATGGCAGCAAATAGTTACGAAAAACCCGATTATTGGTCTCAAAAAGCGTTTTCAGAAGGTTATCCGGCCCGTTCTGTTTACAAGTTAAAAGAAATGGATGAAAAATTCGGAATGTTGAAAAAAAGCTGCAATGTTCTTGATTTGGGGGCAGCACCGGGAAGCTGGACTACTTTTCTTTTAAGAAATCTTGGTTCAGAAAGCAAAGTTGTAAGCTGCGATTTAAATCCTCTTTCAAAATCTGTCCGCGGTGAAAACCTTGTTTTTATTCAGGGCGACTTGAACGATGCTGATATACGTAAGCAGATAAAGGCTCTTGGACCGTTTGACCTTGTTGTATGCGACGCCGCTCCGTTGACTACTGGAAACCGGATTGTTGATACGGCGCGTTCAGAGCAGCTTGTTGAAATGGCAATCTGGTATGCGGAAACCATGCTGAAACAGGGCGGAAATTTCTGCGTAAAAATATTTCAGAACGGCGACCAGCAGAAATTCCTTAAAAAACTAAGGGAACTTTTTTCAAGTGCAAAGGGCTTTAAGCCGGAAGCCTGCCGGGCGGAGTCATTTGAGACATTTCTTGTTGGAATTTCGCGCAAATAGGTGATACAATATGAACAAGTACAACAATTATAAGAATTTGACCTTTATTATGAAATTAGAGAAACTATATAAGAAAATATGCAGTTCCCGTTTTAGAAAAATTGTTTTTAACAGCACGTTTGCTTTTGCAGGCGGAATTTCCGTTGCCTGGGGAATTTTGTATCTTGTTTCAAATTTAAATGTTGAAAAGGGCGTGGGTGGTCTGGAAACCTCAGTGCCTGCGGAATATATAGAAGAATCTTCTGACAAAGAGATAAAAGCTTCCGGCGCCGTAAAAATGAACGGAGCGGCTTCTGAAGCAGATTCAATGGATGCTCTTGCGGAGCTTGATGAGCTTGCCATAATAGATTCTCTTGCTGAAACTGACGCAGATTCCGACGGCCTTGCCGCCGCGGAGGTCTTGAGCCAGGATGCCCGGTCTTCCGAAGGTCTTGAGCTTTGTTATTTTACTTACCGCGTTCAAAAAGGCGATATGATTGGTTTTATTGCGGACAAATTCAATGTTACGCAGGACACGATTATCAGCGTGAACAACATCCATCAGTCAAGGCTGATTCAGATAGGACAGATTCTGAAAATTCCTTCAATGCCGGGAATTGTCTATACTGTAAAGAAAAACGGCGAGACCGCAAATTCAATTGCGGAAAAATTTGAAGTAAGCGCAGAAAAACTCGCGAGGGTGAATCACCTTCAGGAAAATCAGAATCTTGTTGCGGGGCAGACTCTTTTTGCTCCCGATGCGCTTCTTGACTGGGTTACTCGTCAGGAAATCAACGGAGACTTGTTCCATAAGCCTGTCCGTTCCCGCTATTATCTTTCTTCGTATTACGGATGGAGAAGCTCTCCGTTCAGCGGCAAGCGTTCATACCATTCTGGCGTTGATATGGCCTGTCCTCAGGGAACTCCGGTCTACGCCGCTCTTGGCGGAACTGTAACTTCTGTAGGCTACAACAATGTTTATGGAAATTATATTATTGTAACTCATCATTCCGGATACAAGACCTTGTACGGTCATCTTTCAAAGCAGCTTGTAACGCGTGGAAAATGGGTCGACACAAACTCCAGAATTGGTCTTGTAGGAAGCACAGGGTTGAGCACAGGACCGCACCTTCATTTTACAGTCTATAAATTCGGAAAAACTGTAAATCCTGCCGGACTTTGGAAGTAATCTGAAAATAAAACTTTCCGAATCAGGAAATAGTTTTTGCGACAGTTGAAATTTTTTTAATAAAAAAGTCTATGTGGCTGCATACAAATACCGCGCAATAAGCCGTCACGCAGCCTGCGATTGTAAGGGCATACCAGATTGAAAGCGAACGGCTCTGCATATCCTTCATAGGTGTAAGGGAACTGAAGAGCAGCGCAATCATAAGGATTCCGCCGATAATCCATCCGAAGAACGGAAGCGGCTTGTAAAATCTATCTTTTCTATCGATGTTTATTTCTGAAAGAACTTTCTGGATTGAAGCGTCCGTAACAGGAGTTTCAATTTTTAGAGGAGCGGAGATTTCTTTTTCAGCCATCTTTAAAAGCTTGATTTGCATCCTGCATTTTTTGCATCCTAAAAGATGGAGTGAAATTTTTAAAGGAACACGCTCGCCCTTGTCCAGCATAAGGTACTGATTCATAAAATTTTCGCATTTTTCATTCTTATTTTCCATAGTAGTTCTCCAGCTTTGTTTTTAGTATTTTTTTTGCCCTGAAAATGTGAGATTTTATTGTATTTACCGGAAAGTCTGTGATTTCACTTATTTCCTGGTAAGGAATGTCGTAGCAGAAATACATTTCTATGCAGATTTCATATTTTTCCGGCAGTTCCTTGACGGCTTCCCTGATGGCTTGCATGGTTATTTTGCGGATTTGAATTTCTTCCGGCGATTTTGATGAAAAATCAGGTAGTGTTGTCTCGTCTTCAATCGAAAGTGATTTTTTTGCCCTTTTTACGGAATTAATGGCTGTTGTGTAGGCGATTTTCATCAGCCATGTTGAAAACATTGAATTTCCCTTGAAAGTGTCTAAATGTGTAAAAACTTTGATAAAAACATCCTGGACAAAATCTTCGGAATCCGTTTCGTTGTGAAAAAAACTTTTTCCAAAATTAAATATTCTTGCCTTGTAAAGAGTCATAAGCTTTGCGAACGCGTCTTTGTTGCCGGCTATGACGCTCTTTACAAGGTGAAAATCTCTTTTTTTTATACGTTCTCTTTCGAGCTGCTCAAGCATTTTCTATCTGTCAGTTCAGTCTTTTTTATGAAAATCTGGATATGCGTAGAAAAATATAAGAAGGCAGATTCCTATTGCCATAGGCAGAAGTCCGCCCAGAATTGCATAGGAAAATCCGTCTATGATTGCAAAGACTGCTGTAAGAATAAGCCCGATTCCTGTAAGCAGCAGTCCTGTTAAGAACGAAAAAGCCGCGTAATTGAATTTGTTCGGAACAAAAGTTCCTGTTTTTATCTGGAGCTTTGTTTCATGATGCTTCCACAGAATATAAAAGAAAAGAATTAACGCTCCAAAGCAGATTCCTACAATTGGAACGATTGAAATTATTACCTGCGCCGCGGCGGATGTTATCTGGTTCATATTTATCCTCGCTTTTTTAGACACTGAATTATACAAAATGTTGCAGAAAAAATATATTTTTGGCTTGGAATTTTGAGTTTTTCTGCAAGGTTATTGAAAGTATGTTATAATCTTATAGAGGAGACATGATAAAAATTACATCCTTGTAATTTTATCTTTGCAGTTTGCTTAAGCGTTGCTTTCATAAACTGTGATTCTCGCCATCCGTGGCTAGCCACTAATCCGGAGTTTTTATGGGAGACGAAAATGCCGTGTATTTCTAGTTTTTATGGGCTTTTAATTTATATGTATGGTGATGACCATAATCCGCCGCATTTTCACATCAACTACGGTGGGAAATGGTCTGTATGTGATTTTGATGGAAATATTATTGATGGCGAGTTGCCTTCTTCAAAACAAAAACTTGTAAGCGCTTGGGCTGAAATTCATCGCGATGAACTAGTGGCAAACTGGGAGCTTGCAAAGAACAAGGAAAACTTGGTAAAAATTCTTCCGTTGCAATAGGAGTTTTTATGGCTGCTATTTGGACTGTAAAAAATGTAAAACCGCTTAATGAATACAAATTGCTTCTCACGTTTGAGCATGGAATAAAAAAAATTTTCGACATGAAGCCATACTTGAAATATCCTATGTATAAGCCTCTTGTGGATATTTCATTGTTCAATTCTGTGTGTACGAACGGTCAGACTGCCGTTTGGAATGATGATATCGATATTGCGCCGGAAACTTTATACAAAAACGGAATTTTGTATGAAGAATAGATATAAAATACATAGAACCAATGATTGAAAACTGAAAATTCTAATCCAAAAAAATCAAGTCTTCAAAATAGATGTCCTGGATTTTGTTCAGCACAAGAATTCCGTTCAGTTCTGATAAAAGCTCGGTTTTTATTTGCGTCTCGGATTTTGACTTCAGCAGGGAAGCTGTTCTTGCGGAAAAATAATTCACGAAGACAGATTTTATCATTGCGTTTTTGCGCGAAAGCTCCTCAAAAAATTCGTTGTCATCTTTTGTATACGAAATGAGCGGCGTTAAAACCACCGTTGTTCCGGACTTCTTGTCTTTTTCCGGGGCTGTTGCGGCCCGGATTCTTCCAAGGTTTTTATATGAGTAAAGAGTGTCTTTTAAAGGTTTCTGAGGCTCGGCTTTTACGACTGGAACTGCCGGTGATTTTGCTTTTACCGCAATAGTTGTTCCCAGAATCATCAGAAAAAGAAAAACCGCCACCGCCACAAGAATCTTATTCAAAGTAATATTTTCAACCAACGCCCTGCAAAAATTTTTCATTTATCTTACCTGAATATTAATATACAATAGTTTTAAGAATTTATCACATAAATAAACGTAAACTTATTGATGAATATCAGAGTTTTTTGTTTTGAAAATATTGGACGGGATAAAATGAAATTTTCGCTGCCTTTTTTGTTTTTTCAGCTTTTATTTTTTTCCTGCAATAAGTTTTCTGCTGAATTGCCTGAAGAAGGTTCTGATGAATTGAAAATAATATCAATTTTGAACCTGTTGATTAAATTTCTATGTTGAATTTATCATTCAAGAAATACCAGAAACCTGCCGATATACAATTGGTATAGTAGTTTTATTTTGATTTTTAGGGAATTTGATGAAATCAGGAATTAAAACTGCTGTAAGTCTGTTGATTGCCATTTTTATTTTTGGCGCGCTTGCGGTCGCTTCTTCCCTGGGATTTTTTGCTTCGGTGGAGCGGCAGTTTTATGAGCCGGCGCGTTTAAAAGTCATAAATGAAAAGCTGGATTCAGTCGCGGACTGCAGCAATGGATACATTCAGAATCTTCTCAATATTTTTGGTGCTGAAAAAGACGGTTTTTTGAGACACGAAAGCGTTCTTTCTTTTGCGGGGCAAAATCCTTCCGCGGAAGCGCTGCGCCTTTTTGAATCCCTAAAGGAAAACTGCGCCGGACTGGAAGGTTTTAGAATTGTTGATTCCGCCGGAAAACGCGTTTTTTACAGTTCTTTCCGAAGCGATTACGTTATAAAGACAGAAAAAGGTGTTCAGCGCCGCATTTATTCAAACTATGCAAATCTGCAGACGAAGCACGGAAAAAATGAGCTTGAATATCCGCTTGTCTCCGCGTTTGAAAACGAAAGCGATGAAAATCTTGCGGCGGAAAATGAAAACGCCGGAAGCGCGCAGGATTTGCCGCGTATTATTTTTGACGGCGACGAGCAGCGGCTGATTTTTTCCTATAAAATCCAGACTCTGGATGAAAAGCCTGTTTTCTGCAGCGCGATTTTTTACGTGAATCCAGTTGATTTTGCAAATCTTCTTGTTGAAAATCACGTTGTTTCTGTAAACGAGCCGATTTCTCTTGTTTCTTCTGCGGACGGAAAAAACGGCGGATTTGTGTTCGGGCTTCCGAATGTTGGAAAAAATATTTTTGCTTCTGAAATCTTAAAAAAGTGGAATCAAGGCGTTTTTGGACCTGATGAGATTGTCGCCTCGGCTGCTTCAAAAGTCGAAGGAATCTCCGTGCCTGTTTCTGAAAATTCCGCGCAAGAATTTGAGCCGGAGACCGGTTCCGAAAAAAAGGATTCAGAAAAAATGTCAGTCCTGCCTTCCGCAGGCAGTGAAAAAAATATTTCCTGTAGCCTTATTTCCAGCCGGAACGCAAAATTTCTTCACGTTGGAGGAATTTTTTCCAGCGAAACGCTGAAAATGCCGTTCTATGTTAGGATTCTTCTTTTTGTATGTGCGTTTGTAACGGTTTGCCTTATTGTCGTGATATTTTTCAACATCAGGAAAGACGATTCTGTTGTTATAAAATCAAAAATCCGCGCGATTCAGATAGGTCTTTTGAACGAATATTTTGAAAAAGATGTTGACCGCAAAAAAGTTGCGGCGATGATTGCTGCCCAAAAAGATGCCCTTACCGCAAAAATAAAAAAATCGCTTGGCCGCCGTGGAAAAAAATACGGAAGCGATTTGGACGTGATTTTGAACAAAAGCTGGGAAGATATTATAACTATTCTTTCCGGCGCAGAAAAAACTTCCTGCATGGCGGAGCTTTCTTCTTCAAGCATAAAGGAAATACGTAAAGTCTTTGAGGAAGTGCTTGCGACAAATACTTTAAAAGTGGAAAACCTTGATTCCGCAAGAAAAGAAAAAAATCCACCGTTAAAAACTTCCGAGACATCTGTTTCTGAAAAATTGCCTGAAGATTTGGATGAAGTTGAGGAGCTTTGTGACGCCGAGCCGCTTGAAGAAGCGCCGGAAGCGGAATCTGTGGAAGAAATTGAACCGCTCGAAGAAGCTGAGCCTCTTGAGCCGGAGTCAGATGGCGCGCTGGAAGAACTTGAGGAGCCAGACGAGCCTGAAGAGCTTGAAAATCTTGAAGAAATAGACCCTGCGGAAGAACTTCTGCCGGAACCGGAAGAACTTGATGAAGCCGAGGAACTTGAGCCTCTCGAAGAACTTGAGGAACCGGACGAGCTTGAAGAAGTTGAGCCGTCCGAAACTATTGAACCCTCTGAATGTGCCGAGCCGTCTGTGGATATTGCATTTTTTGAAAACCCGGAAGAACTTTCAGAAGATGAAACCGAAAAAAATGAGACTCTTTCCGGACCGATTGAAATTTCCGGGTGCGAGCAGAAATTCTGCACAAAGGACAACAGCGTAAGTTTTGTTCCTTCTGAAAACTGCGACCGAAGAAAATTTGAAGGTTCTGAACCGCTTGTTATAAGCGACAGCGCAACGCCGTTGAAAAACGATTCCGGCGACGATGTTGGAAAAGATTTTGTTATTTATAGACCGTTTGATTTTGCTAAAGAAAATTCTGAAAATTCCGATTCTGAAAGTACTGATTTTACTGAATCCGAAGAAAATGCCCGGGAAGCTCAGGACGCCGCCCCGCTGGAAGAACTTTCTTCAGAAAAGGATGGTTTTATGTTTACTACTTTCGCAGAAAATGATGCTGGCGTAACAGAATTGCCTTTGGACGCAATCGTTCTTGGAGAAGACGGAGTTTTTCATATTTCATCAGAAATTGCAAAAGTCGAAATGCCGATAGATGAAGATTTCAAGAAACTTGTAGATTCTGTAATCCGATAAAACCAGAAATTCAGCCTGAAAAAAACTCAAATTTTGCCTGGATTCTAGTCGCTGTGGACTATGCAGGTTTTTATAAGAGAAGCAAACAGATATATTTTCTTATAAATTGCAATGCAGAAGTCCCTTAGCGGAATGTCTATAAAGTGCTCCAGTTCCTTGCAGTTTGAAATCAGCGATGGCTTTGGTTTCTGCAGGTCTTCAACAAGCGCTTTTATGATTTTTCCGATTGTAACCAGATCCCTTGAACTTTCCATCACAAGATTGTATGCAGTTTCATTTGCTTCTGAAATCAGCCGGTTGATGATGTTCCTTGCGCTTGTGTCGCGTTCTGTCTTAGGAAGAAGCGTCTTTATTTTTATTCCGCTTACGGCATCGTCCGCCAGCTCATTGTCAAATGTTATAAGCCTTTCAGATACTATAAGCAGGTTGTTGTAGCAGTCTGAAATCTGCGTTGTAAGCGTTGCGGAAGCCCAGGTTCCGCGTACAACGATTACATCGTAAAATTCGCGCAGGTCTTTTTTTACAACTTCTATTAAAAATGTCTTTAAGTATGAAAGCGCCTGGCAGTTGTCAAAGCGGTTCAGTCTTTTCTGTTCAAAAATCGAATTCCTTGAATAAACGTAATTGTTCGTAGGAATTATCTCAGTTTCTCCAAAAAGCTGAAGGGCAAAATTGTTTTCCGTGGCGGAACGCTCCTTTTCTATAAGGGAATCCACGGTATTTTCAACATCATTTTTTAATTTATCCAGATACGGCTCAACGATATTTGAATTCATGCTCTGGATGTTCGGAGCGTAATTAGGGTCGCTGGAAGAAAGCTTTATAATCATTTCAAAAGTCTGCGCATTCTTTAAGGCTGAAAGGCGAGCGATGATTTTTTTCCACAGGCCTAGAGAAACCGGTTCCTGTCCGCCTTTGAATGTTCTTAGAAGTTTGATTGCGTTCGTCCAGTCGGAGTCAAACGGAACGTCCCAGATTGATTCAACGTAGTCCTTTAAGTCATCCACCAGATATTCCGCATTGACGTGCTCAAAATGCGGCGTTGCGGAAAAATTGTTTTCACGGATCTGCTTGTCGAATTTTTTAAGGAAAAAATAGTAATCGAACGTCGATATTGCCTTGAACGCCAGAATCTGATGGTAAAGTCCGTCTATGGCGCTTATTTTTTCAACTGTAAAAAAATCGTTCAGCTTGGAAAGTTTTTCTTCAACCTGGATTTTCAGATGGTCAAGAGGAATCTGTTTGCTCATTCCAGTTATAACCTGCTCGTTCAGACTGTCTTCAAGGGCCCGGATTTCCTCCGGCATGGAAAAATTTATTACAAGATGCTTAAGCGTGTTCTGATTTTGAATCGAATTGAATAAATTCTGTACAGGCGCGATGCTCTTGTAAATCTCAAAAAATAATTTTCCCATCGCAGGAAGCATCTCGTTTCCGCTGTATTTGTAAAATTTATTGAATTTGCTTTTTGAAAGTTTTTTTGCGATTGATTTTAGCTGGCGTTTTTTTTCTGCCTCAGAATCGTTTCCGCCAAACAATGCTGACAAGATGTTTGCAAAAAATCCGCTTTTTTCTTTTTTCTCATTTTCCATAGTTGTATTTTTAAATGATTTTAACATACTGTCAAGAACATAGAATTTTTACAGAAAATCGGTTATATTTATATCAGGTTCAATTTCGGGTTTGTAGGAAAATGAATAAAACCGTAAGCGAATTTACGGTTTATAAAAACCCGGTTTTTGCCCTGTCATCTTAATGTCGGTGATTCCGAGAGGTATTTTATGAAAAAATCAGTTTTTGCGCTTGCTACAGGTTTTTTAACAGCGGCGATATTTGCTTACAATCCGCCTGCCGGTGGTCAGAGCATTTTTAATATTTCAAGTCCAACGCAGCTTACTTCAGCTTCTTCTGCGGCTGGCGGCGGAATTTTTTATCCCGGTCCGGATTCCATGGCGTTTAATCCGGCGCTTTCCAGTTTTGAGGAAAGAGTCCAGCTGGATGCGAATTTTTCCGTGCTTGCAAACAAAGGCGACGGTGACTCCGGAGCGGCTTTTCAGACAGGAATACTTATTCCGATGAAAATGTTTAATTTCAGCGGACTTATGAATGGTGTTTTTCTTGGAACAGAGCAGATGGACGTTGAAAAATCCCTGAACATGAAGGCAGGCGTTTCAAAGGAAATCACAGAAAAGCTTAGCGTGGGAATTAACCTTGATACAGGATTTTTGTGGGGAGCAGGCTCTGACTGGTCTTTGGGCGCTGGAATCGGCGCGCTTTACAGGCTGGAGACATTGGGCGCGCTGAAGGACTTCCGGATTGGCGCGTCGCTCCTGAATCTTGGAAAATATTATAAAACTGGAAAAATCATCGGCATTGACGAGTCTGTTGACTCTTCGGTTTTTCCTACTTTTGTAACTTTTAAAGCCGGCGCGGGAACTAATTTCTTTAAAAATGATTCGTTCGTGTTCGGCGGTTCTTTTGACATTACTACACCATGTTTTCAAAATGCGGTGTTTGACCTGGGGCTTCAGTGCGGCATAAAGAATCTTATTTTTATCAGCATTGCTGAAAGAATCGACATTGCCGAGTGCGCCTATGGAAGCCCGGATTTGCTTCCTGCGGTCGGAATCAGCGTAAAATTCAATCTGAACGCAAAAAATAATTCATATCTTGCGGCGCATAACTGGGAAAAGAGTGAGCTGCTTGCTTCCGCGGCCTGGCAGCAAAAGTATGAGGATATAGAAGTTGTTTCGGCTGGTTTAAGGATAAAACTTGGACAGAAAGACGTTGAACCGCCTGTAATTAAAATCTGGGATGAAGAATAATCGTCTTAAGTGGAGTTTAAAATGAAAAGAAATTCTTTTGTAAAAATCGCGGTGCTTTCCCTGCTCTCTGTTTCAGCCTTGGCTTTTGCAGAACCAGGAGTTAAATATATTTCACCGAACAATGATGGTGTTCAGGACAATCTTACGATTCCGCTGAAAATTTCCGACAGGCATCTTATAAAATCATGGAGTCTTGTTGTTGAAGATTCTGATGGTAAAGTTGTGCGTACAATAGGAAACAAGGTTGCGCTTCCTGAAAAAGTCAATGCGAAGTCTTTTTTTAAGCAGCTTGTAACACCAAAAAAGGGCGTTGCTGTTCCTGCTGCTGTTACCTGGAACGGAGCGATGGACAACGGAGAAAATGCGCCTGACGGAACTTATTATTATTATTTTACTGCCACTGACGATAACGGAAATGTTGGAAAGACAGGAAAATATGCGGTTGTGGTTGACACAAAAGCTCCGGAGATTGCGCTTTCGCAGCCTGCGGATAAGATTTTTGGCGAGGGCGCAAAGTCCGACTTTGCCATAAAGCAGTCCGGCTCAAAGGAGACAAAATGGACTGGAACTTTTAAAAACGCGCAGGGGCAGGTTGTAAGAACTTTAATCTGGGAAAATAATTCGCCTGAGCCATTTAAATGGAGCGGAACGGACGATACCGGAAAAAATGTTCCGGATGGCGTTTATTCTTACGAGGTGACTTCAACTGATGAGGCAGGAAATACTTCGGAAAATGCGGTTATTGCAAACATAATTTATTCCGCGGAAAAACCAGCCACAAACATTTTTATTGCAGGAAGCAGATATTTTTCACCGGAAACGGACTCTGTTCATTCAGCAATAAAGTTTGACGTTACTATTCCTGTTCCGGAGGCTTCTAGCGGAAACAAGCTTACCTCATGGGCGGTGGAAGTCGCCGACTCAAGCGGAAATATCCGCCGTTCCTACAGCAGCGCGAAAACCCAAGTTCCGCCGAAGGAAATTATTTTTGATGGAAAAGACGAAAGCGGAAAAATCCTGCCGAACGGAAAGTATCAGGCGGTTGTAAAGGCTTCTTACCTGAACGGATTTGAAGCCGCTCTGCTGAAGTCGCCTGAATTTGTTCTGGATACAACAAAGCCTTCTGCTCAGATTGGAATTTCTTCTACAATCTTTGGCGGAGCAGACAAACCGAACGTAAAAATTTCAATGCTTGATGATAATGCCGGAAAATATGCGGCGATTCCTGCATGGCGCGGAAGAATCTTCAATGCTGAAACAGGCGCTACAGTGCGCGAATATAACTTCGGTCAGTATCTTCCGGACAGCATTTTATGGAACGGCTTTAATGCGGATGGAAAACTTGCCTCTGATGCAAAATATAAATTTGAGCTTTCCGCGACAGACTTTGCAGGAAACAAGGGCGTTGTTGTTGCTAAAGACACATTTACTCTGGATACAAAAAAGGCTACATTGCTTCTTTCTTTGAGCGATTCTGCGTTCAGCCCGAATAATGACAAGGTAAAAGACACGGTTCAGTTCCTTCCGGTTTTAAAAGATGCCTCTGGAATAGAATCTTACGACCTTGTTATAAGAAATGCAAAGAATACAGACATAAGGACAATACACGGAACAAAATCTTTGCCGGCCTCGCTTTCCTGGGATGGTAAAGATTCTTCTGGAATTGTAAGCGCGGACGGAACTTATCATGCGACTCTGATTGTAATGACGACAAACGGAAATATGATTTCAGTTGACTCCTCAAATTTTGTGCTTGATACAGTTTCTCCTTATCTTGCCGCAAGCGCGCCTTGGTCTGCGTTCAGTCCGGATGGAGACGGAATTCAGGACACAATTCCTGTTACAATAACTGGATGCACCCAGGAAAACCTTTGGACTGCTGAAATCAAGGATTCAAAAAATAAAGTTGTAAAACGCTACTCATGGAAGGGAAAGGTTAGAACCGGCGCAAAGGATTTCTTTGAATGGAACGGCTCTGACGAATCAGGAAACAGAGTTGCCGACGGCGTTTATTCAATCGTTATTTCTGCTGCTGACGAAGCCGGAAACGCGTTCAGTACAACGATGTCAGGATTTACTCTTGACTCAAGGGAAACAAAGATTTATGTGACAGCCGAAAATGAAGGAATTTCTCCAAACGGCGATAAAATTCTTGACACGCAGAAATTCAATATAAAAGCTTCTGTTCCAGACGGAATTTTGACATGGAAATTTGATATCCGCAGTGAAAACGGAACTTCTGTGCGCTCATGGTCAGACAAGGACAGCGCGAACCTTCCTGCGTCAATTGTATGGGATGGACTTGACCGCGATGGAAAGGTTGCGGAGGGAACATTTACCGGCACATTGAACGTTGCATACAAAAAAGGAAACAAAGTGGATGCTGTTTCTTCTCCGTTTATCTGTACCGCAGTTCCTCCGGTTCTTAGCGTAAAAACCGCTCCTGAATATTTTAGCCCGGACAACGACGGTACGGATGATGATCTGTTTATTAAACTTAGCGGAACTTCAAAAGCGATGATAAAAAACTGGTCATTTGTGATTGATGACCCGAACGGAAAAGTTTTCTGGCAGATAAAGGGAAATTCTTCCATTACAGAAAGGATTGTATGGGACGGTCTGAGCAATACGCAGAAAAATGCGAAAGGCTATGCTGAACGCGTACAGTCTGCGATGGATTATCCGTATACTTTCACAGTTTCTGATAACCTTGGCATGACAAGCGTTGTAAAGGGAGTTATTTCTGTTGATGTTCTTGTAATCCGCGACGGCAATGTCCTAAAAATGGCAGTTCCTTCTATTATATTCCGCTCAGACAACGCGGACTTTAAGACTTCAAAAGAAGTCGCCCGTGGACTTGACCCTGCGATTGCGGCAAACAACGAACGAGTCCTTAAGCGAATTGCGGAAATCTTGAATAAGTTTAAAGATTACAAAGTTACGATTGCAGGTCATGCGAACCGTCTTACAGATCTGGAGGCGGAAGAAACGGAAGACAATATGCGCCAGTGGGGTCCGGCGTTGATTCCGCTTTCTGCAAAGCGAGCTGAATTTGTAAAAGATTACCTTGTGAAAAAAGGAATCAACGCAAACAGGCTTTCCACAGTCGGAAAAGGCGGCACAGAGCTCGTTGTTGACTACAAGGACAAAGACAACAACTGGAAAAACCGCCGCGTAGAATTTATTCTGGAAAAATAGCGGCAGGAAAAAATTATATCTTGGTTTTTGCCGATATAAAAAATAGATTCGGCAAAAACCAAGATTTTTTTTATTATAACCTTAACTTCGATTTTTTTTTTGCAAATTATGAAAAAACGCTCTCGGCAGATTTTCAATTTGCTCAGATGGATTTGGCTCGAATTCGGGTGCTCCGCACTTTAATTAATTCAATCGCCAAAAATCTTCACAAATTGCAAATCTGCCTGCGCTTTTATTCTTTTTACAAAAAACTCGACATTCAGGCTATTATAATAAAGTTCGATATTTCAGAAGTCTTTTCGGCTGCTGCAGGTTTTGCCGTTGCGGTCGCAAACATCCTGTTTGCTTCCTCCACGGCGTCTTCGTTCGCTGGCGGTGGCATCCGTGCCGCCTATTCGCCTACGGCGCGCTCACTACGCTTCAAAACCTGGTTTTTTGAGGGAAAGTTTAAATTTCTTGTTAAAATAAAAAAAGACTTCTGATTTTCAGAAGTCTTTAACGGCTGCTGCAGGTTTTGCCGTTACGGTCGCAAACGTCCTGTTTGCTTCCTCCACGGCGTCTTCGTTCGCTGACGGTGGCATCCGTGCCACCTATTCGCCTGCGGCGCGCTCACTTCGCTTCAAAACCTGGTTTTTTTGAGGGAAAATTATGTTTCTTGTTAAAATAAAAAAAGACTTCTGATTTTCAGAAGTCTTTAACGGCTGCTGCAGGTTTTGCCGTTACGGTCGCAAACGTCCTGTTTGCTTCCTCCACGGCGTCTTCGTTCGCTGACGGTGGCATCCGTGCCACCTATTCGCCTACGGCGCGCTCACTACGCTTCAAAACCTGTTTTTTTTGAGGGAAATTTATGTTTCTTGTTAAAATAAAAAAAGGTTCAGAAAAACTGAACCTTTACGGCTGCTGCAGGTTTTGAACCTGCGACACATGGATTAACAGTCCATTGCTCTACCAGCTGAGCTAAGCAACCATTTATTCTTGCGAATGTGCTAATACTATATACTTTTGTTTCTTTTGTGTCAATATTTTTATGGTGAAATTTGGAAAAAAGATGATGATTTGTGTGTCTTGCGTCAAATGACGAGTTTTGGAGAATTTTAAAATCTCGTAAAACTCGTCATTGAATGAAAGGAAGAACCTTATCAAAATTTTTGCGGACTATTCAGTTTCGGAAAGTTTTATTGTTTCAAAAGTTGTTGCAGTGCAGTATTCCTTCCCTGGTTTTGTTACAATAGAAACTGAATATTCACCTGTCAGAAGGGATTCCGGCAGGTGAAAGTCTATGATATTTGAGCCTTTTCGGTCAAATTTTGAAATCCTTGTGATTCCGTTCTCGTTTTCCAGGAAAACACCTTGTGCTTCATCCGCAGAATCAAAGGTAAGATTTCTTCCGCTGATTCGAATCTTGCTTTTGGAATCGACTTCTTTGAGTCTGATTTCTCTGGCGTCATCATCAAGCCCGCTGATTCTGTAGATTTTGCCTTCTTTTGTACTGTCTGGCAGAACCTGCTTGTATTCAAGATTTTTATTTACTTCTGACAGAGTTTTTTCAGACGGATTAAAGATAAACCCAATCTGATGGTTTCCTGTCCCTTGTGAAAACGATGTGTTGATAGTTTCACAAGTTCCTGTAGCATTTGCTCTTAGCGCTCCGAACGGCAGAATGACATTGTATCCTTTTGCAAGGTATTTATTTACAACTGTTCCAAGCACGCTGAAAAGCCCGGAAATATCCGCTTCTGTAAAACTTGAATTATACGAAAGCATTTCTTTAATAAGAGCATTTTCGTCAAGTGTCTGCGAGGCAACGCTTCTGAAGCAGAAAGCCTCTTTTTCTTTACCTGCTATAAGGTGATTTTTAATTGTTTTAATCTGTAGCATATACCCTCCACTGATGGCTGCTGATTATGGATTTTTATAAAAAGTTTTCCGGCAGATTTAAAAATACCTTGACTTTTCCTTTGACATGGAGAGCCAGAACATGATATTATTATACGAAATTTATTTGGAATTCATGTTTTAAGCCTAACAGGCTTTTCTGGCTTCCGACTGTTTAAGAAGTTCTTTTGAAAAATGCTGTAACATTTACAAAAGGACTTTTTTATTTAACAATTTCACTTCATGCTGCCTCCTTTGGATTTACTGCTTCTATAAGCTGATTGATAGCCCCGTTTTCTGCCAAAGTTCTTGCAAAATGAAACTGCTGTTCAAGTGCAAGCATTATTAGCATTGATATTGCAAAACAGGAAGCTTCCATTTCTCCGTTAATGCTTTGTTCTGTGTGCTTTAATGAGATATGACCATATTCATGCAGAATTATTACTGTTTCTTCTCCATGGGTATAGCTGTCATTGTAGCAAATCAGTTTTACTTCATTCTGATTTTTATTTTCAGAAGGAATGACAAGGCATAAGCCTTCGTTCCAGAAACTTTTTGAGCAGGATTTCATTCTTTCAAGATTTTCTGGAACAAATTCTGAATATCCCTTTATTACAATCCCTTTGTCTGTAATCATTTTTTTGTAATCAAAGCCGTCGGCATAGTATTCAGCGTCGCAAAGCATTTTTATTGCGGTTGCTGCGATTTCATTTAATCGCCATGCGAGAAGAGTGTAAGTGCTGTTCAGCTGAACTTGTGCCAACTCTTTGTTGGATTCGATGTTTTCTGTCATTGTGCCTCCGGTGGACTTTTTTCTGTTGTTCTTTTGTATTCGTCCATAAGTATATTTGTAAGTTCTTTCTTTTGGTTCAGGCTTAAATTGTCCTTGCTGGAAGCAAGAAGAATCTTTATCTGGTCGTAGTTGTAGTTTGTGTCATTCCCAATAAGATAGTCACTTGTTGTGTGCAGGATATTTGCGATGTTTGCAAGTATCTCTGTTTTTGGAAGTCTTTCAGTTGTCATATAACGGCTGAAAGCGGCTTCTGTTATTCCGCAAAGATCACAAAGTTTTCTTTGTGAATAGCGGTTTTCTTCCATTAATTTTTTTACCCTCCTTGAAAAAATTGTACCCTGCTTTTCGTCCATAGTTTTCCCCCAAAAGAGATTTCTCCATTTTGTTTTTACGAAAGTTTAGGAGCAGTTTTTAACTTTCATTGTTAATAATGTATTATACTTTTGGTAATTTGTCAAGTAAATCATCATTTTTTTTACCAAAAGTATAATATACTGAAGACTATTTTGTTTTGTTAAAGTAAAAATAACTGTCTCTTATACACATCTGACGCTGCCG
>ERZ1026780.604-NODE-604-length-27751-cov-5.726206_pt1 | contig 27751 bp, 27 predicted proteins | sample MGYA00380126_ERZ1026780 | MGnify/ENA primary metagenome ERZ1026780 (study PRJEB33269, sample SAMEA4719762) | human gut metagenome | biome: human-associated habitat; feature: organic feature; material: feces | place: Cameroon | collected 2013-10 ... | reverse complement strand
AGGGAGTAGGCGTCTAAAAAGCGCGCGAGAGTTCAAATCTCTCCTTCCGCGCCAGCGAAAGAACCTTGAAAACACTATGTTTTCGAGGTTTTTTCTTTGCCCAAAAGCGCAGTTTTCCCCTATGTTTTCCCCTTACAGGCTGGATGCAGCCTTTTTTGTGCTCTGAAACAGGGCTTCCATGCGGTTCGCAGAATCCCGTTTCATGCGCTCCGTCGCATGGGCGTAAACGTCCAGCGTGAACGCCGCCGTTGCGTGGCCGAGGTTTTCCTGCACGGTCTTCGGGTTGTCGCCCGCCTGCAGGGAATTGACGGCGAACGAATGACGAAGATCATGGAAGCGCGCTTCCGGTATGCCGATGCTCTCCACGGCTTTCTTGAAATGCTTGCGCACGGTCACATGGGACAGATGGTGTCCCAGCTCGTCTGTAAACACCAAGCCGGAATCTTCCCAAAGCTCTCCGGCTTTCAATCTCCATTCCGTTTGCACCCGCCGCTGCTCTCTGAGTGCCTTCATCACCGAAGGTGCCGGGGTCAGCAGGCGGGTTTTGTCGTTTTTCAGAGAGCCGAAGAAATACGCTCCGCCCTTTTCCTTGGATTTGAGAAGCTGCTGCGCGACGGTCACTGTCCCGGCGTCGAAGTCCACGTCTTTCCAGCACAGGCCGAGAAGCTCCCCTTGCCGCAGTCCCGTCAGCAGATCGACGATAAACAGCCGCTCGAACGGCTGACCGTGGATCGCATTCAGGAAGGCGGCGGTCTGCGCTTCGTCCAGCGGCTTGATCTCTGCCCGCTCCACGCGCGGCAGCTTACAGGCATCAGAAGGATTGATCCGCAGATAACCGACCTCGACGGCCTGTCCAAGCGCCCGGTGCAGAATGCCGTAAATATCTTTGACAGTCTTTGCAGAAAGCGGCTTGCGCCCGCTCGTGCCGCGCTGGAGGTCGTTAAGCATTTTCTGGATCTGTGGTGCTTTGAGTGCCTGCAGCTTGACAGCGCCGAGCGTCAGCCGCGCTTCCCAATACGTGTATTCCTTTCCTTTGCGCAGAACGGTCTTTTTGCGGATACTGCCTGCACCATGTGCAGCGCGTTTTGCCATGTTATGATCCCTCCATATTTGATTGGTGCTCTTGCTGATGCCTCAAAAGCAAGGTGTGATCGCTATCAATATAATTGATTTTGCGCTGCTGCACAAGGGCAAAAACGGCGGATACCCGGTTTTACATGGCCGAAGTATCCGCTGTGTTTGATGCCTGTCGGAGTGGGCGAAAAAATTTTTTTGCGCGCTGACTGTCTGGAATCTGGCATGCGCGAGAAAATTCATCAAAAAATTTGAAATATATTTAAGTCTTATGGGTTTCCGGAACTTTTCAATGTAAAACAATATGACCTAAATCATTTGGAGGGGCGAGTATGCTAAAGATAGGGGCGCCTACAAACCGATTGCGATTTCCACGTGAATATTCGGCCGTCCAACTTGGAAATCGCAGCTATGAATCTTACAACTGCAACGGCAGCAAGAGAAAGGGAATATTATGAAAAATGAAAATTCAGCAAATTTCCACAATAGAAAGCAAGAAACAGGCGCGAAGATTGAAAAACTTGTGATTTCCGTCGCGAAAACCGCAAAAATCCTTGGTATTAGTCTGCCAACCGCCTATACGCTCACGTACCGTGCGGATTTTCCGGCCTTCCATTTACTTCGCGGAATGCCGTGTCAGACTGCATGCCCCTGCCGCTGTTTCCTTCTTGTCGGGGCGGGGAATCGGTGTCAAGACAGCAGCGTCTTGCGGCCTTGGCTTCGATCCCCGTGCAGATCCGGCAGGAAGTCACCGTTACTGCGCGCGTATCGTCATCCCGACAAATCGTTTCCATTACGTTGCAAGATCCATTGAACCGCATACACAATCGACCTATCGGACGTTGAACAGCAAGGGGGCCGCGCCTGATCTGTTTAACCGTCAGGCTCTCTACACACCCGGCGATGAACCGGTCTTTGTCACCGAGGGGGCTTTTGATGCACTGTCCATCATCGAAGCTGGCGGCAATGCTATTGCGCTTAACAGCGTTGCTAACGACCGTCTCCTGCTAACTGCGCTACGGGAACGGCCAACGAATCACCCGCTCTTGCTCTGTTTGGACAATGACTCCGCGGGCTGGGAGGCCTGCGCAAGTCTCTCTGAGCAGCTACACGATTTAGGTGTATGTTTCCAAGATGTTTGCGTGGAGGTTTGCGGAGAAGCGAAGGACGCGAACGCCGCGCTCCAAGCGGACAGCGTAAAATTCTTTGAGGTTGTGCGGAAGCTCAAAGTGGAATTTACCGAAGATATGAGCTGCCACCCCCAAAGCAAATAAAACACAGGGGGAAAGCACCACTGTATCAGCCTGTGAGAGAAAGATACAGTGGTGCTTTTTTAAGCTTTTACGGAGCCGACCATAATGCCTGAGACAAAGTATTTTTGTAAAGTTGGGTAGACACACATGATCGGTATGATGGTAATGATCGTAATTGCCATTTTTAATCCCTGTGAGGTAATGTTGCTCAATCCGGTTCGGAGTGTTTCAATGTCTGTCTTTGTCGCCAACGTGGAGAACAGCAGGTACTGCAGCGTATGCAGCTTTTCGGTCATCGCACAATACATCTCGGTATCCATCAGTGCGTTCCATTGCTGGATCACGCCGAAGAGCATGACCGCCGCATTGACCGGCATACAAACCGGAAAAATGACTTTCCAATATGCCTGAAAGTCATTTCCGCCGTCCAGATAGACTGCTTCGGTCAGGGAACGAGGCACAGATTCAATATAGGTCCTGATAAGGATCAGATTAAATGAGCTGCAAATATTGGGGAGGATGTACACAAGAAAATTGTTTGTCAACCCGTACGCCTTCATGAAAATATAATTAGGGATAATGCCAGCAGAAAGATACATAGGAAGAATGAACAACGTGCGCAATGTTTTTCCAAAAATCAGATTTGGTGAGGAAAGGGCATAAGCGGCCATGCCAGTCACGATCAGCTGAAGAACAGGGCCAATAAGGCTTCGCATGACAGAAATAAACATGGCATGCAGGACTTGGCTGTTTTTCAAAAGTACAATGTACGAATCAAAATTGATCCCTTTCGGCAGCAGAAGTAGCGACCCGCTTGCAATTGCGCCGTCACTGATGGAATAGTTAAATACATATAAAAACGGATATGCCATCACGATGAAAACTGCGAGCAGGAATACCGAAGTCAACACATTGCCGACAATCTGCGCAGGAGATTTTGACTTTACCATGTTTTCCTCCCTCAAATAACTGATACTTTATTGAGCTTTTTTGTCAGAGCGTTTACTGCAAGCAGCATCAGAATGCTGACTAGCGTTTTGACAATGCTCATCGCGGTAGCATATGGGAAGTCAAGCATTTTCAATCCAAATTTATAGATATACATATCCAAAACTTCCATCCGGGTCCAGTTTGTTGCGTTTTGGAAAACAAAGAACTGCTCGAGATTGGAATTCAGAATCCATCCCGCATTCATAATCAGCAGCACAGAAGCAGTGGGCAGCAAACTTGGCAGTGTCACATAACGGATCTGTTGCAGACGTCCTGCGCCATCGAGTGCAGATGCCTCATACAGTTCTGTTGGAATTCCAGCAATCGACGAGAGGAAGATAATCGTATTATAGCCACAGGTCTTCCAAAGATTGATCAGGATGATCAATCCCCAAGAGTATTTCGGGTCGCCGATAATATTGAAGCCCTTTTTGATCCACCCGAGTTTTACCAAAACCTGGTTGATTGCGCCGGAATTGACAGAAAGCAGCGACGAAACAATGGAATAGGCAATGACCCAAGATACAAAATACGGAAAAAAAGATACAGTCTGTACGGCCTTCGCACCGAATTTCCAAAAAAACTCTTTCAAGATGATTGCAAAGAAAAGCGCAACGGTGATGTTCAGCACCAAACTTACACCGTTCATGACGAGAGTGTTCCGAAGCAGATATAAAAGATCGGAACTTTCTGTCAGTATCTTTTCGAAATATTTCACTCCGACCCATTCGCCGCCCCAAATTGATCCGCCCAGCCGATATTCAGAAAAAGCCAAATACCAGCCGCTCAGCGGTAAATAGCTAAACAGAATGATCGCAGCCAGTCCGGGCAGCAGCATCAAAAGTAGCCACTTTTGTTGCTTTAGCTGCAGTCTGGAATCTTTTTTTCGTTTCATTGTGCCTCCTCTATTGCCTTTTGAAATGACTACCGAAACGAAGCCGTACAAATGCTTGCAGGCGGACACCATCATTTTCGGGCTTGCAACGGATCACCGTGTTGAAATCACCAGGTTCGTCTCGTTCAGTAGATCAATACTGGCAGGCGGTGCAGGCGGCTTTTGCCAGCCGCCTGCCTGATTTATCTATTATCTGGAGAGATTACTTCGTGTACGATTCATAGAGTCTGTTCATTTCGTCGATAACCGACTGATAGTCGAGTTTGCTGTATTCATCGACAAGTGCGCTCCATTCTGCATCGAAATTATCGGTCAGGATCAAGTTTGCGGAGTATTTACTGCGGGCCTCAATCATTTTTGCGCCAATCTTGCCCAGGTCTGTTGCCGGGTCCAAAGCACAGGATCTGGTATAGCCGACTTTGATGCCGTTGAGATTTTCGTCCCACCATGCATTGGAGGATTTCCAGCCAAGGCCTTCTACGGCTTTTTTCTGGCCATCCGACAAAGACAAACTGTCTTTATATTTCTGATCATTATAGAGATTGTAGGGCTGACCATCATCGGCATCGACCCAGAACAGGGGCAGACAGCGATAGAAGAATGTTGCATCGCCCAAACCTTCCTGCTTCGCAATTTCAATATCTTTGGAACACTGCATTCTTAACTCAGTCGGTACACGAATGCCATTTTCAATCGTATAATGAACGCTTTTGACGCCGCTCTGCAGGAGAAGCTGACCTTCGTCTGTGCAGCACCAGTTCAGAAACTTGCAAAACCGTTCCGGATCGGAGCAGTTTTTTGTAATGCCGTAGGACATATACGGATAGGAATTAATGACTGGGCAGTTACGTGCGTCGCCCACCTGAGAATCCAACTGGAAAGGCATTTCGATATACTGCGTGTCAGGATAGCCTGCGGCGGTCAGACTATTGTTTGCAGTTTGATTATACCAACTGACATACCAGACTGCAATTGCTTTACCGGTGTTCATCTTTTCACAGGTCTGATCGCCGAGATCCGTGAAGGATTCCTCGTCCAGCAAACCCTTATTGTAGAGTGTATTGAAGAACTGATAGGATTCCTTCACTTCGGGGCACATCATATAATCTTCAAACTGATTGGTCTTGACATTGAAAACAAAATAATCGTCGCCGCAATAGAGATAAGTGCTGCCTTTTTCGAAGCCAATGCCAGGCATGCCGGACATGCCCCAGGATTCTGCCAGCGGAACAGTCAGACCAACGGTTGCTTGCCCGTCCGTTGCGGTTGGGAAATCCTGCACAGCCTTTTCTAGGAACTCAATCCAATCACTTGCTGAGACAAGCTCCGGGTAACCGTAGTATTCCAGAACGTCGGTACGGACCATGATGTCATAATGTGGATATTCGCAAGTAAGCTCTCTTGGCGTTGAGACTTCCCACTTGTAAAGTCCGCCGTCCTTAGCTGCTGTTCTCCAAATGGGGATCACATCTGCAAACTTCTCGTAAAAATCGGGAAGAAAATCCTTGTAATCGTCCAGATTCAACAGCGCACCTGCATCAATATACTTTTGAACCATAGTCTGGCCCTGCATGTACTGAATCTCATTGTAGTCGCCGCCAGCAAGCATCAAGGCCTGCTTTTCCAAGAGATCACCGGAATAAGTGCTGAAGTTAAATGCAATGCCAAAATCTTCCGCCAGTTTCTTGCCGACAGTTGTGTCGATGGATGATTCACCGAGAATTGTATCCGTCAACACGTCAATCGTCCACAGGTTTCCGGAGGTTTCGCTGGCATTGGCGAGTTCAGTTGTTTCTTCAGTGGTGACTGATGCGCCTTGTTCAGGCTGATCCGCTTTTTGGGCGCAGCCAGCAAGGACAAGCGTCATTGCAGCGGCCAGAAGAAGTGCTAAGAACTTTTTCATGTTGTCAATCTCCTTTTTTATAATATAGAGTATCAAATGGAATATGAAGAGAGTACAAACCGTCCCGGGCACGACTGTATCTCTGCATTCTACTTCTCATAAAGTAAAGCTGTCTGAGGCGTAACTCTTCAGAATACTTTGTAGCGTTTGTTCGCAATACCCGCAGCCGGTGCAGCCCATCAGGCAGCGGCCGCTTTTTTCGAACCAATCTGCCGGGAAGGCGGTATTGTCGATATACTGCGGGAAAAACTGTGAGGCAAAGCCGGGTTCCAGCAGCTCCAGAAGGTTGCCGTCGAACCGGCCGGACGTATAGGCGCCGAGGACCATTCTGGGATGCGAGTGCTGGCGCGTGGCAAGCTTGACGATGTCGATCAGGCCTTCGTAGTGAGAAAGATCCTCCGGACGAATCCAGGTCGATTTGAGGATACTGACCGCGCCGGAGGGCTTCTGGGTGACGCTTCTGCAAAGATGCGGGTTCCAGTCCGGATTGCGCCTGGCCTCCGCGCCGGCAGAATGCGCAATCAGGTTGTCATGGAACGTCTGTGCCGGACAAAAGCGCAGACAGCCGCTGTTGGCAAGCAGACAGAGTTTCTTCCCGTTTCGGTCACACCAGGCGCGGACGGTCCGGACATAGTCCAGATTTCGCTGATAGTCACGCTGGAGATAAAAACTGTCGAATGTATCTGCCAGATACTCCATCGCCTGCAGCGTGCCGACGCGCATATTGACGGAGGCCCGCAGCTCGATCGAAGGGTATTCCGTGCGGATCACGTGCGCGATAAACGGCGAAGCCGTCGTAACGATCTGCGGGAAACAGCCGTTCAGCCCCAGATACTCCAGAAGGCCGAGCACGCGGGTCCGCAGCGCCTCGCTGACAGCGTCTTCTCCGTAGCAGTTGCCGTTAAAAAGCAGGTCCGCCTTGACCCCGGCGCGGCCCAGCGCGCTCAGCTCCCGCTCGAGCCGCTGCTGCGCGCCCCAATCGCCGCTGCCGGTATCCGGACGCCCGCTGGCCATCCCCGGCCAGGAAAAATAGACCTCGTCGATGTCCGGCGCATAATCGGCGATCACATCGGAAAAGCGCTCGCCGTTGCGCGGCGTCTGATATCCGGCGGCAAATTTCATGATAGCCTCCGCGCCTCAGTCCGAGATTGCCTTGCTTGCGCCGGCTTTCTTGCTGGTTTTGTAGTTCTCTTCCTCGTCGTAGCGGATCTGTTCCATGTAATCCTCGATCATTCCGGTCTTGACATAGTTATCGATGATATCCTGCGTCAGCTCATACGGTTTGGAATGATCGACCTTCCAGACCTCGCCGGTGCGGAACGGATTCCGGAACTGGTTGAGGATCTTCTTGCGCTTTTCCAGATGGATGAAGCAGGCGCGCATACAGCCGCAGGCGCCTTCGATCGCGCGGCCGTAGCCGAACTGGTTCGGGTACTTGCCGTCGAACGGGTCGAGCGAACCGTCCGGACCGCCGTTCAGGCCGACCTCACACGCGTGCTCGTCCAGCTTGCCCCATTCGATCTCATGGCCGGCGACGGTCACCTTCACGGATTCCGTCATACTGATGGCCTTGCCGCCGCAGTTTTTGGCGCACTGCTTGCAGCGGTCGCAGATGTGGCCTTCATAAATGGGATCGGGCTCCAGCTCTGCATCGGTCAGCAGGACCGCGAAGCGCACGCGTGGGCCGAATTCCGGCGTAAGGAAAACCTTGCTCCAGCCAAACTCGCCCATGCCGGCCATATAGGCAGCCATACGGAAATTGATGAGAACGTCCGGATAGGGCTTGTCCGGCGAGACTGCGCGGCTCCAGCCCTCGCGGAATTTACCGGTTACCGTATTGTTGGACGGACCGGCAAAGAACATGATGGGGACCGTCTCATTGCCGTCATCCTCCAGAAAGCTCGTCAGCCGGTGCATTACGCCGGGGATGTAGATCTGATTCATGGCCGCGTAGCCCATAGACGGATACGCAGAAAAATAGGTTCCTTCTTCGATACCGCGGAACATGCCGCGCGCAATGCGGAAGCCCAGAACGATCATCGACTTCGCACCGGGGAAAATATATCGGCCGTCATACTGCTTCGGACAGCCCTCAAACCGACTCATGGGCGAGATCCCACACAAGTCTGCACCGAATTCTTTTGCTTTCTGTTTTACAATTGCAGATGTAATCATTGCCTGTCCCTCTTTTTGCCCTTATGTGGGCAAGCGTTTAATTGTTGATAGATTTGATCCCAGCGTTGCCGCATCTCCTCGTCATCGATTACCGGGACAAAGCCCAGAGACAGATACAAGCCGATGGCAGGAAGCCGGAAATCATCTGTCGTGAGAACACAGCCATGCAGGCCGCAGCCCGCAAGTCCATGCAAGACAGCCAGCACTGCCAAGCGGCCTGCGCCAAGGCCACGCGCATCCTTTCGTGTGGCGACCATGTGCAAAAATCCAAGTCCTGGATAGTCCTTGTTGTTATAGGAGGATGCTGTTGCGACATCTGTTCCGTTGACCGTGACAAACCAACAGCGCGTTTCTGGCACAAGTGCAGGACGATCCAGCTTTTCTGTATAGTCGATCTTCGCATCAAAGGCGCTTTCAACGATTGCTTCCCACACTTCCCGGCTGTGCACATCTGCTGTGTGGATCTGATAGCCTTCCGGCAAGACAAGCGGTGGAATCTGCTCTAAATCTGCCAGCTTCATTACGAGCTGACGCGTGTAAGGCTGCTCCATTATTCGTACTCCGAGGGAAGAACCTCCCATCCCTCCGGCGGATTTCCAAAATCGGGAATATCTAGTGCTACGCCGCCGAGCATTGCACTCTTGTGTGCCATCAGGCCAGGGATATTGTACCGCGCCGCCTGCCATGCATTTGTCGGGGAGAGCTTACCGGACATATAGGCACGGCAAAAATCGTCAACCATAAATTTGTGAGTTCCGGAGTGCGCGGTAGGGAGCCCCTGCAGCTCTGCTGGTAGCCGTGACTGAGACTGGATCGGCGCACCTTCTTTGCACCATGCGCCGTTGACAAACTTTTGGAAGAAATCCGGGTCATCTCTGTGCTGCGCAATCTCGAGCGGATTCAGCAGGCCGCTGACATCCTCATAGACGGCTTCTTTCTGCGGCATGCGAATATACGAATGCTGCGCAAGCGAACTTTCATAGGAGGCTTCTGTTCCACAGAAACAGGAAATGTAGGTAGGGGGATCGCACCATGCAATTCGGCGGTTCTCACTGATTCGGGCGATGCCTCCGTTGGCCAACTGCAGCAGCATGGAGGTATTGCTGAAGGGATTGTCCCAATAGTTCTTTCCAGCACCAAAAATATCGGGGTCGATCGTATCCCGGAAGCCGAAAGCCGCAACCTTTGTCGCGTAGGTGTTTGCGGCTGAAAGAATCATGGACGTTGAGTGTGTCGGGTAGGTCATAGGTGGCATGCCGGCCATTTTTCTCCAATCAGCACCTTCGGTGTACTTATAGGTATCATACAGATGCTTCATGTCGTGGTTGTACTGTGCTTCGCCATATACGAACTGGCCCATTTCGCCGCTGAGGAATTTCTGACGGCAGAAGATCGTTGCCGGGCGATAGTGGCCGGTTTCGCCCATGGAGTAGGTCAGACCGGTCTTCCGGACAAGTGCGATGATCTGCTCAATCTCAGCGATGGACATGGACATTGGAACAGCACTGTAGACGTTCTTTCCAGCCTCGAGCGCGGCAATAGCCATTTGGCCATGCTGGTTTCTCTGGGAGAAAATCGCGATACAATTGAGCTCCTTACTCTCGAGCATCTGTTCAAAGCTGTCATAGATCTTGTCTACATGAAACAGTTCATCATATTCCTTGCAGCGCTCCGGGAATTTATCAGTAACGCCTACGAACTCCACTGCAGGATGCGCCTGAAAAAGCGGTACAAAAAATCTGCAAAATTGCCCGCACCCAACAAAGCCAATTCTGATTCGTTCTTTTTTCATCGATAAGTCAGCCTCCAAAGCAAAAAAACTTGTCTTTTGAAATATTTATGTTAGAATTATAGCAACCCCGTTGAGGTTTCGTCGTGCATTCTTCGTGTATCTTTTTGTACGGATGTTGTGCGAAATGTGAAGTTCGACTTTTTATACAAAAGGAGGATTCCAGATTTGTCATATGTTACAGAGCGCTATGACATCGTCTGCAATCAAAATCACGGTATCAATGTTGTCCAGTGTGGATGGCAGAAATGTGATCCAGGACACCATCTTGGCCCGATGTTCTATCAGCACTATAGCATTACATTCGTATTGGCCGGCTGTGGTTACTATACCGCTGCTGGGAGCACCTATAAGGTCCAAGCCGGAGAGGGATTCGTGATTGTTCCGGGTGTTAGTACCTATTACATTGCGGATACCAAGGAACCTTGGGAGTACCGGTATGCTATATTTCAGGGGAGCGATGCACTGTTACTGCTCAATGCGGCCGGACTGGGGCCGAACAAACTGCATTTTTCCTATCAGAACGATGAAGATATGGGAACATGGCTTCGTTTGATGTGTCAGGCCAGCGCCTCCGGCGCAGCACGCGGATATGATGTGCAGGGATATTTCTTTCTGTGTATGAGCCGATTGGTACAGCAGCATCGCCGGGTACAGACAGCCTTTGCCACGTGCGAACAATTTGTTTCGCAGGCGCTTGCTTACATGAAAATGAATTATGCGTATAATATCAGCATTCAGGATGTTGCAGCATATGTTGGCATTGAACGCTCCTATCTGTATCGGCTTTTCAAGCATGCGTTTGGATGCAGCCCACAAGCCTGGCTGATTCAGTACCGACTCAAGCAGGGGGCACATATGCTTGTGCAGACCGATCGTTCTGTTGCCGAAATTGCCTGCTCGATCGGCTTTTTTGATGCCCCACATTTTTCGCGCAGCTTTCGGAAACGTTATTCCCAGTCACCACTTGCATACCGGAAAAATCATCTTACCTCAGAAGAGTGGGACGCTGCCGACTTTCAGCGTTGTGCAAGGATCGATACCGTGCAACTTTTCTGAGTGAATAGGATGGACCATTCCTTATAGCAAAAAGCAAGCCCTATTTGCTGGATGTTTTCCGGCAAATAGGGCTGCTTTTAGCCTTAAACGGAGAGGCTACCCAGAAAACTTCAGGCGGTGTTTATACGTAATACTCCCAAACACACAAAAACCATCCAAGTCGGCGTGCAGTCGGCTCCGGGCGCATTTATAGAACATGGTCGGGCGAAGAACACGTCGCCTCTGCGCTGGTTTCTGCGTGTTTTATAGCCCAAAGTTCCTCAATCACTATGAGTTTGGTAAGAATCAGGCTTCTGCTGTCCGGGACAAATACTGAAAAAGCACGCATTTCTGCGTAAAACTTACCAATATCCTTCGATTCTTCGTACTCCTGTCAGATCGTTTGGCGGAAACTCTGCGAATTGAGGTGCTTCCACCTTCTGCCCGCGAGCGGCATATTGGCCGGCTCGGGCCGTGGATTTCTGCGGCTTTGCGCCATGCAGGAAGGCAAGCAGCGTTTCTTCGGAAACCATGACCTGCCCGCTGACGCTGTTGGACGGGAGTTTTCCGCTCTTGCAGTATCGGTACGCGGTTTTTCGTGAGACATTCAGAACCTCCGCTACCTCGTCGAGATCCAAAAGCGTGACTCTGCTGTTTGGCAGGTATGCGATATATGGCACAAGACCATCCCCTTCCTGTGAATAATTATAATATTTTGCTCTGATTTATGCAAGAATTCCTGCGTTTTCGGTTTCAGAATGCAGTTTATAAAATTTTTTGGGAAACTCTTTGGGCGATTTGATTTTTTCTACTCAGGTTTGTGAAATGGGGGGTATCCCAAATTTGGGGGACACCCCTGTTCTGGTGAGGTCTATGCAAAATTGTGCAGCCTCCCTTCGTACGCCTTTCGTACGAAGGCAAAGCAATCGTAAATCAGCATGGCAAAAGAGGCGTTTCCTCACTGTTGGGGATACCTCCCAAGAATTGAGGAGATACGTTCAGAATTGGACAGCCCCCTGCGGCAAATTTGACGCACCCTTGCTTAAAAAAAGCACCCTTTTTACGGCTGAAAATTCAGTCATGAAATTATGACGCAGGCGGGACAAACCCGGAAATACGGTAGAAGAACAAGTGTAAAGAAAATGAAGGAGGTTTCTACATGAACGAACAAGACATGATCAACCTGATCCTCGGTGAGCCTGAAGACGATTTTCACGGTACAGTCCCCAGCAAGGACAAGCAGCTGCAATTTGACCGGCTGCGTGGACACGCCGGCGCACTCATGCATCATACGCACGGAACGCTGAACATTCAGGAACCGTCAGAAACCCGACGCAGCGCCTGCCTGACACTCGACGTGCCGCTTCCTGTCGTGGTGCTGAACGAATATGTGCGAAAACATTTTTCCATGCTCATGGAACTCAGCGACAGCGTATCGCTATCCAATGCAGGCGGCAGGCTGTGTATCGGATGTACGGTTTGTGGGCTGTGGGAGGAGTGACAAGATCAGAATTTGATGTGCGAGAGCATTTCTTCAGCCGAAATATGCGCCTGCCAGCGAATCCGGTTGAGTTCGCCTAGCGTAAACGTTTCAGGGGCATTCAACCGTCTACGAGCGGTATTTGCAGAGCAATTCAGCATCTTCGCCACTTGCGGAGCCGATACATATCCCTTGATAAGGCGAGTAACTTCAATGAAATCGGGTTCCTTCTTTTTTAAGCGTGGCATAGTTACCTCCTGTTTTTTAGAACGTGGTCGGATGGAGATGTGCTTCCCAAGGTTCTGAAATTATTTTTTCGCTCAGGTTTGTAAAACCACCTCCGTCCGTTTAGCAATGTTCGCCGTTTATACCATGACTGGACTTGAAGCTCGTGCAGTGCGAGATGTAAAAGAGAGACTGTCAGAATTTCTGACAGTCTCTCATCTCATAATCAACGGAACTCAATTTTCAATGTTTTTCCAAGCCCGGATGCAAGCCGTGCCAGCGTCTCGATTGTCGGGCTGACAGCGCCGCTTTCAATACGGCTGATGTTGCTCTGACGGATACCCGTCCGCTGTGCAAGCTCTTCCTGCGTGATATTGTTTTCAATGCGGGCAGCAATGACCGCGCGGATCGCTTCATATTCGGGGCGGAGCTGTTCGTATTCTGCTGCAAACTCCGGATTTTGTAATTGTCGGTTCAGATGATTTCTGAAATCACTCATAGTTTCAGAACTCTCCTTTCATAGTCTTCCTTGTACTTCTTGGCAAGTGCAAGTTCAGCCTTCGGTGTCTTTATGGTTTTCTTAACAAAGCCATTTGTCAGGATGATCCGATTGTTCACCACGAAGAAATAGAAGATTCGCGTGATGTCGCTTGCAAACTTGATACGTAATTCGAACAGGCCATCTTCGATCTGCTTGGAGTATGGTTCCCGCAATGCGTTTCCGTATTCCTCCAGAAGTGCAAGTTCATAAAACGCCTTGGTTCGCATTTTCAGGGGCAAGCTGTCAATAAAGTCTTCCACTGGCTTCTTGCCGTCTGGCAGCTCGTAATAATCAACTGTGAACATGTAAGCGCCTTTCTATGTCTCTATAATATTCCTTGCGTGATATATTGTCAATGACAAAATTATGAACTTTCTTTTGCCGGTCTAAAAAACTTGGACAAGTTACGTTTCGTTTCTGCTGTTACTGTCCCGCTCCATCGTCTCTGAGATCGCGCGGTTGATAAATCCGTGCCTTTGCCCTTACAACTCCAACCCCAGTATCGCGTTCTCGTACAGGAACACTTTCAGCGGCTCGGCTGCGGCGGTGTTGTAGTAGTTCAGCAGCGCTTCGTTGAACTGCTCCATGTTTTGATCCCGGATGGTCAGGACGCCCACTCCGGCTTGCAGCAGGATCTTGTTTGCCAGCGTCAGGCTGGTGCGCTTGTTGCCGTCCCAGAAGAGCTGACCGCGCGTGCCCCAGCAGAAGGCATTCAGCGCCTTTTCTGTGGCCGAAGTATCGGCGGTGAGGATCATGGCCAGCTCTGCCCGGACAGCCGTTTCCTGCGGCACAGGCGGCGTGTAGTCCGTGCCAGAGATGGCCACGCTGCCGGTGCGCAGCTTGCCCCACTCCAGCGCTTCGTTGCGGGCGATGAACTCGTTGAGCTTGCAGAGGTATTCCAGCGTGACCGGCTCGTCGATCGAACCCATCAGAAAGCGCCACGCGTCGCGCATGTTGAGGATCGCCTGAATATCGTCTAACTGCACGCCGGGGACGTTGACACCCTCCAGAATGGTCTTTGTCTGTGGGAAGGTCACAGCGCGGTTTTCCATCTTCATGCCGCAGTAGACGTTTTCGTCCCATTTCTTCTTGGCAAGGAAGCGGCTCTGCTCCGGTGTCAGGTGGTATCGGTCGGGGTAGGTCATTCTGTTTCACCTTCTGTCCTGTTTGGTGTGTATTATCTTTATTTTTAACATACGCGAAGATAAGAAAGCTGTCAAGAAAATAAATACGTATTTCGAAGCGGTAAATTTCCCTTAACTAAGGATATCTCAACAAACAGTGCTCAGCAAGCTGACAAATTATCGTGGATGTTCTTTCATTTATAGCGGTCGATTGTAAAATGAAGTTGGACACCTAAGAAAAAATCCATAGTGATTTTCCCCACATGGTAGAATGAAGTTTGCACACAACTTCTTCCAAGGGAGGGCAATCACTATGGACTGCCAAGATTATATCACAGAATCGGTAGAACGCAAGAAGGGGCAGCGCTTACAGCGAGAGGAACGGAGAACTATATTGCCATCCGAATTCCCGGCAAGGATGCAGACTCCGTTCTGAACGCCATGCAGTCACTCAGAGAAGAATTCGGAGACAAGTCCTCACAGGTCTTCAAGACCATTACCGTGGACAACGGCTCGGAATTCTCTGCGTTCAGTCAGGTCGAGAACTGGGGCTGTGCAGTCTACTTTGCGCATCCCTACACCTCGTGGGAACGTCCCCAAAACGAACGCCACAACGGGCTGTTTCGAACCTTCGTTCCGAAGGGCGTGGCCGTTGAGGCTTTCTCTGCTGAGTACGCCTGTGCACCAAGCGAATACCGCGCACAGAACCGCGCAGAACCATAGAAAAGACCGCTTGGGGTGAATTGTCCCGGGCGGTCTTTTCGATTAAGGGCTTCCGATACATCGAAATGCCGCCGCCAGTGTTGCTGGCGAGCGGCATTTGGTCTCAAGAGAAACTCTTTTCCAACATTTGAACCATAACGTCAAGCGGAGCGGGCTTTCCGGTCCAGAGCGTGAAGTTGATCGCACCCTGCTGCGCGAGCATCCCAAGTCCACTGATCGTTTTTGCGCCCTGTGCCCGGGCTTTCTGCAAAAACAGTGGATCAACCGGATTAAACACGACGTCACTGACGTACATGCCGGTGGTAATCGCAGTGTAATCGATATCCGGAGCCTGCGCTCTGTCCTGATCGAAGCCGACGCAAGTTGCGTTAACAAGGATCTGTGTCTCTTCCGGAATGCGGACAGCAGGTGTCCACGGTGCATATCGCGCCTGCGCCGAGGTATTCTTACGGATCAGCTCGACCAGTTCCTGTCCACGGGCCTCGCTGCGATTGATAATTGTGATCGAGGCGGCACCGGCCAATGCGCATTCTATACCAATGGCACGGGCCGCGCCGCCAGCGCCAAGGATCGTGATGTACTTTCCCTGCAGCGTACATCCCTGCTGCCGTAAAGATTCCACAAAACCCTTGCCATCGCTGTTTTCGCCGATCCATTTCCCACCACGGTTCACGACAGTGTTGACTGCACCGATAATTGCGGCGGAGGCACTGAGTCCGTCGAGCAGCGGGATGATATCGATCTTGTGCGGCATTGTCAGATTAATGCCGCAAAAGTTCATGGCTTTGATACCAGCGAATGCCGCCGGCAAATCACCTGCACAGACTTTTGCTGTGATGTAACGGTAATTGAGCCCGCATGCCGTGAAGGCGGCCTCTTCCATTACGCCGGTAGGATTGCCATCGACCGGATCTCCGAAACAGCCAACCAATTCGGCTCGGTAATTCTTTTCCATTGTGTATTCTCCTTTTATTCATCTGTGGAGCGCAAGAGCATCCGGGTTCAGCATGCCACGAAGCGGACGGCCATGCAAGAAATCATCGATTGCGTCAATTGCGCAATCAGTCACATGGTCCAATGCTTCATAAGTATTTGCACCGGAGTGCCGGGTCAGAACCACATTTTCAAGTACCGTCAGTTCCGGGGGAACGCTTTCACCGCTTCCTGCGTCACCGTAGACATCAAGTCCTGCTGCAGCAATTGTACCGCTGCGCAGCGCTTCAACCAAGTCTCTCGTGCAAACCAGGCCCCCGCGTGCTGTATTGATGAGAACGGCCGTCCGTTTCATTTCCGCAAGCGTGTCACGATTAATGAACCAGTGTGTCTGCGTGGTACTCGGCATATGAACCGAGACAATATCGCTTTCACGGAGAACCTGCTCTGCAGGAGCAAATCGGACATCATGCTGGTCCGCAAATGCATGGTCTTCATAGACGTCATAAGCGATGAATCGGCAGCCAAAGCCCTGCAGCAGCAAAACAACATTTTTTGCGATATTCCCGAAGCCAAGCAATCCTATGGTCTTTCCGTACAGTGCATGGGTCAGATATGTCTGGACCTCATAGTCACCGCCACGAACCTCTCGATCCTGCCGGCTGACGAGTCTCTGGCAGTCAAGCATGAGGGCAACGGCCTGTTCTGCTACAGCTTTTGCATTGCAGCCGGGCAGAATGGTCACCGGGATTCCGTTAGCGCTGGCAGCAGCAACATCGACGCTGTCTGCACCAATTCCATAGCGGACCAGCAACTTCAGCGTATCCTTGCATGCATGCAGTGCATCTGCGCCCCAACGTTCATTGGCTGCGATGACAAAATCGTAGCCATAGCAGCACTCAGCGATTTTTCTCTCGTCCGGACTGTTTTTGAGGGATTTATCCCATACCGCTTCAACGCCCAATGCTTTGAGCCGGGCAATGGCAGAATCGTAATTCTGCCCCATATCACCGACAGTAATTTTGCATGTATAACTCATTGGTAACACCTGCTTTCAAAACTGATCAAGGTTTGATTAGTCCGAACAGCCGCGGCAAAAAGAGCGTAACATCCGGAATATACGCTGTCAGCAGCAAAACAATAAGCAGTGGGATCAACCACTTCCATGTGTTTTTCACCACGTATTCAAAACGGTTGTTCGTTGTCGTGGCCATAATGAACAAGGACTGACCGATCGGCGGCGTCATCAGTCCGATCATCAGATTCAGGACGATCATAACGCCCATCTGCACGTCATGAATTCCCAGCGCCTCACCCAACGGGAGAAACATCGGCACAAAGAGCAGAATGACCGGTGTAGAGTCCAGGAACATGCCGCAGATCAGAAGCAGAATATTCAGAAACAGCGTAATGATATATTTGTTGCTGGTGATAGAGAAGAAGAACTCGATCATCTTCTGATCGATGTGTTCAAACTGCAGAACCCAACCGAACAGACTCGACGCTACAACGATTGTTAACGCAGGGACAAACCCTTCTGCTGTTTCGTACAGAACGCGGACCATGTCTTTGAAGGTAATCTCTTTATAGACCAGCGCAAGGATGATAACGCAGTAGATGATGGAGACCATGGCCGCTTCTGTAGGCGTAAAATATCCGGCCCAGATGCCACCCATGGTGATGATCGGCATCAACAGCGACAATGCACCGCGTCGCAGCGCGATCCAGCGTTCCTTTGCGGTCGCACGTTTGTGGACAGGGTAATGCCGGCGGGTTGCGACAAATGCTGTGACTGCGCATAGTACGACCAGCATGAGAATGCCGGGGCCAAGTCCACCGAGGAACAAAGCGCCAATCGATACGCCGGAAGTTGCGCCGTAGACGACCATCGGAATGGAGGGCGGCACAATCGGTCCCATCGTTGCAGATGCAGCTGTGATACCAAGCGTCAGGTCATCATCGTAGTTCTCTTCCTTCATAGCCTTGATCTCCACCTGACCGAGCCCGCCAACGTCAGCCAGCGCAGAACCGGACATGCCGGAGAAGATGAAGCTGGAGATGACATTAACGTGGCCCAAACCACCGGGAAGATGACCGACAATGCTTTTGGCAAAGTTAAAAATACGATCGGTGATGCCGCCGCTGTTCATCAAATTGCCTGCAATCATGAAAAGCGGGACAGCGATGAGTACGAAACTGTCAAGTGAAGAGAACATTTTCTGGCAGACGGCCATTGCGTCGATTTCTGGATGAAGGAAGAAATACGACAGGCCACCGGCAAGCAGTGCAAGATACGTCGGTGCGCCGAGAAGCAACAGTACCACAAAAACGCCGAACAGTAAAATCAGCGGTAAATTCATTCGAATTCATCCTCCTTTCGGTGCGCGGCAATGGTACGGCAGCATGCGACAATTTTTTGTATAGAACGAATAACAACCAGGACTGCCGAAAGCGGCAGAATCAGTCCAAGAATCCACCGGGGAATCCGCATAGCGTTTGTAACAGAACCGGAGATGAATTTCAACCAGCTAATGCTTGTCACGCCGATCCAGCAGAAGCAGGCGATGGCAAGCAGGTGAATCAGGATCTCTGTGATCCGCTGCAGTGCAAATGGAAATTTTTCGACCAGAAGCGTCACACGAATATGCTTGTCATGCAAAGTCGCATAACTCAAGCCAAGAAAAACCATCCACAAAAAAGCATATCTGGACAGTTCTTCAGCAAAGAATACAGGTGTTTTGAATAGCACACGGAAAAAGATCTGGCAAAAAATATTGACCATAAAGACTACCATCAGAACGACCATCATGTGGACTTCCAAGTAGCTCCAGAATGGTTTTTTCTTGTCGGATTGCATCATTAAGCCCCCTAAACTCCATTTTCCTTCCGGGGAGAAAACTCCCCGGAAGGGCAAATGCGGAAAAATATCAATAGTGATACCGTTCACGGATCTCCTGAATGAACGGTGCATACGCATCGTTTGTCATATACTTTTCATCAATGAGCTGTGCAGCATTATCATAAAAAGCCTGGATATCGAATTCGCTGCTGTCGATGATCTGGCAGCCAGAAGACTCGATGTCCGCCACGGCCTTTTCGGTATATGCGCCCATTTCGTCACGGTACTGACCATGGATATATTTTTCAACCAGACTGTCAAACAATGCGCGGTCTTCCTCATCCAGCGCATCGTAGGCATCAGGGTTAATAAGCCACATCGAGGTGTTATAGCAATGATCGGTACGATAGATGTAATCTGCAACCTCGTAGAGCTTGTTTGCATAAGTAACGGAGATGGGATTGTCCTGACCATTGACAACACCGGTTTGCAGCGCCATATAAAGCTCAGAGAACGAGACCGGGATCGGCGTCCCGCCCAGCGCGGTGATGACGTCCTGCCAGACCTGTGCTTCCATCGAACGGATCTTAACACCTTTGAGATCGGAGGGAGATGTGATCTGTTTGACGCCCTTTGTTGTCAGGCAGCGTGTACCATTGACCTCGACCGCAAGCGAACGGATATTATAGTCATCCTCCAGCTTCTGATATAACTCGGTCAGCTTAGTACCTTCCTTTGCGTTGGTGTAATCCAGGAAATCCGCCTGCGAGTGGAACAAGTACGGCAGCGCAAAAATGCTGAATTCGTCTTCATAAGTCGGCAGGTTTGTAATATTGGTTGCCAGCATCGTTAATGTATTGGTACGGAGCATGTCCATCATCTCCGACTCACTGCCGAGAGATGCACCGATATAAAGCGTCAGCGTAAAGCGGCCGTTGGTTTTTTCCTTCAGTTCATCCGCCATATCCTGCATGGCGACGACAGAGGGCTCAGTCTTGTCAGAGAGTGTTGTACCCCAAGACCAGTTGATGACGGGTTTTTCAGCATCGGCAGCATCTTCATTGGACGCCTGTTCTTCAGCAGAGCGGGTATCGCCGGTCTGCGTGGTATCGGCCGGAGCAGAGACCGCTGACTTGCCAGTGCATGCGGCAAGGGTCAACAGCATGATGAGTGCAAGCAGAATAGAAAGCAGCTTTTTCATAATGTTCCTCCTAAGTATATTATTACGACTTCAACGATTCTCAGAAATCAGACGGTGGAAGCCATCAAAGGTGTTTTTTGCACCGCGATAAACATATCCCGGTTCATGATCTACAAATACGAAGTTTGCACCGCGGTGAATCCATTCTGTGATGGTATTTTCATCGTAGCCGATCGAGGTGCCAAAAGGCATGCCTGCCGCGCGCGCACGGGCGCAGACGTGATCGATTGCCTGCTTGACTTCGGGATGGTCTGTCTGACCCATATGCCCCATGGAACCGGACAAATCACATGGGCCGATAATAATGGCATTCAGGCCCTCAACTGCGAGGATACTGTCAATGTTTTCCACTGCACGGATATCCTCAATCTGGATAACAGTCCAGACTTTTTTTGCCTGTTCCTTATAGGCGTCCAATCCAACGGCACCGTATTTCATGTTCCGTACCGGGCCCCAGCCGCGGACACCATCGGGCGGATACTGGCATGCAGCAACGGCGGCTCTTGCCTGTTCTGCGTCAAGTACCATCGGGAAGATGATGCCATCGGCACCCATGTCCAGAAGGGGTTTAGCCAAGACTTTGTCGTTCCATGCGACCCGGACGAAGGCTGCCATATTGTTGACTGCACAGCCAATGAGCATGTTCATCAGTGTGCTTTTGTCAATTGCGCCGTGCTCCGTGTCGATCCAGACCATGTCAAAGCCAACTGTGCCGTAAAGCTCTGTCAGCATTCCGCCGCCCCAGCCGAACATGGAGTGCGTACCGATCGAAATATCGCCGCGTTTAATCTTATCAGCAACTCTGTCAATTCTCCACATTATTCTTCCTCCTGTATAATTTAATTGCAACGTGAAACGATTCACGCTAAAAGCTTACAACTTTACTGGAAGCTTGTCAATATCCGCCGGGGAAGTTTTTTATTTTTTGTTAATTCGACCTAAAAAATTCGCCATTTTTTATTGACAATCACATATTGCCCTTGTATAATCCGTATAACGATTCATATCGGAGGCGATTATGGCTACAATCAAAGATATTTCCCGCGTGACCGGACTTTCGGTCGGTACAATATCGAAATATTTAAATAATAAGCCGGTCCTTCCGGAGAATTCCGCCATGATACAGCAGGCAATCGAGTCTTTGCATTATCAGGTAAACACATTTGCGCGCGGATTGAAGACCAGCCGAACGCAGACAGTCGGCTTTTTGATGCATCATTGGGAGTCGCCTTTTTTTCTGCACATTATCTCAATCGTGGAAGAACGCCTGCACGAGCACGGCTACTGTGTCATGGTCTGTGCATATAACGGCGACGAACAGCAAGAAAAAGAGAAGTTACAGTTACTCAGCACCCGATGCGACGCCTTAGTTGTACACCCATTATTTTTGACTGCGGCGTATCTGCAGGAGCACTTGACACGTGCGCTTCCTGTAATTTCCATTGACCGACCGCTGCCGGGCTACAACTGCGATAATATTCTGATTAACACTTTGTCAGCGGGATACTCCGCAGTGGAATCACTGGTTCAACGCGGGCATCGACATATTGCATTGCTGACCGGTACCCGTGGACTGTACACCTCTACGGCCCGCGTGCGAGCCTATGAGCGTGTTTTTGAAGATTATGGGCTCCCAATTAATAGAGAGTTGATTCTTTTTGGCGACTATCGGGCACAGACGGGCTTCGATATTGTTTCGCGGCTGCTTCGCAGCGACGACCGGCCCACCGCTATTTATGCGACAACAAACGAAATGACGCTCGGGGCTTTGGCATCCATAAGCAAGTTTGGCCTGTCTATCCCAGAAGATATGTCTTTCATCGGCGGCGATATTATCGGAGATTCTGCCGTGTTTGCCCGGAATCTTTCACAGGTGCTGCAGCCCGCAGATGCATTCGGCGAGACATTGGCTGCGCAGTTGATCAAGCGGTTGTTTGAAAAAGAACCCTCAGCACCAGAAACAATCCACCTGCAAGCAGAATATCTGCTGCGCGACTCAGTGCGGCCATTAAGTTCAGATTAGGCGGCACATATGATCTGTTTATAACACGTAATACTTTCCCGAGGGACTATGTGAAACAGCTGTCGAGACTACTCCCAATGAGTAATTTGTATCGCATCTGCCGGTGCGGACTGCAGAGTCATTTTTTCTGCTGCAGCAAGCGAATATGCGCACAGAGCACTTTTCGGGAGAGGCTCCGTGATGCTCTGAACACAGTCTGCGTCAGAGTAGCGGCGAAAATTTCCTTCAGCTATAAAGCAGAAAGACGAGAAACTGCTTCACAGCAGTCCGAAAAATTCATAAGCACACCCATGACCTGCAGAAATAACCATTTGAATCAGCCAATATAAAAACAGCGCAGGAAAACTGCTGTTTCCTGCGCTGTTTTTGTGTGCATAAGGGGAGAAAGTTTTCCCCTTTATTTTCCCCCAAGGACTTCGTGTCTCTTTTATCACTGTTGTACGCGTTGAAAAGAATGTATTGATTTTTATACTGGATTGCATGCAGTTTCAAGCGATAAAACGAACTTTCATAGTTCAAATCTCTCCTTCCGCGCCAGCGAAAAGACCTTGAAAACGATGTTTTCAAGGTCTTTTTCGTCATTTTTATCATTCATTCGGCTGACGGATGCAGACGCTGACGCCGTCGGGGATGAATGTACGCGAGCCGCCGCCGGCCATGGCCAGGGCGGTCTGCAGATCGGGGGCGTATTCCAGCTTCATATCCTCGATGGCCGCCTGCATTTCAGGTCGGGTCACAAAGATCACTCTGTGCTTCATCAGCACCCGGCACAAAATCTGCGTCTGCCACTGATCCGGGACGGTCTGCGCCTGCGGACGGGAAGCGAACGCGGCGTACAGCTGCGCGGGTGAGGCGCAGGACTTCATATCCTGATAAAACTGCGCGCCGCCGATCCCGTCGGCCATCTCCGCACACAGGATGATCGCCGCGCCGGGATTTGCGGTCGCCTCGGCCGCCGTCAGTCCCTTGACGCACTGGTAGAGATTCTGATCCAGCGGTGCGCCGCCGTTGGTCGTCACGACAACGTCGCCGAAAACGGGCGCTGTCTCACAATAGCGCCGCAGGAATGCAACGCCCGCGGCGTGCGCCTGCCGGAACTCACCGGCAAAGGCTGCCGCTGTTTTCTTTTCCTCGTCTATGACGACGTTCACGATGTATTGCAGCCGCGCCAGCGCTGCGGCAGCCTCCATATCCCGGTGGATGGGATTCTGCACCAAATTGCCGGTCCTTGCGGCGGGGTGCGCAATGAACGCGCCGCAGTGGTTTCCCAACACCGTGGCGCTGCTGCAGATGCCGGGCAGGACGCTCTTCCGTCCGCCGGAGAAGCCCGCGAAGAAATGCGGCTCGATGAAACCCTCCGCGACAAGCAGCTCCGTTTCGGCGGCCAGCGTATCGATCACCAGCGGCGCACCGGAGGGCAGGACACCGATCTGCGTGCTGCGCTGCGCACAAAACGCGTCGTGGACGGCGATCTTTTCCTGCCGGACGATCTCGGGGCCGAGCTTGTGCTCCAGCTCCTGCATGCTGGTCTGCCTGTGGCAGCCGGTCGCGACCAGAAGCGTGATATCGATATTCGGGTTTCCCTGCCGGAGCTCCTGCAGCATCAGCGGAAGGATATCGCGGCTGGGGACCGGCCGCGTATGATCGCTGATGATGACGACGGCATTGCGTTTTCCCTTTGCCAGCTCGCACAAGCGCGGACCGGCGACCGGATGCCGCATGGCCTCGGCGACCAGCTGCCTGCCGCTGCAGGCAGGCCTCAGCTCGCGGAGTCGGGAGGCGATCACGCGCTCCGGCGGCGCATCGATCGTGATCGCAGTTTTTCCGTAGGGCAGACGAACCTGCATGGGGATCCCTCCTGGTTTTCAGATCAGACGGATGGGCGTGCCGCCGTCAGAGCCGCTGCGCGGAGCCGTCCTGCCGGTAGGCATACGGCGTGCAGCAATAGGCGGATTCCTTGAACGCGTCCATGTCGTTCCGGATGATAAAATCGATATAAGAGGCTACCATTTTTGCTGTCAGCAGATAGCCGCACGGCGACATATGGCCGCCCAGAAAAAAACGGTCCCGGAACGCCGCATCGTACGGCGGCGCATAGCGGTAAAAGTCCAGCACGTAGGTATTGTCGAAAAACGAGCCGAGCTGCCGAATGACGGAGCCCTGCAGCAGGACGGCTTCCTGATCCATGTTAGCATCACGCGGGATCGTCATCAGGAAAAACTTTGCGCGCGGCGAGATCTCCTTCAGCCGCTGGATGATCTGCGCGTAGTATCCGGTGAAGGTCTGCGCGTTTTTCCGCCAGTCCGTAAGGCAGATATCCGCCAGCGTCCCAGGCTGGTGATGATAGTTCACCAGATCGTTGACGCCAAGCGCGAGAATATAGGCCTCGCAGGCAAGCGCCGGGTCCCAGTAGCCCTTTTCTTCGGCAAATGTCCGGCAGTATTCCATGGCCGTCATGTTGCCCCGGGAAAAATTATAGACCCGGCTGCCGCACATTCTGGCCAGATACTGCCCCCAGGAGTGTTCATAGAGGTCATGGCCGAGGATGGTGCCGTCCGGCTGAATGGAGTCGAATTCTCCCGAGGCGAGACTGTCGCCGATGCAGCCGATGGTACGGAAGATGCTGCAGAAACCGCCGTCCTGCAGGATCCTGTCCAGCGGACGTTCCCCGGCGGCCGGCATGTAGGCGTTTAAATTCATCGTTGTTCCTCCTTGGTGCTGCTCCGGCAGAGGGCAGGAACCTCTGCCGGAGCCCGGCCTGCCGCCGGTCAAGTGCGTTACTTTTTGTTGAAATAGGATTCCTGTTCCGTCGTCCACATCAGCTCGATCGCGTTCTGCGCTGTTTCATTGCCGCCGAAGAAGTCCCGCAGTGCGGTGCAGGCGGTATCGCTGAACTGCGCGGTATAGAGATTGAAGCCCATGGAGACATACGGCGCGGCGTTCATTTCGCTGACCAGGCCCGTCATGGCCTCCGGCAGAACGATCTGCTCGCTCGTCATGCTGCCGAGTACCGGGACGGTGCCGCGCGCATTCTGGATCAGCATGAAGTTTTCCGGAAGGAACAGCCAGTCAAAGAACAGCTCCACAGCTTCCTGCTCCTTCTGCGTCCGGGTCTGCTTGTTCGTGATGCCGAAGGCAGTCTCCGGAGAGACGGAGATCCATGTCTGCTCGTCCGCAGCCTGGAACGGCGGCAGAGAGGCTGCAGCCAGCGAGGCGTCGGCAGTGCATTGCGCGATCCCGTCCAGGATCGTCGCGGCGCACCAGTTGCCCGCCACGCACATCGCTGCCTGTCCGTCGGTCATGACAGCGACAACGTCCTCTTGGCTCATGCTGGGCGTACCGGGGAGAATATACGGACGCAGCGCGTCCAGCCTTTCGGCAAGCGCGGGATAGGCCGTGAAATTAAAGGTCCCGTCCTTGAACTGCGTTTCATAGACGCCGGAGCCGAGCTGCGGGCCCGCTTCGTTTGCGATCATCAGCTCAAATACCATCCAGAGAGAGGTCGGGAAGTCACCGGCGAACGTCAGCGGCGTATAGCCCGCGTTCTGCAGGTCTTCGCAGCAGCGCAGCAGCTCGTCCCAGTTTTTCGGGGGCTCGTTCCAGCCGGCCTGCTGCAGCTGCTGCATGTTATAATACATGGTGGAAAAAGCTGCGCCCTGCGTGATGCCGATCAGCTGCCCATTGTAGGTGTAGGCATCCAGATACGACTGCGGGATGTACTGGCAGACGTCGCGTCCGGTCAGGTCCATGATATTGCCCTCATCGCAGAGCGTCTGCCACATGTAGTTGTTGTCGATCTGCGTGACGTCGGGAAGATCGTTCACGGATGCACGAGTCGAGATAAAGTCCGATGCGCTCGCGCCCATACCGACCGATTCCACGTCGATCCACGGGTATTGCTCCTCAAACCGGGCCTCCATCACGTCCCATGCGTCGCTCCAGTCCGGCTGGACGATATACGCTTCCACGACGACCATTTCTTCGTCGGACGCTTCCGGCTGATCCGCCTGTGCCTGCCCGGGCTGTGCGTCCGGCGCTGCCGCGGGTGCGCTGCATGCCGCCATGCCGAAAACCAGCAGAGCGGCTAAAAACAGGGAAATCCATTTTTTCATGCTGTCATCTCCTTAAACATATCATGTGGATCTTCTTATTTCGCCGCCGGTCTGCAGCTGCGCGGATCCTGACGCGGCGGCAGAAGGGCGGAAACGAACTTGCATGCGAGTGCATTTTATGAAGCTTAAATATGCACACGGGTGCATTTTTTAAGTGAAAAAACCGTGTGCATCAGAGGATGCTTTCGCTGGTGAGGATATAGCTCGGCGTGAATTCGACGGGCGCCGGGACAGCGCCGTCAGTCAGATACTGAAACAGCTTTTTGACCGCGAGATACGCATACTTGTCAGGCCGTTCGTCCAGCAGCGCAGAGATATACCGCTCCCGCAGCAGCTGGGCCGTCGGCGCGGAATAGTCAAAGCCGACCATGGGGAAATCCGGGATGCGTCGCTCCTTGAGCACCTGTCCGACGTACAGCGCGGGTGCGGCCGCGCAGAAGATCCCGTTGATCTGCCCTTCGTCAAGCAGCCGGTTGACCGCCCTGCGGCAGCCCTCCGGGCCGTGCTCCGAAATAAGGTCGATCCCGATCTGCGGGCAGCGGGTCTGCACATATGCGGCAAAGCCATCGGTCCGCTTGTTGATCTGGTCATGCCCGGGCGAGCAGAATACGGCGGCGCGGCCCCGGCTGCCCATTTCCCAGCAGAGCAGCTGTCCGGCGATCCGCCCTGCGCGCTCCGGATCGCAGCTGGTATAAAACAGCCGGCGGCTGCCAGGTGCGTCCGTGCCGCAGACCGCGACCGGCTTACCGGCGGCCATCAGCGCGTCGATCCGGTCGTCGAGCTGATCCTGGCTGCGCGGGTTGAGGACGACGCCGTCAATGTCGCTGCGCGACAAAAGTGCCTGTAGCGCCTCGCGCTGCGGCTGCGGGTCATCCAGGACCGTATCCACATATTCGAGCGTCAGGCCATAATCAAACAGCTCCGCCTGCGCGCGCTGAAAGCCACGCTCCATGTCGGAGAAATACAGATCCGTAAATCTGGCATAGACGACCGCGATGCGGATATGGCTGCGGCGGCCCAGGGCGCTTGCCGCCCGGTTCGGCACGTAGTGCAGATCCTCGGCGGCACGGAGGATCGCTTCGCGGTTTTTGTCGCGGACAGACAGATCGCCGCTCATGACTTTCTTGACCGTCCGGAGCGCAAAGCCGGAACGTGCTGCAACATCCTGAAGGGTCGGTCTGGGAGCTGCCATATCTGCCGCCTTTCTGCACCCGTGTGCATTTTCTTGCTTTCTATTGTAGCTGGATTTTCTGTTTCCCACAAGCGGGCAAAATCACAAAATATGATATCTCGGATTTGTGAGCTTTCTCCAAAAAACGGGTGCTGCTTTGCCTCTATAAAACGATCGTCCCGGCGCCGGAGGGGCCGGGACGGGGGGTTATTTTTTCTCCGGGATGAGGAAGATGAACACCAGGGAGCTGATGAGCAGGAGG
>ERZ1026780.600-NODE-600-length-27873-cov-6.149723_pt1 | contig 27873 bp, 18 predicted proteins | sample MGYA00380126_ERZ1026780 | MGnify/ENA primary metagenome ERZ1026780 (study PRJEB33269, sample SAMEA4719762) | human gut metagenome | biome: human-associated habitat; feature: organic feature; material: feces | place: Cameroon | collected 2013-10 ... | reverse complement strand
TCTGCCTGTCTCGTGGGCTCGGAGATGTGTATAAGAGACAGCCGCTTCACCGACCCAACCGGGATGTGGACTGTGAAAGTATCTGCATCACCTGACAGAGAAGCGCACCCATATGCGCTTTATATGGTTTACGATAAGAATGGTAATAAGCTATTCCAAACAGTGGTTAGAGTTAAGGGTCAAGGTCGAAATCGCACAGTTGAAAATAGCGACACACCACAAGGAGACTATAAAATTCTTGAATGGAGAAAAACCGGGCCGGGAACGAATTATCCGACATTGTCTTTTGGCAAGAATCCTTTGTTGGCATTAGAATATAAGAGCGGAGAAGGGTATCCTAAGCGCGTTGGCATGCATACACATGGTGGGCGCGACCAACAACCTGATTTATGGTCAACAAATGGGTGTATCCGAATGGCCGATGCCGACATTGCAAAACTTAAAGAAATTACTGATGCTCTAACACTTGTAGACCCGACAGACAAGCCTGAGACGTTGACGGTCAAAGATGACTTGGGAACTCCCGTATCTTACAAAGATGTAGATGAGCATAGGATGTTTTATATGTATCTAAACGAAGTTGTCATTACACCCTCTAATGCCGTGACACGACTATTAGAATGCGTGTCAAATATAGTTAACTCTATTATATCAACAATTACGTCCGGCCAAAATGGAACACAGTAAAACTTTCATCATAAGCCTTCTTCTGAGCTGTGTGGCGTTGTTTTCATACTCGACAGTCATTACGCCGTCCGATAAGGCAGCGCAGCAGGAAATATTAAGCGACATGCAGCGCAACGTGTCACACATGCGTGCGCAGTATGACGTACTTAGCGAAATAGCTCGCATCCGCGCACAATTTGACGATATTACAGACACTGCTATATCTGTCGTCAACCGTCCAGGACAACTTACGCCACTAAATCTTACGGACTTTGCAATCATATATAATTATATGTTTCACTGTAGGAATGAGGATCTATCGGAGGCCTTTTATCTGTATTTATGGCGCAAATTGAATATTGATAAAAATCTGACTAAGGATATTTATGGATATTGTGCTATGCTGGGCAATGACGCAATAAAATCTGTATTTAAATACATAATGTCCGATGTGATTACAATAAACTGTGAGGCATTCGTTTATTGGTTAATTGCAAACCGCGATAAAACCGTACGCTATTCCGACGCTACCGACACGCTTAAAAGATTGATTCCAAACGATCTATACAAGGTGTTTACAAGTCCGTTATTATCCAATGAATTAAAAGAAGGCATTATAGAAAACAGTCGTGAGTTCAATATAAGGTTTATAGACTGATACACTAACGCCTCTATCAATCAGCAGCAGCAAGCAAAAAGCCATAGAACCATTCCAATAAGCAATGAAGACCTATTCGGCCATGCCAATACATAACAAACGCAAGCAATTCCGGTTATCTCGCCTGATGGCGTGGATAGCGGCAATCTTGTGTCTATTGGTGGCGGCGGCATCCTTTCTTGCCTCTATAAACGTATGGTCGCTGACCATCGACTTCTACTATTTGGACAATAGCGGCGTCACCCCTTTCGGATGCAATGCCGACGAAATATTTAAGATATGGCACAGCTTAATACCTTTAGGACTATGGTGGGGTTATGCCGTTGCAATGCTGTCTATTGCGACATATATCTCGCTTAAGCGCAGTTGGGGTGTATTAGCGACTTACATTGTCGTATCCGTTGCATTCTTCTATTTATGGATATCGATGCAAATTGGCATTTCGGATGGGCTTGAAGTCGGTCTAACTCAATTCGTAGACAACGGGACAGTACGATGTCTTAACGATGCGGTGGACAACGCGTACAAGCGCTTGGGCCTTGTCGATTTGCTCGGAATGGCATACGCTTTGGTATCGCTTGTGTTTATCGGAATGCCGAGGTTTATGGCAATTGTCAGAGAGGAGTGGACTCGGATGAAAGCGAAATGAGATGTACGGTCGGAGCGACCGCGAATATCCTAATATGCGAGCCGGCGCAATTTTTAGGCGTACTAATGCCGGGCTTTAACGAAAAATGTGTACATTTGCAGCCCGTTTCGCCTCGGCAAGGCGTGGCGGCGTGCAGACGGCCTCGGCAAGGCCGCATCCCGTACGCCGCAATCATTGTCTCGGCCGGGGCCAAAAACCTATCACAACCACCGTCTCTTCTCGACAGACACAATGAAAGACATCAGTATCACTGTCCCCGTAGTCTGCTACGGCTACGATGAATTGCCTGACGATGCCATCCGCGCCCTTGTGGAAAAGGCTCGCCAATCTACCTATCATTCGTATGCACCTTACAGCCACTTCTGTGTCGGCGCCGCCATCCTGCTGGACAACGGCGAGACCATCACGGGTGCCAATCAGGAAAATGCCGCCTTCAGCGCCGGCACATGTGCCGAGCGCTCGGCCTGCTTCTATGCACACGCCAATTACCCGGAAGCACGCTTCGAGGCAATAGCAATTGCGGCGCGTGCCGAAGACGGTGATTTTGTCGCCGACCCGGTGTCGCCCTGCGGCGTCTGCCGTCAGGCTTTATTAGAATATGAGGTCTTGGCCAAACATCCCGTACCGGTATGGCTGGCCGGACGCAACTGCGTATACCGCCTGCCGTCGGTGGCCTCGCTGCTGCCGCTGGCGTTCTCGGAATTTTAAGGCACGCGGCCGACGAGTCAATCATATAAAACACCGGACATCGGCCGAAGGTTGCATAACGGCCTGCAGCAATGCCCGGCGGCAGTTTCGTTTTTTTTAGGTGGAACGGGGACGTCAATCCTTATCAATAAGGTCGCGCAAGGTCACATCCGGGTTGCGGAACTGACAATATCCGCCCTTGATATGTGCGTGTGTGATAGCGCTTTGAGGACAATTATGATAGCACGCGGTGCAGCGTATGCATCCGCGATTCCATTCCGGATGTCCGTCCCCGTCGCAAGTGATGGCGCCCACCGGACATATACGGGCGCAGATGCCACAACCGTTGCAGCGCCCCGTGTCGCACCGATACTGACGATAAAAGCCCTTGAAGGATGGCATCGCTTTCATACATATTCCCATAAGACGATCTGCGACCGATGGCAGCGCAATATAATGACGTCGAGCGGCAATATCGGCAGCGATGGCAGCCGTGTGGCCGGGTATATCCTTGGCATCGGCTGTCTCGATTTGTCGGCGTACATCGTAGAGCATAAAGTTGTTGTCCACCATCTTGATACTATTGGCATATGCAACCTGCAGGCCGCGACGGCGTGCTTGACGGCAGGCAATGTTCACCCCGAGGCCCGGTGTCACCCCACAGGTATATACCACAAAGAGATAGTCAGTGCGAATATCCGCAGTCTCAAAAAATCGCTCGACCGGCGCCGGCATACGCCCCGTGTGCGTAGGCGTGACAACACCTATGGCATCATCCTCCCATACGGCAGACGGCGTCTCGAGCGCCTCTCTTATGCCTATGATGCAGCTATCAGCCTGAGTTCGAGCGATATGCCGCGCCACAGAAAGAGAATTGCCCGTTGCTGAAAAACAGAAGACTATCATATCGCAAAGGTAAGCATTCGACCGCTTTCAGCAAAAATAAATTTTATAATCCTAAAAACTGCTAAAAGAGCAAGCCTCCGACTAAACATTAGGTCGCAACAGCGGTCTATTGGTCAGAAAAAGACAAAAAGCAAAGAATGAAAACACGCCGCTCAGGACGTCCCGTAATGACGTCCATATTCCTACTGGCCAGCATATTGTATGCCTTGGCCTACAACATCTCGGGAGTCGTGACCGACACCGACGGCGATGCGCTGGTGGGCGCCTCGCTGCGACTGCTGCGTAGCAAAGACTCGACAGTGGTCAAGGCCGCTGCCGCCGACGGCAACGGACGCTATGTGCTGCGCGACATCGCCGACGGGCGCTATGTACTCGAGGCCTCGTACGTAGGCCACAACCGACAGACAGTCAATGTCACCATGGCCGGACGAACACTGCGCGTGGACACTATGCGCCTCTCCGACGAAGCTTACACACTGGACGCCGTCACCGTCACCGGTATACGCACCCCGGTCAAGGTGATGGAAGACACCATCGAATTCAACGCCGACACCTACAAGGTGCAGCCCAACGCCGTAGTCGAAGACTTGCTCAAGCGCCTGCCCGGCGTCGAGGTCTCCTCCGACGGTAAAATCACCTCCAACGGCAAGGAAGTCACCAAGATACTCGTAGACGGCAAGGAATTCTTCAGCGATGACCCCAAGGTGGCATCCAAGAACCTCCCCGTGAGCATGGTGGACAAACTTCAGGTCGTAGACCGAAAAAGCGATCTGGCTCGTATAACCGGCGTCGATGACGGCGAAGAAGAAACCGTCATCAACCTCACCGTCAAAAAAGGCATGAAAAACGGATGGTTCGGCAATGCCGAAGCCGGTGTCGGCACCGACAGCCGATACATGGGCTCGTTCAACGTCAACCGCTTTTGGAACGACAACCAAATCACGCTCTTAGGCGGCATCAACAACATCAATGAACCCGGATTTACGGACGGCGCCAGCGGCCGCTTCCGCCACTTCGGAGGCGACAACGGCATCACCACATCTCGCGCCCTGGGCCTCAACTTCAACGTAGGCAACAAGGAAATATTCCGCGTAGGCGGCAACGTAATGTACAGCAACACCGACGCCCGCACATACAGCACCACCGACCGCCAGTATCTCTTCGAAGACTCCACATCGTACGTCAATTCGGGCAAGTACGCGCACGACCGAGGACACAACTTCCGCGCCGACTTCCGCATACAATGGAACCCCGACAGCCTCAACACCCTGGAAATACGACCCCGCATGATGTACAATTCCAGCGATGGCCTTAGCGTCGATTCATCGCTGACACGCGCCGGCGATGCCGACCTCACACGCGTCACCCAAAGCCGCAACAACGCCACCAGCGATGGCAACAGCTGGGAATTCGGCCTCTCAATGATATACAACCACAAATTTGCCTCGCGCCCGGGACGCTCGTTCAGCGTACACCTCAATGCCAATACCTCCAACGTACGCGAACACGAAGACTCATACTCCTGGAACCGCTTTTTCCTGCTTGACGACAAAACCGATGTGTACGACCAATACGCATCCAACCACACATGGAGCAAAACCTTATCGGCACGCCTAAGCTGGACCGAGCCACTGGGCAATGTCAAAAACGGCAACTTCCTGACCTTCGCTTACCGCCTGCGATACCGCTGGAACAACGCCGACCGCCTCACCTACGACCGCCCGGTATCGTGGCCCGGCGGATACGACCAAGACCCAGTCATCGGCGACGATTTGGTATGGAACAGCGACCTGAGCAACAGCTTCCGCAACAACTATATGAGCCAAGACATACGCGCCGGCTTCAAGCACGTCTCCAAGGTCTGGACCATTGATGCCGGCCTGTCACTGGTACCCCAAATGTCCAGTTCGCACGACCTCATAGACAACGCTCGCGACATACCCACGCGACACACCCTCAACATCGCCCCCTACCTGCGCTACCGCTGGAAACTGTCCAAGCAGCGCACCTTCAACCTCGACTATCGCGGACGCTCATCCCAACCCTCGATGTCGCAACTCCAACCCGTGGCCGACAAGTCCGACCCCCTGCGCATCGTCGTCGGCAACCCCTCGCTGGACCCCACATTCACGCACAACATACGCATGCGCTACCAAAACTTCAATTCCGAGGCCCAACGTTCAATCATGGCCATGGCTTTTGCCAACATCACGCAAAACTCCATAGTCTCCAAGACCATCTACGACGCCACCACCGGCGGACAAACCACCACCTACGACAACGTCAACGGCGTATGGTCCGCAATGGCAATGGGTATATTCTCGCAACCGCTGTGCAACCGCGCATTCGTATTCAATACCCATATAGGCACGCGCCTGAACCACAACGTCGGATTCAACAACGGCCTGCGCAACACCTCCATAGCCTTTGACGTGATGCTCTCGCCCTCGCTGGCATGGCGCCCCGACAACATCGAACTCGAGATACGCCCTCGCTACAACTTCCAGACATCTCGCAATACCGTCCAGTCCGGCAGCAACCGCGATGTACACGGCTACGGCTTCAGCTTCTACGGCACATATTACACACCTTTCGGGCTGGTGCTCTCCACCGACCTCAGCTACGACGCAACCAACGGATACTCGGCCGGATACGACCGCAACGAATGGATGTGGAACGCCTCCATAGCATACCAATTCCTGCGCGGTCGCAACGCCACCATCACCCTCAAGGCATACGACCTGCTGCAACAGAAAAACAATGTCAGCCGTACCGTCACCGCCAACTACATCGATGACAGCCGCTACAACTCGCTCACGCGATACTTTATGGTTACCTTCAGCTACAAATTCAACACCTTCGGCAAAGGCAACCAGCCCAAAGACCGCAACGCCGACGAACATCGCCGCGGCCCCGGAGGGCCGCCCCCCGGAGGACCTCGCGGCGGCGGACGTCCGCCCATGTGATGCCGACCGTAACGAATACGCCCTCCTTTGCGCCTAAAAAGTGCGACAAGTCGCACTTTTTAGGCGCAAACGCCATACGGCAGGTATTGGAACGCATCGCAGTCGGGCCGAAAACCCGATGAAAGAGGATACAAATAAGGCCGGACGTAAGACATTAGGGACACGACAATTAGGGGTCACGCACGCGCGTGCGCACCGGCGCTGTATTAAAGTATTTTAACGGCGCACCGTAATTGCGAAAAAAGTCGTACCTTTGCACTGAATTATCCGCAAGGTACAAGATTGAAAGTACTGAAATACAATAACATAAACCACCAACAATGAGTAGAGAAAAGAAATTCGTAACATGCGACGGCAACCAAGCCGCTGCCCATGTGAGCTACATGTTCTCGGAAGTCGCTGCCATCTACCCTATCACCCCGTCGTCGACGATGGCCGAATATGTGGACGAATGGTCCGCAGCCGGCCGCCGCAATATCTTCGGCGAAACGGTGCTGGTACAGGAGATGCAGAGTGAAGGCGGTGCCGCCGGTGCCGTGCACGGATCGTTGCAAGCCGGAGCGCTGACCACGACATATACAGCATCGCAGGGTCTGCTGCTGATGATTCCGAACATGTACAAGATTGCAGGTGAGCTGCTGCCGACAGTATTCCACGTATCGGCACGTACCCTGGCCAGCCACGCGCTGAGCATCTTCGGTGACCATCAGGACGTGATGTCCGTACGCCAAACCGGATTTGCAATGCTTGCCGAAGGCTCGGTACAAGAGGTGATGGACTTGGCCGGCGTAGCACATTTGGCCGCCATCAAGAGCAGCGTACCTTTTGTCAACTTCTTTGACGGCTTCCGCACTTCGCACGAAATCCAGAAAGTGGAAGAAATGCAGCAGGAAGACCTCGAACCGCTGTTGGACCGCAAGGCACTCGCCGACTTCCGTGCACGTGCCCTCACCCCCGAAGCACCCGTATCACGCGGTATGGCCGAAAACGGCGACGTATTCTTCCAGCACCGCGAGGCTTGCAATCGCCACTATAACGCCGTTCCCGACATCGTCGAGGGATACATGGCCGAAATCACCAAAATCACCGGTCGCGAATATCACCTGTTCAGCTATTACGGCGCCAAGGATGCCGACCGCGTAATCATCGCAATGGGCAGCGTCACACAGGCCGCCAAAGAAGCCATAGACTACCTCACCGCCAAAGGCGAGAAAGTCGGTCTGGTAAGCGTCCATCTGTTCCGCCCGTTCTCGGTTAAACACCTGCTGGCTGCCGTACCCGCTACCACCAAGCGCATAGCCGTACTCGACCGCACCAAGGAACCCGGGGCCAACGGCGAACCCCTGCTGCTGGACGTCAAGGAAGCTTTCTACGGCCGCGAAAACGCCCCCATGATCATCGGCGGACGCTTCGGACTGGCCTCCAAAGACACCACACCCGCACAAATCGTCGGATTATACGAAAACCTCGCACTACCCCAGCCCAAGGACCACTTCACTATGGGCATAGTCGATGACGTAACCTTCACATCGCTGCCTCCCGTCAAGGAAATGGCACTGGGCGACCCCTCGACTTTCGAAGCCAAGTTCTACGGACTGGGCGCCGATGGTACCGTAGGTGCAAACAAGAACTCCGTAAAAATCATCGGCGACAACACCGACAAATACTGCCAAGCATACTTCGCCTACGACTCCAAGAAGTCCGGCGGCTTCACCTGCTCGCACCTGCGCTTCGGCGACAAGCCCATACGCTCGACATACCTGGTGAACACGCCCAACTTCGTAGCATGCCACGTCCAGGCATACCTGCACATGTACGACGTTACACGCGGACTGCGCGACGGCGGCACATTCCTGCTCAACACCATCTGGGAAGGAGAGCAGCTGGCCAAACACCTGCCCAATAAGGTCAAGCGCTACTTTGCACAGCACAATATCACCGTATATTACATCGACGCAACACGCATCGCGCAGGAAATAGGCCTCGGCAACCGAACCAACACCATCCTGCAAAGCGCCTTCTTCCGCATCACCGAAGTGATACCCATAGACCTGGCAGTCGAACAGATGAAGAAATTCATCGTCAAATCCTACAGCAAGAAAGGACAAGATGTCGTCGACAAAAACTATGCAGCCGTAGACCGCGGCAATGAATATCACACTCTGGCCGTAGACCCCGCATGGGCACAACTCCCCGACGACGAAATAGTCGCAGACAACGCTCCCGCTTTTGTGCACGACATCGTACGACCCATCAACGCACAAGACGGCGACCTGCTCAAAGTGAGCGACTTCGAAGCCATACCCGACGGAACATGGCAAAACTCCACCGCCCGCTACGAAAAACGCGGCGTGGCTGCCTTCGTCCCCGAATGGAATCCCGAAAATTGTATCCAATGCAACAAATGCGCCTTTGTATGCCCCCACGCCGCCATACGTCCCTTCGTGCTCGATGCCGACGAAATGCAAGCCGCACCCTTCGGCGAAGAACGCACACTTGCCACCATCGGCAAAACCATGGCCGGCACACGCTTCATCCAAGCCGTCGATGTCCTCGACTGCCTCGGCTGTGGCAACTGCGTAGATGTTTGCCCCGGCAAGAAGGGCGTCAAGGCTCTGGAGATGAAACCTCTGGAAAGCCAGCTCGATGTTCAGCCCGAATGGGACTACTGCGCCGAAAAAGTCAGCAGCAAAGCCGACTTGGTAGACACCAAAGCCACCGTCAAGAACAGCCAATTCGCACAACCGCTCTTTGAGTTCTCGGGCGCATGCTCGGGCTGCGGCGAAACACCATACGTAAAACTCATAAGCCAACTCTTCGGCGACCACGAAATGGTAGCCAACGCCACCGGCTGCTCATCCATATACTCGGGCTCGGTACCCTCGACGCCATACACCGTCAACGCCGCCGGACACGGTCCCGCATGGGCCAACTCACTCTTCGAAGACTTCGCCGAATTCGGCCTCGGCATGAACATCGCCACCGAGAAAATCCGTCAGCGCGTAGCCGACCTGATGCACAAAGCTCTGGAATGCACCAAGTGCTCCGATCAAATCAAAGCACTTGCTCAGCAATGGCTCGATGCACCCCACAACGCCGCTTCCACACGCGAAGTCGCTGACAAGATTGTGCCCTTGTGCCAAGCCTGCGGATGCGACACCTGCCGCGAAATTGTCGAGCTCAAAGGCTTCATCGCCGCTCGTTCGCAATGGATCATTGCCGGTGACGGCGCCGCCTACGACATAGGCTTCGGCGGCCTGGACCACGTACTCGCTTCAGGCAAGAATGTCAACGTCCTCGTACTCGACACCGAGGTATACTCCAACACCGGTGGTCAGGCCTCCAAGGCTACACCCTTAGGTGCCATTGCCAAATTTGCCGCCTCCGGCAAACGCATACGCAAGAAAGACCTCGGACTTATCGCCTCGACATACGGCTACGTATACTGCGCACAGATAGCTATGGGCGCAGACCAAGCACAGACCCTCAAGGCACTGCGCGAAGCCGAAGCATACGACGGACCTTCGCTGGTAATCGCCTACTCGCCCTGCATCAACCACGGCATCAAAGCCGGCATGGGACACAGCCAGAACGAGGAACAGCGTGCCGTCGAATGTGGATACTGGCACCTATGGCGCTACAACCCCGCACTCGAAGAGCAAGGTCAGAACCCCTTCAGCCTCGACAGCAAAGAACCCCAATGGGACAAATTCGAAGACTTCCTCAAAGGCGAGGTTCGCTACGCCTCCGTAGTCAAAGCCTACCCCAACGAAGCCGCCGAACTCTTCGCTGCCGCCAAGGCCAACGCCCAATGGCGCTACAACAACTACCGCCGCCTCTCACAGCAGCAATGGGGCGTAGATCCTCTGGTCGAAAAAATCGAAGACAACAACAAATAACCTCATAGGTTCCCGAACACAACAACAGCCCTCGCCAACCATCGACGAGGGCTGTTGTTATATCACCCGATAAAATTCCGGAAACCCAATCGCATGAATTTGCCTCCCACCACCATGATGTCATTATCCGGCAATCGATGAATTCACGGCGACTACTTTCAAAAACAATAACCACTAAAATCCTTTAAGTGCCTACTTTTTTGATCCGGCATCTCCCCAAAAAACTCCGAAATATTCTCGGAAAACGTGTTCACACTCACCGAAAATTCGTAAATTTGCATCTGTGATAACACCCGAAAAGGTACATATTTTTGGTCTCCAAACGTTAACGAAATTAAAAATATCATTACAACAGTCTCGTTGATAGACATTTCCAAAAGTTGCCCTCCGAGACCATCCTCCACTAAAACAAGGATTAAGACGATCAGTTTTTTTAACCTATCTTCTCTCCAACGCCATTCTCCGAGACCATCCTCCACTAAAACAAGGATTAAGACTTTCCAGCCGTTTTTGCTACGGTCTTCCAAAAATATCTCCGAGACCATCCTCCACTAAAACAAGGATTAAGACAGAGATGGTTTCTTCGATCAGTTTTTTTAACCTACCCTCCGAGACCATCCTCCACTAAAACAAGGATTAAGACAAACACTTTTGTAGGTTTTCGGGATGTGAGGAGACCTCCGAGACCATCCTCCACTAAAACAAGGATTAAGACGTGTATGCTTTGTCCATCTCAAACTGAACCCTTTTCTCCGAGACCATCCTCCACTAAAACAAGGATTAAGGTTTCTTTCTATAAGAGTAACTTTAAAGTATTCTGAATATGATACATTACTACATACAAAAACGAGAGCTTCCTCCCTCAGAAATATATGAGGATATGAAGACCTCGGCTGTGTTTGAAATCCTAAGCCTGCTGCCGCCGGAAAAAATATGGAACATTTTCCGAGAGGCATCGGAATTACCCACTGACATCCAATCGCCTACGAGCCTTAAGGATGTGATGTTCTGGCCGCATTTGGAAGGCATTGAAGGAACCAATCACTCGAGATTCGTTGAGCCGGATGTTATATTCCAATTTGATAATGTTGATGTTATCATAGAGGCCAAACGTAATGATAGTAATCCTCAAGATCCAAAACAATGGAATTCCGAGCTTGAAGCATATAAGAAAGAGAGCTATCCGGGCAAAAAAAAGAAAGTTTATCTGATTGCAGTAGATGGGAACGGCGGCAAAAACGGCAAATCTGCAGAAAATGAAGAAGTTTATCAGACTTCCTGGCGCAGACTTTGTAGTGCCGTGTATAACCAGAATAATAAAGGGCGAATTATTGATCTATTGCTAAAGGCTTTTGAGGTACTGGGGATAAACAGCTATTCACCATTATCAGAATTTATATCTGAATTTAAATTTAAATTAGATAGGTATAGCTTTTCCGATGCAAAAAACAATCTTAATAATATAATAGGATGGAGAACTACGAAGTAGAAATATTCAAACAGGTTAACCTTGCAAAGGATTTTTTCTTTGCATATAACAAAAAGATTGAAGCTATAATCTCATTCATCAAAGAACATGTAGAGAAGCCTAATAGCAATAACAACGAGGGGAGCTCGGTCGGAGCAGTAGAAAAGCCAATGCTACGATATAGCATAATGACAGAAGGCTACAAGCGACATGTTTCTATATTGAGAATAGACAACTTTAATGACAGCGGACAACCAATCCTTGCCTTTATGATGTATTATAACGCCAAAAACGACTCGTGGGAAGGCTGGGAAAATGAGGATAAATGGGAAAAACCCGATAAAGTCAAAAAACTCTCTATTGAGAACCCTTATATAGTGCAATGCAACGATCCTGACCCCGATGCCCGTTGGACTTTCGCTGTTTATACACGACCCATAACTGACTTCCGGAATGAAGCTTCATGTCTGAATACCATTAAGGAAGTCAATAATAAGTTTAAAGAGCTCATCAAAGAGGATATAGATTACTTTATAAGATTAGACAACAAGTAAAAAAGGAAGCATTAAACATAAGCTCCTATAACTAATTGTGTGGGTAGTCGGCCTTGAACTTTCCACTGATGAGGTATGCCGTATCTATGAATTTAGATATTAGGGTGAACGGATCGACCTATTCGATAGCTGTCCCTTTCCACACAATTGAGTTCTGCTTCCGACCCATATATGCACACAAAAAGAAGGGATTACATCCAACGCCTAAAGCGTTGTACTGTAATCCCTTTCAATCAAGTGACCCCGGAGGGGCTCGAACCCTCGACCCGCTGATTAAGAGTCAGCTGCTCTACCAACTGAGCTACGGAGTCATGCTTCCGACGGGCATCGCTTTGCCCTCTTTGCGGATGCAAAGGTACAACCTTTCGGCGAACCGACCAAATATTTTTTCAAAAAAATTTTCGCGTCAAAAATTTTCGCGTCAAAAATTTTCGCTGTATTTCTCGCCGCAGACCCCTATCGAGTGACGGGCCCAATCGCTCCGATTATCTGCAACTTCCCGTCAAATATCCTTAAAGTATTTCTTGCAGTCATTGCAATAATACAACGTCTTTTTGTACGGAACGAAAGTATTGACCACAAGCACGATACCTACAATCAGGCAGGTCCACTGCAAGACGCGTCCGGGGAGGAAAAAGCCGGCAGCAAGCACGGCCATTCCAATGATTACGAAGTATATAGGAAGCTTTTTGCGCACGACCTCCTTGGTGATATTCTCGCCTCCACATTCGCGGCAGTAAGTCACGCCTTTCGCATTGTCCGGATTGCATTTTGCCGCAATGGCCGCGGCTTTTTCGGCATCATCATCCTCCACGTACAGCGAATAGGTGACCATGCCTCCCGTCGGGTTGAACACATCTGCGTTGTTCTCGACAATCTCCGCGTCTATATCCGAGCCCTTCAAGGCGGATTCAAGCTCCTGCAATTCCGTAATATACGGACTTCTTCTAATTTCCTTCATAACGGATTGTTTGTTTGATTTTTGATTGTTTCGCAAAGCTACGCATATTTTTCGCCATCCGCAAAAAAACAGCGTCAATTTATACGTAACATACCGAAACAACGCGCATTTGTATATTTATATGACATACAGCGACCCAAACCGTCGCACATATCGTTTTTTTTGGTTAACTTTGCACTGATAAGCACGAGGCGTTTCGCGGCACGGCAGTGCCGACAGGGCACGCCTTGGGCTTTCGCGTTATCTTCATTACACACCATCCACCTAACACGAGACTACGAATATGCCAATGCGCAAATGGCGCGTCGATGACAGCGCCGAACTGTACAACATACGCGGCTGGGGTCGCAATTATTTCGACATCAACGAAAAAGGCAATGTCACCGTAACTCCGCGCCCGGGAGACTTTCCGGTCGATCTTAAGGAACTTATGGACCGTCTACAGGAGCGCGACTTGGCATCGCCCATACTATTGCGCTTCCCGGACATTCTGGACAACCGTATCGAAAAGATTTCGAACTGCTTCCGCGAAGCAGCATCTCGCTACGGATACACGGCGCAAAATTATATGATATACCCCATCAAGGTGAATCAGATGCGCCAAGTGGTGGAAGAAATTGTGTGCTATGGCACCAAATTCAACATCGGCCTCGAGGCCGGCTCCAAGCCCGAATTGCACGCTGTACTCGCCACCAATACCAACGCCAATGCCCTGGTAATCTGCAATGGATACAAGGATGAGAGCTATATCGAGCTGGCGTTGCTGGCCCAAAAGATGGGGCGCCGCATATACCTGGTGGTGGAGAAGCTGAACGAATTGCGACTTATCGCCGAAATATCAGAGCGTCTCGGCGTACGCCCCAACATCGGCATACGCATCAAGCTCTCCAGCGCCGGCTCGGGCAAATGGGCCGAGAGCGGCGGCGACCAAAGCAAATTCGGGCTTAATTCATCCGAATTGCTCGAAGCGCTGGGCATACTCGAGGATCGCGGTATGAAGGACTGCCTCAAGCTGATACACTTCCATATAGGCAGCCAAATCACCAAGATTCGTCGCATCAAAAACGCCCTGCGCGAGGCCACACAATTCTACGTCCAGCTATCGCAAGCCGGATTCGAAATCGATTTTGTGGACATAGGCGGCGGGCTGGGCGTCGATTACGACGGCACTCGCTCGGCCTCCAGCGAAAGTTCGATGAACTATTCCATACAAGAGTACGCCAACGACTCGGTGAGCGCACTGGTGGACGTGTGCGAAAAGAACAATATCAAGCAACCCAATATCATCACCGAGAGCGGACGTTCGCTCACGGCGCACCACTCGATACTGATATTCGAAGTGCTCGAAACCACCAATCTCCCCGTATGGGACGACGACGAGACCCTGCCCGAAGACGCTCACGAGTTGGCCAAAGAGCTCTACGATATCTGGGACAAGCTCAATGGCCCGTCCCTGTACGAGTCTTGGCACGATGCGCTGCAAATACGCGAAGAGGCGCTTGACCGCTTCTCGCTGGGCGTGCTCGACCTGAAGACACGAGCACAAGTCGAGAAACTCTTCTGGAGCATCGCACGCGAAGTGGGCGAGATGGCGGCAAGCATGAAGCATCCGCCGGAGGAATTGCGAGGCATAGCCAAGATGTTGCCGGACAAATACTTCTGCAACTTCTCGCTATTCCAATCGCTGCCCGATTCATGGGCCATCGACCAGGTGTTCCCCATCATGCCCATCCAGCATCTTGACCAAAAACCGACCAAGACCTGCACCATACAAGACATCACCTGCGACAGCGACGGAAAAATTGCCAATTTCATCACTCTGCACGATCCGTCGTGCGCACTGCCCGTACACGCCATCAAGCAAGGCGAAAAATATTACCTCGGCGTGTTCCTCGTAGGCGCATACCAGGAAATCCTGGGCGATATGCACAACCTCTTCGGCGACACCAACGCCGTGCACATCAACGTCTATCCCGACCACTACGACATCGACCGCATCATCGACGGCGAGACCGTCGCCGAAGTCCTCGACTACGTGCAATTCTCGGCCAAGAAGTTGGTACGCAACGTCGAATCATGGGTGTCGGCATCCGTCAAAAGCGGCGCCATCACCGCCGAGGAAGGCCGCAACTTCATCTCCACCTACCGCTCGGGGTTGTACGGATACACTTACCTCGAAAAAGACTGATACGTCACATCTTAAGGCACCCGGCAAGGCCGCGCCCGATGCGGTAAAATTGCGCCGGCAACCATCATCCACCCCAAGAAAATACAACACGTGCGAGTATTTCTGCAATTGTCATACGACGGAACGCCATTCAATGGATGGCAAATCCAGCCCGACCGTCCCAGCGTCCAAGAGACGCTCGAACAGGCCTTCGAGATGGTGCTGCATACCCACATCAAGGTGACCGGCGCCGGACGCACCGACACCGGCGTACACGCACGCACCATGGTGGCGCACGCAGACATCCCCGACGACTTTGCACAGGACGCGGTCGCCATGCGCCGCCTGCACGGGGCTCTGAGCGGGATATGCCGCCCGGCCATAGCCGTACATGCCATCACCGCGGTACACGCCGACGCACACGCACGTTTCGACGCCACCACTCGCACCTATCGGTATATGATGCATACGGCCGAGAACCCGTTTATACGCAACTTGTCGTGGCGCGCACCCGCCGACCTGGACTTCGAGGCCATGAACCGAGGTGCCGCACTGGTAGTCGGGCGCAAGGATTTCACCTCGTTTTCTAAACTGCACACCGACACCAAGACAAACATTTGCAACGTCACCGCATGCCGCATGGTGCAGCAAGGCCCGACATCATGGTACCTGGAAATTCGCGCCGATCGCTTTCTGCGCAATATGGTGCGTGCCGTCACGGGCACACTCACAGACGTCGGAAGACATAAGTATGCCCCCGAACACGTGGCCGAAGTCATCGCCGCCATGGACCGCGGTGCTGCCGGCACATCGATGCCAGCGCACGCACTTTACCTCTGGGACATCGAATACCCATATTATCAGACAATTCAGATATGACACGACGTCGAAATCGCGGCACAAAATCCGGCCGTAAAATCCCGGGAGCGCAATGGCTGCTGTACGCACTCGTATTCGTGGGCGCCACCCTCGCCTGGTGGCAGTCTTGCCAAAAGGACAACTCCGTCAAAGCCGAAACCATCAAGACCGTCGACAGCAACGCCTTGCTGGACGTATCCATACCGACAGCCCAACCCGGGGCGGTCATCAAATACCCCGGATTTACCGTCAACTTCAACGCCGACAAGCATATACCCAATTACGTAGCTTGGGAGCTGACGCGCGACCACGTAGACGGCCCGTACAAACGCTCAAACAACTTCCGCGCCGACGAATCCGTCATCGGATGCCCGACGCCCGAAGACTATCGCCGCAGCGGATACGACCGCGGACACATGGCACCGGCCGCCGATATGAAATGGTCGCGCCAAGCCATGGACGCATGCTTCCTGCTCACCAATATCTGCCCCCAGTCTCAGCACCTGAACACCGGGCCGTGGCGCAAACTCGAGGAAGCCACTCGCCGATGGGCCGCACGCGACAGCGCACTCATAGTCATCTGCGGACCGATACTTACAGACCGCATCACCGAAACCATCGGCGCGACCGAAGTCGCTGTGCCCAAGCGCTTTTTTAAGGTCTTACTCGCCCCGTACGCCAACCCGCCGCGAGGCATCGCATTTGTTATGTCCAACCTCGTACAACCCGGCGGAATGCAGACTGCCGCCACATCTATCGACGAAGTCGAGCGCATAACCGGCATGGACTTCTTTGCCGCACTACCTGACGACATCGAAGCACAAGTGGAGGAACAGAACAACTTCAATCAATGGCAACGCCGACGCTGAAACGCCGCCACCAAAAAGAAACTGCAAACGACACACAATGAGCACAGACACTATATGCGCAATATCCACCGCCCCGGGAGTGGGCGGCATCGCCGTAGCTCGCGTCAGCGGGCCGCAAGCGATAGACATCGTTGACCGTGTATGGCGAGGACGTCCACTCGCACAAGTCGCCACACACACTGCACATCTGGGCGACATCATCGACAACGACGGCTCGGTACTGGATCAAGCTCTGGCCACAGTCATGCGCGCACCACGCTCGTACACAGGCGAAGACACCGTAGAAATCTCGGTACACGGATCGACGTACGTCCAAAGACGCCTCATCGAAATACTCATCGCCGCCGGCGCTCGACTTGCCGAGCCGGGCGAGTACACACGCCGCGCTTTCGCCGCCGGCAACCTCGACTTGGCACAAGCCGAAGCAGTAGCCGACCTCATATCCTCACGCTCAAAAGCCGCACACGACCTCGCCGTCAAGCAAATGCGCGGCGGAATCTCGCAACGCCTCGACCAATTGCGCGCCGAGCTCGTCGACCTGGACGCCCTACTCGAGCTCGAACTCGACTTCTCGGAAGAAGATGTGGAATTTGCCTCGCGCAAACGCCTTAGCGACACCATCGCACAGATTATCAAGCACATCCAACGGCTTCACGACAGCTACGCCGCCGGCAACGCCATACGCGAAGGCTTCACCGTGGCCATTGCCGGAGCCACCAACGCCGGCAAATCGTCACTGCTCAATGCCCTTGTAGGCGACGAACGCGCCATCGTCAGCGACATCCACGGCACCACACGCGACATCATCGAAGACACCGTCACCATAGGCTCCTACAGCTTTCGACTGCAAGACACAGCCGGCATACGCGACCGCGCACAAGCCGACACCATCGAAGCCATAGGCATCGACCGCGCCACCGACGCCCTACTCAAAGCCGATATAGCCCTCGTATTGTGCCCCGCCGATAGCGATGAAGCCGCACGTCATCACGCCGTCAGCCTCACCCGACTACGCCGCGAGGCCAACCCCTCGGCATGCACCGTCCTGATAGTCAGCAAAGACGACATCTGCGACGCCAAAGACTGCGTCGAATCAATGCTTGACCCACTGCCCGACGGCATCGACATCGTGGCCGTCAACACCGTCACCGAAGACGGCATCAACCCCATATACGAAGAACTGGAATACTACGCCAAAGAAGTCGCAGACAACGCCCCGGACATTATGATTTCCAACATCCGGCAGCGTCAGGCACTCGCCGAAGCACTCGCCGCCGCACGACGCGTTGCCGAAGCACTCGATGCAAACGCCACACTCGACATCGCCGCCTTTGCCCTGCGCGACTGCATCGAAGCACTCGCCGCCGTCACCGGCCGCATATCCTCCCAAGAGGTCCTCAACACCATCTTCTCCCGCTTCTGCATCGGAAAATAATCGCACATACTTACCACTCAATTCACAACCACTATATTAGGCTCAAAAGAAGCAGATTTATAGTCTATCCTCAATCTATGGATTTTAGGAGCTCTGCAACGAATCACGTGTATAATCCACCACTTAATTAAGGTCCTCACTCTAACGCAAAGCCCTCCGACCTAAAAAATATGACCATAAGTATAATTTATCGGACTTTTTGTTGATTATTCTAAAGATTATTCTTACTTTTGCGCAAAAGTATATTATGTCAGACCATGGAGCTGAAAGATATAATGAAACAACGTCGGGAAACGCTATCCCTCACCCAGCAGGATCTTGCAGAAATGGCACAGGTCGGACTTGCCACAATCAAAGATATTGAGCGTGGCAAGGGCAATCCGGCGCTCAGCACTATCAAGAAAATTCTTGACATCCTTGGAGTTGAAATTGAATACCGCATAAGGCATATCGTATGAGACACCTCGCAGTTTACTATAATGACACAAGAGCAGGTATTCTGACCGAACAAAATCTCGGAGTCGGATATATCTTTCAATACACCGAAGAATTTCTTGATTCTGATATGCCGCCCATTTCAGTCACATTGCCCAAGCAAGCCGCAATACATAGATCCAAGTACCTTTTCCCATTCTTCTCAAATATGCTTCCTGAAGGAGCCAACCGTCGTGTTATATGCCGCAGTCTTAGAATTGACGAGAATGACTTTTTCGGAATGCTCGAAGCTGTGGCCGACAAAGATTTTATAGGAGCTGTAAATCTCAGGAGAATCAACAATGATTGAGATAAGAAACTGCCCATCATCCCTTCAAAACGGATTCGCCACATATAGTCCCAAAGCGGCTAAAGTTCTTTTTGGGCAAACCAAGGTGAACCCGATACTCGGTTTTGACGTTGACGAGTTCTGTAATGTTGGCGAGATAGTGGATGCCATGCACCGCATATCGGTATCAGGTATTCAGGAAAAATTCCCCGCGATTATCAAATCCGGTAAAATCAGCATTAGCGGAGATGGCGAACGTTCCACACATATACTGAAACCGGCTCCGTGGGATAAGACACTCCGAGACCGGAAACAGATTCCAGCCAATGAGCATTTGACGATGCAGATTGCCTCGCAAGTCTATGGCATACAAACTGCGGCAAACGGATTGTGCTTTACGCCTAAAGGTCAGCCGGTTTATATCACGCGCCGTTTTGACATTCTGCCAGACGGCACAAAACTGCCTATGGAAGACTTTGCATCATTGATAGGACGAAATGAACAGACCACCGGACTACATTTTAAATACAACGGCTGCTACGAAGATATCGCCAAAGCCATCCGAACGAATATCGCCGCATGGATGGTTGATATGGAACGTTTCTTTGAACTCGTGGTTTTCAACTATATTTATGCCAACGGCGATGCACATCTTAAAAACTTCTCCATTATTCTCAACGGCAAGGATTATCGCTTGGCTCCGGCATACGACCTCCTTAACACCGGCCTTCATATAAGCGGCGATGATTTCGGTCTTGACGGAGGATTGTCATATATCATTGAAAAGAGCGATATTATGGAACAAACAGGGCATCCATGCCGCCTTGATTTTGAGCGTTTCGGCGTTAAGATAGGATTAGTAAAAAAGCGCATCGATAAGATTCTCGACAAATATGTCGTATTTCCTGAAGATGCGGATCATCTTGTCAACAAAAGTTTTCTCTCCAAGAAAGCAAAGCGCAATTATGTCCGCATCGTCAACGAACGGATAAGTCGTTTCACAAGGCAATCCGGCCTATAGGTCGAATTGCAGGGCGAAAAGCCATATAACGACCTTAATATGCCAACCTTACAGACCTTAAAGATATCCTCTCTAAAAAAGTCGGCACATACAAGTCAGGGCGTCTGATGGGCGGCAGCTTAAGCGTAATTAAATACGGAACACGCAAGAGCGTTTAGCCGCACCGACACAATGAATGCGGCCGCAAATCGAAGTCAAATGTTAAAAATGAGGGCGGACAGGGGTGCGGATATATGTTTTACAACATATTATGCGGTCATTTGCAAATTAATGTGTAATTTTGACATCCAATTCCGCTGAGATGTGCGATGCCCGGCAGGGTTTCGTGCAATGCTTGTTTTCCCTCTACGGTGAAAGCAGGTATTGAGCGCGTGACATAGCGATGTCCCTCTCGGTCTCACTCGCGGGTAATAGGACGGCCTTGCTCACTCCTTGCGCACACTCTCCCCTTGCAAAAAGCATCCGAGAAGGCAACGCCGCCAAAATCCTAAAAGCCAAAGGGCTTGGAACGTGTTCCACGGCCGCAAACTACATTTCAACATACATCTGACAACATAAATTATTAAAAAACCTAATAACACCTTATGAGACTTAAACTGTTCCTGATTGTGCTCCTGGCCGCAGTATTGCCCGGGTTGGCACAAAGCGCCAAAATCGTTGGTACAGTGGTCAATGCCTCCACGGGAGCGCCTATATACGGTGCAACCGTCAGCCTGAGCAAGCAAGGCAATGCCACCACAGATGCCAACGGCAACTTTGTGCTGCGCGTCACTGCCGGCACCAGCGACCGTATGCTCGTGGCCTTTAACGGCTATGAAACTTACGGCGTCGACATCACCGTGGCCTCCGCGACTACCGAAGTAGGCACCATCCGCCTCAACCCCATTAACTATGACGCCGAAATGTACGGCGACCTCAATGACATCTATGCCGATGAGTCCGCTATGGACGCCGGCGACGATGACGACAGCGGCCGCCAAAACATCGTGGCACTTACCGGAGCCAACGATGATATATTCTACAATACGGCCAGCTACAACTTCGGTCCCATGTACTTCAACTACCGCGGCATGCGCTCCGAGTATCAAACCGTATACCTCAACGGCATCGAGATGAACGACCCCATACGCGGCCGCTTCAACTTCTCATCGCTGTTGGGCCTGACCTCGCGCGCCTTCCGCAACAAGACCAGCGCCGTAGGCACTGCCGTGGCCAACTATGGCATGGGCGGCCTGGGCGGCAGTGTCAACTACAACACCATCACCGACACATACGCCCCCGGCTTCAACGGCTCGCTGGCATTTACCAACTCAAACTATATGTTCCGCGCTATGGCCACCTACTCCACCGGTCTGAGCAAGAACGGCTGGGCCTTCACAATCAGCGGCATAGGTCGCTACTCCAAAGAAGGCGTTGTAGACGGAACATTCTACAACAGCGGCGGCCTGTTCCTGTCTCTGGAAAAAGTCCTGGACAAGCACAACAGCCTGACCCTTACAGCATTCGGCGGTCCGACACAGCGCGCCACCGCTTCCGCCACTTATCAGGAAGTCTACGATCTGGTAGATGACAACCTCTACAACCCCAACTGGGGCTGGCAGAACGGCGAAAAGCGCAGCGCGCGCATCATCGAGTCCTACGACCCCACGGCTATGCTTACCTGGCTCTACAAAGACGGACGCACAACCCTCAACACCACCGCAGCCGTCCGCTGGACCAGCTACTCGCAGTCTGCACTGCAGTACTACAAGGCCAATGACCCCAACCCGACCTACTACCGCTACCTCCCGTCATACTATGACAACCAAGAGGAAGCCGACTATTACACCTACCTGTGGAAAAACGATCCGAGCTTCCGCCAGATCAACTGGGAGAACCTCTACACCATCAATAAGCTCAACAACATCCAAAACGAAGGCAAGGATGAAGCCGACCACAAAGGATCTTCCTACATCCTGGAAAATCGTGTGAACAAGCAGTTCAACACTATGTTCAATACCTTCGTCAACCACCGTCTCAACGACCACTTCCAGCTGCAAGCCGGTCTGTCGTTCAACTACACCAAAGCCACCTACTATAAAACAATACGCGACCTCCTCGGCGGCGAATACTGGCTTGACATCGACCCCTTCAGCGACCGCGATATCACCATCGCCCCGCTCAACCTCCAAAACGACCTCGACAACCCCAACCGCCGCGTCACCAAGGGCGACCGCTTCGGTTACGACTACGACTTCCACTATATCAAAGCCGAAGGCTGGTTGCAGAACACCTACACCAGCACACACTGGGATGTCAACTACGGCGCACGCATGAGCTTCACCCAATTCTACCGCGACGGCCATATGCGCAACGGCCGTGCACCGCTCAACTCCCTGGGCAATAGCTCAACAAGCCAATTTGACAATGCAGGCGTCAAAGCCGGTGCAACCTACAAGCTTGACGGACGCAACTTCTTCACCGCACACATCAGCTACGGCACACGTGCACCTCTGGCCGACCAAGCTTTCATTGCACCGCGCGTCAAGAATACACTCGTAAGCGACCTGCGCAGCGAACGCGACTTCTCCGCCGACATCTCCTACGGATGGGCTTACCGCCGCTTCCGTGGCGCCCTGACCGCCTACTACGTCAACCTTGATAACGTCACCGAACGCACAGGTTTCTACGATGACCGCTACTCCACTTACGCCATCTACGCCCTCACCGGCGTCCGCAAGGTCTCCAAAGGTATCGAACTGGGCATGTCCTTCAAGATTACGCCCAGCCTCACCGCAACCTTCGCCGGCACTTACGCCAAGTACCAGTACAAAAACAATCCTCAGGGCACACGCTCATTCGAAAACGGCCTATACGCCGACACCACCCAGACCGTATACCTCAAGAACTTCTATGTAGGTTCGACACCCCAGACTGTCTGCAACCTCGGACTCGATTGGGCTGCTCCCGGCAACTGGTTCTTCAACGTCAACGGAACATGGATGGGTGACGCTTACGTATCGCTCTCCCCGGCATACCACGAAGCTCTGCCCGAATTGTGGAAAAACATTGAGAACTGCACCCCCGAGAAACTTCAGGCCAAAATCGAAGAACTGTCCACACAAGACAAGCTGAAAAACGCCTTCAGCCTCAACGTCTCCGTAGGCAAGCTCATATACATCAACCGCAAAGTTTCGCTCAATCTCAACCTCAACGTCAACAACGTTCTCAACAACCGCGACATCGTCACCAACGCATACCAGCAGGGACGTCTCGATACCAAAAACTACATACGCGACAAGTACCCCAACAAATACCAATACGCCCAAGGCGTCAAAGTATTCTTCAATGTCGGAGTACGCTTCTGATATGAATACTCTTTTCGCGTAAACACCACAGTATCACGCCCCAAAAAATAAAATCAAGACAATGAAAAAATCACTAATATACATCTATACAGCCCTGCTGGCACTCGCCGGCTCCGTGTCGCTGTCGTCCTGCGATGACGACTTCGAGCGCCCGCCCATGGTGGTACCCACGGCCAAGCGCCACGCCAACACCACCATTGCCGAACTTAAAACCAAGTTCTACACCGGCGAAAGCAACTATGCCACACTCGTCGAAAAACGCGACGATGGCACAGACTACATCATCAAAGGCCGCGTCATATCCTCCGACCAGGCAGGCAACTTCTTCAAACAGCTTGTTATCGAGGACGAAACCGGAGCCATTCAGGTCAACATCGACAGCTACGACCTGTACAAATCCTACCAATACGGGCAGGAAATTGTCATCGATGTCACCGGACTCTATGTCGGCGCCTACGGCAAGCTCATGCAAATAGGCTCGACCCCCAACAACAACTATCCCGGGCGCATAGCCTCCGACCTTGCTACAAAGCAGATTGAAGTCAACGGCCTGGCCGAACCCGAAAAAGTCGTAGCCGGCGAATACACCATTGCCGCGCTCAACGACCTTATTTCCAATCAAGAAGAATTCCTGGCCAAGCAATGCCGCCTCGTATCCATCAAGGACGTAACCTTCAAGGACGCCGGCAAAGCAACCCTCGCCGACAAGGACAAAAACACCTCGCGCACCATCTCCGACGGCACAGGTGATATGATTGTCTACACCAGCGGATACAGCGACTTCTACGACTACTACTGTCCCGAAGGTAAAGGCACCATCGTCGGCATCCTGAGCTTCTTCAACCGCTCGTGGCAAATACGCCTCATAGGCGTCAGCGAGGACGAGAACGTCGCAGACACCATGCGCGGCCTCATCGGTTACGAACTCAGCAAGGCTCCCGGCACCGGAGGCGACACCCCCACACCCACGCCCACCCCGGGCGATGCCGGCACCAAGGAAAAACCCTACACCGTCGCTAACGTACAGGCCGGAGCCACCGGCACAGGCGTATGGGTCAAAGGCTACATCGTAGGATGGATTGACGGCAAGACACTCGCCGACGGAGCCAAATTCAACGCCGACGGCGTCACAGTGTCATCAAACGTCATGCTCGCCGATGCAGCAGACGCGGCAACCACCGCCAAAATCATCCCCGTACAGCTGCCCAGCGGCGAAATCCGTAAAGCCGTCAACCTTCAGGACAACCCCGCCAACTACAAGAAAGAAGTGCTGCTTAAAGGCAACCTCGTGGCATACTTCGGCGTTCCCGGCCTCAAAGAAGTCTCCGCAGCAGTCATCGACGGCAAAGAATACCCCATGGGCGGCGACGACCAGCCCTCAGGCGACGTCGTGACATCCCTCGACGAAAACTTCGACGCCTCCACCGATATCCCCGCCGGATGGTTCCAGAAACAAGCCGCCGGCGACAAGGCATGGTATGTCCGCAACTTCAACGAGAACAACTACATCACCATGTCCGGATACAACGGCACCGCGCCCTTCGACCAGTGGCTGCTCTCGCCCGCCATCGACATGGACAAAGTCTCCGACAAGACCCTCACCTTTGACACCCAAGTCAACGGCTACGGAGCCACAACAACCACGCTCAAAGTCTACATCGTCACCGACCCGGCCAACCTCGCTACAGCCACCGAGCTCAAAGCCACCTTCGCCACAGCTCCGGCAGCAGGAGCCGACGGCAAGACAAAATACAGCGAATGGGTAAAGAGCGGCAACGTCGATCTGGCCAAATACAAAGGCAAAGTATACATCGCCTTCCGCTACCATGCCTCCAAGGATGCCAACTACGCCACCTGGTGCGTAGACAACGTCAAACTCAACGCTGCCAAATGACAAGCGTCACGACACACCCGCATATTCAATAACACAAGCCAATACACCATACAAAACATATGAAACCACTGAAATCATATCTGGCGTGGGTAGCCGTGACACTCGCAGTTGCGGGAGCCACCACGGCTTGCCAAGACGACATCGACGATCCCATCATCGATGCCCCCGTGGCCAAAGACCAGCCCAACACATCCATACTCGAGCTCAAAACCAAGTATTGGAATGACGCCACCAACTACATAGACACCATCGGCACACGCGACGACGGCAGTCACTACGTCATCTCCGGACGCGTCGTCTCCTCCGACGAAGCCGGCAACGTCTTCAAGTCTCTGGTCATCCAAGACGGCACCGCAGCACTATCGCTGTCCATCAACTCCTACAACCTCTACCTCAAATACCGCCGCGGACAAGAAATAGTCCTCGATGTCACCGGTATGTATATCGGCAAATACAACGGCCTCGTACAGCTCGGCCAACCCGAATGGTACGAAAACGGCAACGCTTGGGAAGCATCTTTCATGTCGCCCGAGTACTTCATGGCACACGCCCAACTCAACGGCTTCCCCGACACCTCCAAGCTGGACACCCTCGTGGTCAACTCCTTCTCCGAGCTGCCCACCGACCCCGCCGGCCTCATCAAATGGCAAAGCCAACTGGTACGTTTCAACAACGTATCCTTCGCCAACGGCGGCAAAGCCACATTCTCCGAGCACAAGTCCAACGTCAACCAAAGCCTTGTCGACGCTGACGGATCGAGCATCAACGTCCGCACCTCCGGATACTCCAATTTCTGGAACAAGACCCTCCCCGAAGGTCGCGGTGACGTGGTAGCCATACTCTCGTACTACGGTACCAGCGGATGGCAACTCATCCTCAACGACTATGCAGGTTGCATGAACTTCGGCAACCCCACCGTTCCCGAAGGATCGCAGAGCAAGCCCTGGAGCGTTGACAAAGCCATCGAAATCGAAAAAGTCGGAACAGAGAAGTCCGGATGGGTTTCGGGATACATCGTCGGCGCCGTAGGCCCCGAAGTCACCGAAGTCAAGTCCAACTCCGACATCGAATGGAAAGCCGATCCTCTGCTGAGCAATACCCTCGTAATCGGCCAAACAGCCGACACCAAGGACATCGCTCACGCTCTGGTCATCGAACTGCCTGACGGCTCCAAGCTGCAGTCTCTCGGCAACCTCGTCGACAACCCCGGCAACTACGGCAAGCAAATAGCCCTGCGCGGCACACTCGCCAAAGCTATGGGTACCTTCGGCATCACCGGCAACAACGGCACCACCGACGAATTCTCCATCGAAGGCCTCAACCCCGGCGGCGAAGGCATACCCGAAGGCACGGGCACCAAAGAATCACCCTACAACTGCTCACAAGTACTCGCCGGAGCTTCCGGCACCGCATGGGTCAAAGGCTACATCGTCGGCTCCAGCGCCGGCAAGACCGCAGCCGAAATGACCAACGCCACCGGCTCGGCCGCTTCCACTTCCAATATCTTCATCGCTGCCAAGGCTGACGAAAACGATTACACCAAGTGTATTCCCGTACAGCTTCCCATAGGCGACATTCGCTCCTCGCTCAACCTTCAGGCTCATCCCGAGAACCTCGGCAAAGTCGTAGCCCTCAACGGATCGCTCGAAAAATACTTCGGACAACCGGGCGTTAAGACTGTCACCGAATTCGATCTCGAAGGCGGCGTCACACCTCCCACGCCTCCCGTAACCTCCGGCGACGGCTCCGAGAACAACCCCTACACCGCTGCCGAAGTCATTGCCTTCAACCCGCAATCCTCGCAGGAAGCCACCAAGAGCGCCGTTTGGGTCACCGGTTACATCGTAGGTTGGGCTGACGTCAGCGCCACTCCCTACGCCATCAACGCCGAGACCGCCCACTTCGACGCCTCCGCCACCATGGCTACCAATATCCTCGTAGCTCCCTCGGCCGATGTCAAGGACGTTACCAAGTGCATCGGCGTCCAGCTCCCCACCGGCGATATTCGCAATGCGCTCAACCTCCAAGCCAATCCCGGCAACCTGGGCAAGAAACTCCAGATCAAGGGCGATATCATGAAGTATTGCGGCGTCGCCGGCATCAAG
>ERZ1026780.592-NODE-592-length-28085-cov-8.821869_pt1 | contig 28085 bp, 14 predicted proteins | sample MGYA00380126_ERZ1026780 | MGnify/ENA primary metagenome ERZ1026780 (study PRJEB33269, sample SAMEA4719762) | human gut metagenome | biome: human-associated habitat; feature: organic feature; material: feces | place: Cameroon | collected 2013-10 ... | reverse complement strand
TTTATTATAACATATTTTGACAACAAAATCAAGCACAAAGTATGTGTGAGCATAATGATTCTTCTGAAAACAAGTAAAGAGCCCGTTTCCAGACTCTTTACATTACGAACTCGCTGTTTCTATTTTTATTTTTTAGTTTTCCCCAAGATTAAGTATCATATGATACTTGCAATTCCATACCGTATGTGCTAAACTGTTTCTGTCATTATTTGTTTTATTCCTTTAATGTCCTCCGCTTGTGTTTTATTTGTAACTGGCAGGTCACAAATTTATTATACACAAGCGGAGTTTTCATGTCTATTCCTCACCGGTTAACCTTTTTGAACCACGCGACTATCGCGTGGTTTTCGTTGACACAACAAAAGTCCGAAAGTGACAGCGTTTACAGTTGCCGCTTTCGGACTTGTTTTTTCGATTTATGTTTAAATCAGTTTTAAAATATCCGTCATCGTTTTTATCGGATAATCGGTTTTCGGGTAAGCCGCCGCGCCGCCTATGCCGATTGCTTTGAATCCGCCTGCCTTTGCCGCGTCTATCCCCGCGACGGAATCCTCAACGACGAAGCACTCTTTCGGGGGAAGAGAAAGCATTTCCACGGCTTTATCGAACACTTCGGGGTCGGGCTTGCTCTTTGTGATGTTGTTCCCGTCCGAAACCGCGTCGAAATAACCGCCGTAACCTATTTTCTCTAAAATCACGGGGGTGTTTCTGCTCGAACTTCCGATGGCTAAAAGATAGCCCTTTTCTCTCAGTTTTTCAAGCGTTTCGGTGACGCCCTCGAGCCTGTCCGACGGGGCGAGATTTTTCAATAAGTTCCTGTATAAGTCGTTTTTCCTGGTTGCTAAGGCGATTTTCTCTTCTTCGGAATACTTTTTGTCCGCCTTTTCCAGAATGATTTCAAGGCTTGCCATACGGCTTACGCCGCGCAGTCTGTCGTTAATTTTTTCGTCGAAATATATCTCCTCTTCGTCGGCGATTTTCTTCCACGCCTCGTAGTGATATTTATCCGTCGAAACCAGAACTCCGTCAAGATCGAAAATAAAAGCTTTCATAATTACCTCTTTATGTTCGGCGCAATCGATAGCGTCACCCGCAACCGGGTTGCGCCCGATTTTAAAGGCCCCGCCGAAAGACGGAGCCTTCGCTTTGTTTTTGCTAAAATGCGATATTATTTGTTATTCGTCGCGTTTCTTACGTTTTATTACAGCCGCCGCAGCCGCGCCGAGCGCAGCCGTAACGCCGAGTCCGCCCGCCGACGACGAGCAGCCTTTTTTGCCGCTATCAGCCGCAATATCTTTGATTTCGGGTTTTTCGCCGTCGAACACAGGCGCAACGGAAGATTTTTTAACGAGTTTCTTCTCTGCTTTTGCGAGGTTTTCGGCTTGAGCCTTGATACCCGCAAACGTCTTGAGACTCTGCGCCGCGTATTCCTTAGCTTCCTTTAAAACCTTGTCGAAATCCGCGTAAGAATAATCGGTGTAAGCCGTTTTGTCCAAAGCTTCGGCTCCGGCGATCGCTTCGTCGAGTTCGGCGGTGTCGCCAGCGTAAACGAGATATTTATAAATCGCGTCGTAAAGCTGGAACATACCCACGTTGACGTCCGACTGAACGAGGAATTTGTTATTCAAAATACTGTTCATCGCCTCGACTTTAAGCCGGAGATATTCCCAGCTTTCCGCCGTGTATTCGTTCTCGTTTAAAGAAGCGGCAACGCTTAAAAGATTTTTCGAAACGCTGTCGTCGATTTCGGAGCGGATGAACACCGTTGCGTAAGCCTTGACGTTATACACGTTGGAAACGCCCGCCGCCTTGAGATCGTCTGCCGAAAGAACGCCGATAAAATCAAAATTACCCGTTTTCGTCCTGTCGTATCCGTCCGCCTTCCATTCAACGCCTACGGTATGTTTTTTACCGTTGGTATCGGTTATTCCCACGGTCGTACCCAAAGCCCCGATAACGTCCTTTTCCGCAACGTATCTTTCGATTGCAAGCTTGGTATCGTCCGCAGCGGAAACAGCCGCACCCTTTTTCGGGAATGCAAAGCTTTCGTCTATCTCGGTTATGCCGAGCTTGGTTACCGTTATCGGCAACAATCCGCTGTGAAGAGAGATATATCCCTCTTTGCCGACGTATTCGGAGTTATACACGTTCATGACGGGTCTGCCGTTGATCGCGACGGAAATCGTGCCTTCGTAAGCGACGATCTTTATATCGAACGTACCGTTTACGCTCCAGCCGACTATGTTCGCATCGAGCGGACCCACTTCTCTGCTGCCGTTCCACAAAAGCACGCGCCCTTTAGGTTCGATTCCGATTGTAAGCCCTTTGCCGTTCTGGCTCTGAGTTACGTTCGTATCTTCTCTGAAAATAGTGAAGCCCGCATAGCCCCATGCGCCCGGGTCTGAAACTTCAAGTTTCATAGTAGCGTCGAGCATGAAGTTCTTATAAGTCTTTGCGTTGTAAGAATAAGCTTTATCCCAGTTATCTCTCTGATATGGAGTGTTTTCCTTTATCGTCTTGCCGTCGTTGGTGAAATCGCCGTTTTTCAAAGACGTCCAGTTTTCGGTATCCGCGATGAGATTTTCGCCCGCGCCGTATGCCGTGTATGCCTGAAGTTCGGTGAACATCGAACACTGCCCTTCGCCCTTACAATCGTTATAAAGCATAACGTATCTTGCCGAAACGGGTTCGTCGAGCGTGATCGTCGTTCCCGAACCGGGAACGTTTTGCATCGCGCCTTCATACCATATCCGCTTTGCGTCCGAAAGATCTTCTTTTGTTGCGACTTTCAGTTCGTTTTTGCCGAACCACCAATCGTGCCAGAACGAGAAGGTGAATTTATCCAGCGTAAGCGCTTCGCCGAGGTCAAGCACCGCCCAGGCGGGTTCGCTTGTCTTAATAACGCTCGAGAACGGGTCGAACGAACCGTCCGTCACGTGGCGAAGGTCGCTCGAGGCTCCGTTAAAGCCCTCGAAGCCGACTTCGCGAGTCAAATCCGCGCTTAAAAGTTTGACGATCTTCCCCGAAGCGGCGTTTCTCGAAGCGTTGGCGATGATGAGATCGATATCGAGAATTTCGCTGACGTCCGTTCCTCTCACGCTCACCGCGCGCACGGAATAAGTCGCCGTTTCGTCGTATTTGCCTATTTCGATAAGCGTTCCGTCGTATTTCTTGGTGTTCTCGCTGCCCGGTTCGGGATAACTTCCATCGGTGGTGTAATAAATCGTCGCGCCCTTGTCGCCCGTCATAAGGCTTATCTTCTGCGGACCCACGTAAACGCCGCTTCGATGCGAACTTTCGGGAATCTGAAGATCTTCGAAAATCTCAACGGGCGCGCCGTTCTCGCCTTCGAGTTTGAATATTTTCATCTCGCCGGGCTTAAACGATGCGGTCATCGTTCCCGAGGAAACGTCGATAAGCACTTCTTCGGGTTTTTCGAGAGTGGACAAGTCCGACGGATCGGGAAGATTATCGAAAGTGTAATCGGCGGGCTTGTAATATCTCATCGACTTAATGCCCGACGATAAATCGAAATTAAACGTATAATCTTTCGCCTCGCCCGAAAGAGCTTTGTTGAAGACGAGAAGATAAGGTTCGTTTTTGTCTTTGCTGTATGCGATCGAATATATAAAGGAATCGCTTTCGTTTGCGGGCTGCATCAGAAATCCCGAAGGAAGTCCTTCCGCACCCGTGGGAACTTTTGCCGTATGGTAAGCGTGCTTGACGTCAACGTTTGTAAGCACGTAGCCGAGCTGGCGGATCTGCCAGTTTAAAATACTCATAGGCTCGTAAAGATCGGTTCTGTTACCCTTTGAGTCGGTTACGAAATCGCGCATGCCTTCGCCGCCGTTTTCGGGCGAAACGTACTGCGGAGCAACCCAGCAGAAGTGGGATATGCTCTTAAGTCCATACGTAAGAAGGGAGTAGGTACTCCATCTCGCCATATCCGCTGTTGGTCTTACCATTCCGTTCCACGAACCCATCTGAGTGAATCCGCCCGTTAAAAGCTTGCCGTTTTTATAGGCGACGTCACGGATTACTTCGAGATCGGAAAAGTAAGTCGAACGCACGTCTTCCGTCTGCGTGAACGGATAATGGTCGAAATAGAACATATCCTCGGGATATCTGCTTCCGTAAAGATTAGCCCATTTCGTAACGTAATCGCGATAAGTTCCGCCGAGGTTGGTTGCGCCCGCATAAGACGGGAAAAGATTGACGTACGCCATACGCGACGGGTCTTTTTCCTTGAACGACCTGCAAAGCTCGGCTAAGGAGTCCATCTGCGCGGAACTCGGCTCGTCTTTAAGATGATAACCTATGCAACGCGCGTAATCCTTAACTTTCGCGTATGCCGATTCGAACTCCGTTACGTCCGACCCCTGGTAGAAATAATACATATTCAGAGCTTCGGAAAGACGTTCGAGGTTATCCCAGAACTCTTTGGTTTCCGTTGAGCCGTAATTCGTCTGCGCGCTTATAAACGTCGGCAAGTCGATCATGTTCATTCCCGCGGCGGCAAGATCCCTCACCTGATCCTCATACGATTTTATGCTCGTATCGTAAAACTGAACCCAGCCGCCGACGGTAAGTTCGTTTTTCCATTCCTGCGAAGCCACGTAATTTTCCTCTCCGTCCGCTTTGGAGGAGACGGCGGAAGTTATTCCCGCCGCACCCGAAGCGATCACAGACGCGGCAAGCGCCGCCACTATCAATTTCTTACACGTTTTCATCTTTAACCCTCTTTTTTCTTATTATTGCGACAACCGCAACCGCCGTAAGCAAAACGAGCGCGGCGGTCGTAGTTCCGAGCGAACCCGCGCAACCCGAAGAAGTTTCACCTTCCGCCATTGCCTTTTCGAGAAGTTCTTTAGCCTCGTTCACCTGCTTTTCTGTTACTTCGCCGTCAAATCCTACGATACTCTTCGCGTATGCGAGAGCTTTTTCGACGTTGTCCTTTCTGTCCCCCGTAAGTTCGCCGAGAGCTTCCGCTTTTGCGATAACCTCGTTTAAAACCTTTTTATCGCCGAGCTTTTCAAGCCCGTTATATGCGTTTTCCAAAGCTTTTGCCGCGGAATCGACCTCGCTTTGCGAAACGTCGTCCGAAGCCTTTACTTTTTCGGCTTCGTAAAGAGCTTTTCGGTATACGGCGTAGCTTGCCGAAGTGTAAACGCCCTCTTCTTCGCCCGCGCAGTTTCCTATCGTCGCGTTGAGCTGTTTCTTATCGCCTGAAGCAACAAGTTCGTTAAACGCCTTGTTCAGTGCCGCAGCGGTTTCGGCGATTTCCTCTTCGGTAAGAAGATCGTCAGCTTTTTCGATAACGGGTTTTGCTTCCTCATAAACTTTGACGAGTGCGGCAAAGCTCGTCGCCGTGTAATTTTCCGCTTTTGCGTTTTTGATTTTTTCGGCTATATCGTCGAGCGGTTTTCTGTCCGCAATAGCGATAAGTCCCGCTATAGCTTCGTTAAGGCGTGTTTCCGCTTCGTCCGCTCTTACTTGCGGAACGTCTTTCAGATACTCTTCGTCGAAGAATTTCTCGGCGTTATACATAGCGTCCATATAAGCGGAATAAGTTGCTCTGTTATAACCGTTGGTCGATTGTTCGCCGTAACCCTTTTCGGCTTTCGCCGCGTCGTAAACGGCTTTAAGCGAAGAAGGATTTGCCCTCTTTGCAAGCCCGACTACGGCTTTTTCGAGTTCGTCCGCCGTTTTATCCACGTCCGCCTGGCTCATATCGTCGTTTCCGCCGTCCGCCAAAACGCCTTCGGCTGCAAGCTTTTTCTCCGCGAATACAGCATATGTAGATATAGTATATTTGTTCTCTTCTTCGACGTTAAGTCCGTCTATAAGTCGTTTAAGTGCGGCAGTGTCGCCCTTATTAACGAGTCCGTCAAAACACTTTTCGAGCGCAACCAACACGCTGTCGACTTCTTCCTGTGTTTTATAACTCCTTTCTAAAAGCTCTTTTGCGGATTCTCTTGCGGCGATGAATTTTTTTCTCGTGGAAAGGGTGTAATTGTCGGCGGACAAGTCCTTAACGCCGTCGTAAAGTTCGGTAAGCGCGGCGACGTTCAACGCTTTTACCGTTATTTTCACCGATACCGAAGCGATGATTCCGTAAACGTCCTTATCGTCGGTTATGGTAAGCGTTGCGAAATATTCTCCCGCTTTGGTCTTATCGTAGCCCGCAATCGTCCATGCGGTGTAAACCGTCTTTTCGGTTCCGTCCGAATAGCCGAGCTTTATCGTCTGCGGAAGCCCGAGTTCTCCGAATTCTTTGCCCTCGTAAACTTCGATATCCCCGACGTTTTCTACCGACGAAAGATAATTTTGATACTCGTAGTTATCGCCCGCCGAGGGGTCTTCGCAAGTCCATGCCTGAAGCTCGGTGTAAACGGAAGACCACGGCGAACTGCCGTCCTGTGCGAGCGCTCTTATGTATCTGCCCTTTATCGGCTTGAAGTTGAACTCGAAGCCATTTGCCGCGGTGTGACCCGCAATCCATTCGACGTTGGTTTTATCCGCCCATGTTTCGTCGAGCGTGCCTGCGTAAGAAGCAAGCCCTTGCCAGTTGCCGTAGTCCGAACAGAAAATCGTCTGAACGCCCGTAGCGAACGTCACGTCGTCCGAAAGCTGAACGGTTACCGATCTCCACACGTGGTCGTGCCAAAGGTTAAGCACAGCTTTGTTTATCCACACGCTTTCGCCCATATCGACCTGAATAAACGCGACGGAATCGGTAACAACCGAGTTTTCCGCGCCCATGATGCCGTCCGTTACGCAAGCGAGAGTTTGTCCGCCGTTGTGGTTTGAAACGACAGCTTCGCTTCCGTCGGTGTGATATGCCTTAACCTCTTTTCCCAAAGCCGCGTTCTTTCTCACGAAAGGAGTTGCGGGAGCTTCGCAAGTCCATGCCTGAAGCTCGGTATAAATTGAAGAATAGGGCGCGCCGCCTCCGTCCTGCGCGAGCGCTCTTATGTATCTGCCCTTTATCGGAGCGAAATTAAATTCGAAGCCCTTTGCCGCGGTGTGACCCGCAATCCATTCAACGTTGGTTTTATCCGCCCACGTTTCGTCGAGCGAGCCAACGTAAGACGCAAGCCCCGCCCAGTTGCCGTAATCCGAACAGAAAATTGTCTGAACGCCCGTAGCGAACGTCACGTCGTCCGAAAGCTGAACGGTTACCGATCTCCACACGTGGTCGTGCCAAAGGTTAAGCACAGCTTTGTTTATCCACACGCTTTCGCCCATATCGACCTGAATAAACGCGACGGAATCGGTAACAACCGAGTTTTCCGCGCCCATGATGCCGTCCGTTACGCAAGCGAGAGTTTGTCCGCCGTTGTGGTTTGAAACGACAGCTTCGCTTCCGTCGGGATGATAAACCTTAGCAGATTTTCCGAGCGCGGCGTTTTTGGAAACAAACTGTTTGCTGCCCGTGAACACGAAATCCGCAGGGCAACCGTATTTCCCGTCCTTATAAGCGATCGCTCTCACCTTAGCCGTGCCGTTTACTTCGATTCCGTTCGCATATTTAAGCGAATTTTTCGTAGGCGCGCCGCCGTCGGTCGTATAATAAATTTCCGAACCTTCTTCGGTTGCGTAAAGCTTGGCGATTCCGTCCTTAACCCGACCCGTCGTATCTGAATAAACGTAAGAAACGCCGGAAACCGCAAACATCTGAATTTCGCCGATAGTAGTGTAACCCTGCGCTTTGCCGTTGCCGACGGTATTGTCGGTAACCCTTATGTATCTCGCCTTAACGGGCGAAAAGTTAAACGTGATTCCCGCATTCGCCTTGTTATAAAGAACCGAACTTACGGCAACCGATTCGTCTGCGGTATATTCGCTTCCCGCTCTGTTATCGTAAACGGTTACGGGATTTGCAAAGTCTTCGGTGAGCGAAAGCTCGACGACGAGGTTCTGTCCGCCCCAGTCGTGGCAAAGGTCGACGAGAACTCTGTCAACGACGTATTCTTTGCCCGCGTCTACCGTGACGTAACCTATAACCCCCTTCCCGTCAACGGCGATCGTTGCCGTCGCAGTGGAAGAGATAACCCCGTCGATAAACGTCGATTTCTGCCCGTTTCCGCCATGCGGACCGCCCGTAAGCGACGCTTCGTTTCCGTTCGCGTCGGTCACCCTGACGGCGTCTTCCGAAAGCCCTTTAAGGACGTTCGTCCTCTCCGGTTTCGGCATTTCCGCCGCCGATACGACGGTGAACCCCGCAAAAAGCGCGAGACAAACCGTCAAAAGTGCAATCATAATTTTTTTCATCATTTCTCCTTCCGGTTGATTCCGCGTTCGCCGCTTTAAAAGCGAGCGGCGAACGCGGCAAACCGTATTTTATTTTCTTTTTTTGCTTACGAAAAGAGCCGCCGCCAAAGGAAGAGCGAAAATCGCGCCGCACGCGGCGGAACCTTTGCAACCTTTGCTTTCCGTAGTGTTTCCCGAGCTTTCTTCGGCGGGTTTCGAACCTGTCGATTTGGGTTCCCTTTCAAAAAGTTCGCTTTTATCTTTAACCTCGCCCGCCAGACGCGACAAAGCGTCGTCCGTATCGGCTTCCTTTACGGGGTCGAAATCCTTCGAAGCGGGTTTTTCGGGTTCGGGCAAGGCTTTGATTCTGAAGTTTCTGTATTCCGATTGGTTGTTTACGCTGCAAAGCGAAACGTAACCGCTTTCGTAAAACTCCTCTTTAAGAGCCTGCGTCGCCCAGGGCTGATTGTCCACACTCACTTTAAGCTCGTTCCCTGCGACTTTTATCTGAATATTATGCCATGCGCCGTCCGAATAACCGTCAACGGAACCGAATTCGTAAGGTCCGGACATAACCTGATCGCCCCAAAGGGTGATCGTTCCGCTTTGCTGAACGAAAACGCCCGCGCCGTCGTCGAGGTAATATTTACCTTCTTCCACCTGACGAATGGCTATAACGGGCCAATATCCCGCAGAACCCCTCTTAAAATCGACCGAAAGCTCGAAATTGAGATACGCTTCCTTCGTGAAAGTAAGCACGGCAACCTGATTCGTTTCGTATTTGCCCGTGTTTGCGTCCTTTTTTACGTCGTTTATTCTCTTTAAAACCCCGCCGTCCGTCGCCCAGTGAGAATCGATGGCGTTTACGTCGGTAACGACGGTTTCGGCTTTCGCCGAACCCAACGCGTTTTCGAGATAATAAGCATGAAAAGCGTTGTTGACCGAATCCGCGTTCTCGAATTTCTGAACGTAATGGTAATACTCGTCGTTTTTTACTGCATAATCGTTATCGTCCGCTCTCGCTGCCGTTCCGCTTATGCCGATACCCGCAAAAGCCATCGTTACCGCCGCCAAAAACACGGCGAAAACACCTTTTTTCGTTTTATCTCTCATTTTGCCTCCCGCGCGTCGCAAAGCGACGCATAAACCGTTTTCCCTTTTTCACCGAGAATAACCGTCTCGTCGCCCGACGTAACGGTTATCGGCTCACCCGATAAGAGCGTGTAGCCGATTTTATCTCCTTCCGCTTCCGCTTTGAAGAGTGAGCCGCGGAAAGTTATTTTAAAAGAATATCCTCCCCAGTTTTCGGGTTTGTACGGTTTGAAATGTATTCTGTCGTCATAAATTCTCATACCCGCGAATCCGTTTACCATCATCATGTAACAGCTGCCCATGCACGCGGCGTGAATTCCGTAACCGGTGTTTCTGTTCACGTTGTCGAGATCCATTCTGCAAGCCTGCCTTAAATAGCCGTAAGCCTCGTCTCTGTAACCTATATCGCACGCGACGATCGAGTGTATGCTTGCCGAAAGCGAACTGTCGTGAATGGTTTTCGGCTCGTAGAAATCGAAAATTTTGCGGCGCATTTCCTCGGTGAAATCGTGGCTCTGCAAAAACATTAAAAGCACGATGTCGGCTTGTTTGCAGACCTGATATCTCCATAGGTTGAGCGGGTGAAGGTGCGTAAGAAGAGGTAATTTATCCAGAGGAATCTTTTCGATATCGATAGGATCTTTATAGATAAAGTTATCGTCCTGCATGTAAATTCCGTTTTCCGCGTCGAACGGAAGATACATTTTGTCCGCCGCCTCTTTCATTCTCGAAAGTTCGTTATCGTCTATCCCGCATTTTTCTTTAAGTTCCGCATATTTTGCGGGATTTTTTTTCTTTAACTCATCGAAAATTTCAAGCGTGAAATAAAATTGCTTTTTGGTGAGGAAGTTGGTGTATAAATTGTTGTCCACGACGGGGTTGTATTCGTCGGGACCGCAAATACAGTTTATACAGAATCTTCCGCCCTTTCTTTCTATGAAATTACCTCTGTGCGAAAGGCATTTCGACGTTTCGAGAAGAATTTCCGCGCCGTAATTTTCCATAAAATCCCAATCGAGCGTGGCTTCGTAATATTTGAAAATCGAATAGAATACGTCGTTGTTTATATGGTATTGCGCGGTCGCCGCCTCGAAGACGTGTCCGCACTCCTCGCCGTTTATCGAGTTCCAGCTGTAAAGCGCGCCTTCGTCGTCCATCTGCGCCGCTCTTTCCTTTGCCTTAGGCAGAATGTTATAGCGGTAAATAAGCAGTTTTTTAACCTCTTCGGGATGAGCGTATAAAAACATCGGCGACATGAAAATTTCGGTATCCCAGAACGTATGCCCCGAATATACCATACCCGTAAGCCCGTTCGCGGAAACGTTGGTTTTACCGTCTCTGCCTGCGGACTGGTTTATCATGAACATTCCGAACCTTATGCCCTGCTGAACGGCAACGTCGCCTTTTATTTCTATATCGGAAGTATCCCAATAATCTTTCCAGTAGTTTTCGGTGTCTTTAAGAATTTTCCCGAAGCCCTCTTTTTTTGCTTTGGTTACGACCGACGAAACGAGCTTTTCATATTCCGCGTCGTCTTTGTCCGTCGCGAACGCGCCGTATCTCACATAGGTAACTTTCTCGCCGTCGCTTTGGAAAAGATACGTTCTCTTAATGCCGTCGTCGGCTTTTTCCTCTTCGGTTTTTGCGTCCACGGACAGGTCTTCCGCCGCAGCGCACGCAATCGAAAAACCGCTTTTAATCGTCTTATAGCTTAAGATATCGCACTTATTATCTGTTTTAAGCCCGAGCAGTTCGAAGGGGTTTGTCATATCCGAACCGATCTCCGCTTTCTGCGCTTTGATCATACCCGAAAGGGCTTTGAGTTCGCTCGTTACGGCTATCTTAACGCCCTTGTCCGCAAGGATTTCAATCCTGTCCGCAAAGAGGTGTTTGTTGATTTGCGAAACCACCCTCGTGAACTTCAAGGACACTTTTTTTCCGCCCGTCGTCTCAAACGTAAATTCTCTTATCACGTTGCCTTTCCGCATGTCGAGCGTGCGGGAATAACCCGAGATTTTGCCTTTGAGGTTTATCTTCTCCCCGTCCGCCGAAATTCCGACGGACAAGGGATTGACGTTATTGACTATCGAATGGAAACGCTCGGGAAAGCCCGGTCTGCACCATATATGACGATAGGGATAATATTCGTAAACGCCGTTTATCATCACGAAAGGGTCGCTTTCATTCGGGTTTCCGTAAAAACCCTCTTCAAAAAAACCTCTGATGCCGATATAGCCGTTTGCGAGAGAAAAAATCGTTTCGTTTATCTTGTTTGTCTGTTCCGAAAATTCCGTTTCCGCAACTTTCCATTCGTGCGGAACGAAAGCTAAAGGAACGTTCTGATGAATTTTACGCATAAATTACCCCTTTACGAGTCTGTTATCGAGCGTTATATAATAAACGCCGTCTGCGGGAACGGTTACGAAAAACGTTCCGTCGTCGTATTTTTCGACCTTAGGCACGGAAATTCTCTTATCGACTTTTATCGAATAAGTTCTGTTGCCGTAAACGTACTCCGAAACCCCGGCAAACTCCATTTCGGAGGGAAGAGCCGATTTGATTTCAAGCCCTTTGACCGTAGCGTTAAGCCCGACGATGTTAGAAATAAACGTGTAAGGAACGAGTCCGCTTTCGGGGAACTCGCCGAGAACCCCCGCGACGTATTCGCCGTAATAAGTACGCGGATTTCTGCGAAGAGAATCGATATGGAATTCGTCCATTATCGTCTTGAATCTCGCAAAGGAGTTATCCGCGGAAACGAACGATCTACCGAGAAGGTCGTAATATGAAGTGTAGAAAATCGTTCCGCCGTTCTGCATCTGATTGCCGTATGCCCCAAGCCCCGCCGCGGGAGACATGGTTTCGGCGTTATACCACCAGTACCACTGCCCGTTTTTGTCGGTAACCTTGGATACGTCGAGCGTGTTTCCCCTTGCGGAAAATTTGAACGCGCCGTAAATATCGTCGCCCGTCGAGGTATCGCCCGCGATGATTCTTTCGCCGTCCACCCACGCATATATCGCTTCGGCTTTTATATCGTCCGCAAGGCCCGCGGCAACAGCCATGAAGTTTACGTAAGTTACGCCGAAATCGAGCGTGACGTTCTCGGAGTTTATCGAAGTTATATATCTCTTCTTCGTTCTGTCCCAGAAAGTCTCGTTGAATTTCTCTTTGACGAGCTTCTCTAACTTGCGATAATAAGTGCTGTCCTCGCCGAAATACTCTAAAATATCCGCATAAGCCTTTATCGACTCGTAGAAGAAAATGTTTTCGTAAGACGAGATGTAACCGAAAGCAGTCATCGCGTCCCAATAATTGGAAGCGACGCTCGCTTTCGCGCCCGCAAGACCCTGGTTTCTCGGGTCTTTGATGACGAGAACGCCCTTTTCGCCGTCGAGAGTTTTGAGCATGTAGTTCATGGCTTTTGTAAGCCTTTCTCTCATCGTCTGCCCGAGCGCGTTCGTCATATCCATGAACGGGATATAGTTTCCGTTTTCGTCGTAATCGCCGACGTTATTGCCCTGCAGGAGGTAATTTCTCGCCGCCATGACGAAAATGGAATTATAGGTGTAATGCGCGCCCATGTCGAGGTGGTATTGTCCGTTAGCCGTCGCCCAGACGTAACCGTCGTCGTTCGACCAGCCGTCGCTGCCCGTTCTCGTGGATTTGAGGTAATTGTAGCAAAGCTCTCTCGCCGCGTCGTAATTAGTCCAGTTGTATTTAAGTCCGCACCATTCGAGCCATTCGGTGGAGCCGATGATCGCATGACCCGTTCTGAACGGCGACTGGTTGGTCGCGGAACTGAGCTGATTGCCCGTGAGGTTTGGTTCGGTTTTTGCCGAGCCGTAAATAGTCCACATATTGTTGAGGTCGGCGTCGAACGTACTTCCCATCGAAGTGTAAAGGAGAGTTCTTCTGCTTCCGTAAACCCTCATTTCCGAAACGTAAAGGGTCTTTTCCTTCGCCATGTCGTTAAGCGCGACCGATGTGAGCTTCGAAACAAGCCTTATTCCGTTTGCGACGATCCCGTCGAGGTCTAAAACGAGGGTTGCGCCCTTCGGGTTAGGGAACCTCATGATCGGGTTGAAAATACCTTTAGCGTAATCGTAAAGATAATAATATTTAGGCAAAAACTGCCATGTTTTGCCATTGTCAGTGGTATATTCCACGGCGATGTTCGATGGGAATATATCCGCCTCGGAAGGTATCTGAATTTCGATTTTATTGAGCGTGTAGATATCGTCAAAGAGATATCCCGCATACTGCTCGTCGTAAGCGTCTTCCGCTTCCGCGCTTCTGAAATAGGTCGAAGAATCGCCGTCGGTTATCTTCTCTACGTCGTTCGCGGCAGAATAACTCGCGGAAGAAACGGGTTTAAGGTTGTTCATAAGCCCGCCGTAGACGATATCGTCGCCTTTGACGGTTATTTTCTTCCCGTCCGACCAGCCTACGTATTCGTCCGTCTGCATGCAGTATGCCGCCGAGGAGATATAATAAGTCCCCGCTTTTTTATAAACGTGAGAATTGACTATCGCCGATTTCATCGTGTCCGACTGCACGCCCGGGCCGTTATAACTCCACGTTCCGTCGCCCCAGTCCACAATGTAATACACCGCGCCCGCAACGACGTCGCCGCCCTGTTTTTTCCAGATTTTGTTGGCTTTGATTTTCGACGTCACTTCTATTTTTTCGCCTGTCGAAAAATACTCCTTGGTGGGAACGGTAACGTTGAGATAAGTGTCGTCGATCCTCTTTTCGTATAACGATTCTTTATACCCGATTTCTTCGAGTCGATAGGTTTTCGTTCCGCTCATTTGTCCGCTCCCGTCCGATTGTCCGCCGCCGCCCGATTGTCCGCCGGTTTTTCCGCACCCCGCAAAAAAACCGAGGCACATCACGACGATTAGCAATATACTGATTTTTTTCATTGTTTCTCCGTTTTTAAACCCTTACCGCACGGTAAGAAAATTTGTTTTGAAAAAGGCGCACATAGGTCGAAATGCACCCCGCAGCGCGCCTTTTCCGTTAAATATTACTTTTTGTTCTTCTTCGCTATAACAACCGCCGCCAAAGCCGCGAGCGCGCAAAGCCCCGCCATTCCGCTTGCCGAACCGCCGCAACCTTTCTTGCCCGTGGACGTTCCCGTGCTTCCGCTTCCCGATTCCGCGGGAGTTTCTCCGCCCGTTACGGTAAGCTCTATACTCTTTTTAACGGAAGAATCGGCTTCCGCGGTTGCGGTTATGGTAACTTTTCCCGCTTTGAGGAAAGTTATTCTGCCGTTTTCATCCACCTTCGCGACGGTTTCGTCGCTCGAAGCAAACAATACGTTCTGATTGGTCGCATTGCTCGGCATAACGGTTACGAAAAGAGTATATTTGCCGCCGACAACCGTTTTATCTGCGGAAGGAACGGCGTCGAATTCTATAGTCGCGGGCTTAACCTCTTTCGCCTTAACCGTCACCTCGACGGCGGCTTTTATCGCGGGGTTACCCGCACTCTTAACGGTTATGGTTACCGTACCCGCGTTACGGAAGGAAACTTTTCCGTCTGCGGTAACCGTTGCGATGAGCGCGTCCGAACTTTCGAAAAGCAAGCCCTTTTCGGTTGCGTTTTCTGGAAGAACGGCAGCCTGAATATCCCACGTTTCGCCTGCTTCCGCAGTCTTTTTCTCGTTGAGAACGGTAACGCTTTCGGGGTATACGGTTTCCATTCTGTTGCCTTTCGCGTCGAGCCTTACGAAGGAAATATCTCTTAAAGAGATAACCGTCGTCGTGAAGAGCGCGATATCTCCCGCGGGGATTTTCCCGCCTTTAACCTCAACCGCGGGCGCGGTGAGGTCGTTTACGTACATCTGAATATTGCATTCGCCGTTTTCGCCGTAAACGCGGACGCGGACAAAGTTCCACTGACCTTTGACGTATGCGCTGTCAACTTCGTAAGGTCCGCTTACTCCCGCTTTGCCCGATCCCCAGATCGTAGCCTTCCTCGCGTCTTCCTGCATGAATACGGAAATTCCGTTCTGATTGGGAACGGTCGTCCTGTCGGCAAGGGCGAAACCTACTCCGTGCCAGCCGTTGGGCGCGTTGTTTGTTTTAACCATGTAATCGATTTCGAAATTATTCGAACTTAAAGCAAGCCCGTTGACGAGATCTTTAAGGTAAAGAACGGAATAACCCGCGTCTACGCCCGATTTAAGGTTTTCGGTAAGTGTCATCGCGCCGTTTTCTTCAAACGTCCAGTAGTCCGAAACGTTAGCCTGACGTCCGTCTTTCGATCCGCCGTTGGTGACGAGGTAATGCTCGAAGTTTTTAGCCGCGCTTTCCGCGGTAGTTCCGTATGTCGCGAGCATGTCGTTTGCCTTAACGGTTACTTTTACCGTTTTAAAAACGGTTTCGACGTCTGCCGAGCGAACGGTTACGTCATAAGTCCCGGGTTTACCGAAGTAAATTTTGCCGTCTTTTTCAACCGCGCCTTCGGGTACTTCGTAAAGAAGAGTTTTTATCGCCGCGTCTGCGGGGATAACCTTTGCGTTAAGCTTTAACGGCTCGTATTGCGTAATTTCGGCCGTGTCCGCAACTTCTATGCCCGTAGCCTTCGTATCGTTTACTTCGCCGTTCTCGTCGGTAAGGGAATAACTGAACTTTTTAGCGGTGAAATCGCCGTTCGAGAAATAGAATCCGAAACTTTCGTTCGAGATTTTGTACTCCGTCTCCTGCATCTTTTCCTTGGTAATGGAAACGACATCCGTTCCGTCCGCCGTCAAAGTGATTCCGTTTTCGGTTACGGCAATTGAGAGAACGTGTTCGCCTACAACTTCCCAGCCTTCGGGGACTATACCTTCGGTATAGCCCGAATTGTTGAGTTTCGCGGACGAATAAGTCCCTTTGCCTTCTTTCTGCACGAACATTTCAACGCCGTACGCGCTGTCTCCCCAACGCGCTTTTCTCTCGTAATTGCTGTAACCGAACATAAAGCCCGCCCAGCCGTTTCTCTCTTCGGTGTTGTAAGTGTAAACGAGTTCGGCTTTGAAATAAGCTGCTTTTTTTACGTGAAGTCTTACGTAAAGATTATTTTCGGACACGTCGTCGCCCGAATATTTTTCGGTTTTAACCCTCAGTCCGTTATCGGCTTTGAAAATATCCGTCATCGCTCTCGGATAAGTAACCCAACCGTCAGATGTGTAACCGAGGTCGGTGTTATTGTCTTTCGGGTCGATGCCCACCGAAAAATCGGTGACCGAAGCCACGTCGGTTACGGCGGTAAAATCGTAAACGGTCTTATACCCCGCATCCTGAGCTTTCGCCGTTGTTTTGTTTATCGCCGTAAGCCCGAGACCCGCGCTCGATAAACACACAGCCGCAGCGATAACGCCGCACAACATTTTCCTTTTCATATCTTTTTTCTCCTTATTGCCCGCATTTTGCGGGTTGATTCTTTAATTTGATTGTCTTATCTGAGAAGCCCCAGCGTTCTGAACTGGTTTTCGGCTTCGGCAAGAAGGGATTTGAAATCCGCTCTCGCATTCATTTCGGCGCAGTAACCCGCAACGGTTTTTTCGGTAGTCCTCGTAGCGTATTTATACGCAAAACTTACCATATCGGCAACGACGTCCGTCACTTTGCCCGAATCGAGCGTGAGGAATTCGCCTATATGCGGGGTTGTTTTGTAAGTAGCCGTTTTGAGGTTATGCTCGGCTACTTTCAACGTTATGGAAGTAATTTCCTTATCCGTTCCCTGAACGACTCCGTCGTAAGAAGAGGAAATCCATGCGCCCCAGTCCCACGCGCCGCTGTATTGACCGCGGTAAGTTTTTTTATTGTCGCCTGCGGTGTTGCAGTATACAAGGGTGGAAGACGGAATGTTTTTATAGTTTACACCGTCTTCGATACCGACTCCCCATCTGAGGGCGTCGTAAGCTACGCCTCTATGATATTCGCCCGTAGCTTCGTCGTGATAAGCATAACAATCGTCGATAAGCTTACAGATTTTCTCCATGAGAGCCTTGTTGAGCGAGGTCTGTTTGGAAACGGTGATTATGTTGCCCGCTAAGCCTTCGCCCGCCATATAGCCCGCGTATTCGTTGACGGCGTCGTCCGCAACGGGAAGGGGATAAGTTTCCCACCAGTCCGTAGTGTCGATTTTCTCATCTTCTTTTCTGTTCGCGTTTGCGTCGATCTGAGTGGAAGAAGAAATCGATCCCGGATACCACTGAATGCCTATCTTTCCGTAAGTAGTTCTCTTATCGTCGGAAAACTGCTGCGAGAACCAGCTCGGATCGATGAGTTCTTCGTCGCAGATGTTTCTGAGATAATTGAGGTACGGCTCGAAAGAACCGTCCGTCGTGGAAAACAAAACCTTGCCGTCCGCAACGTAATAGCCGTAAGGAACGACGGGAACTCTGCCCCACATAAGCGGCATCCAGGTTTCGAGCGTGCCGAGCGAGTTTTTGCCGCCCGCCGTAGTGAATCCGTAATAATCGGCGGAAGCAAGCCCTTTGTTTTTGAAAACCTTTATATATCTTGCGAAATACAACAGATCGTCGGGGCTGTCCGGCATCCATTTTCCGCCGTCCGTCACCGTTGCGCCCGCGGGGATATAAACGCTCGCAGAGTCTGTAGCGACGTTTCCGTTTTTATCGTAATTATCGGTAAGCGCGCGATATTCGTTTGCCCAGTCCTCTCTTATTTTAAGTGACCATGTCGGCGGAGTTGCGGGCGTCCAGACAGCGTTGAGTTTTCCGTTCGCGTCCGTCATAACCTGTTTGGTGAATTTCTGACTGTCGCTCTCGAGAATTTTTTTGAAATTCGGCATTTTTTCGAGATAAGGCGTCCAGTCGTCCAAAAGCACGCCCTGATCGCGGATCTGACGGAATGACGTGAACGACGGAAAGGCAACGATGTTAGGCTTTATTTTGGAACTGAAACCTATCATAACAGAGTTTGCGAAGTCTGTCGTCGCGTTTAATGAAACGTCAAGCCCGTAATTGTCGGCAATCCATTTTCTGTAAGGATCGTCCGCACTCGTCGGGGTGTTCGTCCAACCGCTTAAAAGCAGGGTTATCTTGTCGGTGCCGCCCGCAGTATTCGATTCCTGAGGTTTTTTGCCGCATGCGGTGAAGCAGGCAACCGAAACGGTCGCGAGGACGGCGGCAATAACTTTAAAAAGATTTTTCTTCATAATTTGCTCCTGATTGTTTATTTTTCAGCCTTTGACGGATCCGAGATATACGCCTTTGGCAAAGTATTTCTGGAAGAACGGATAAACTATCAACACGGGCAGACAACCTATAACGGTGAGAGCCATTTTAACGGTCATGTCGTCCACGTTGTCGATGCCTATAATCGCTTCGATTTTTTCTATGTTGCCCTGATTTATCTGATTTAAGTTGTTGAACGAAATCTGTATATAATATTGCAACGGCCATATTTCGCTCATCTGCGGCGCGTAAAGGTAGGCGTCGAACCAGCTGTTCCACTGCCCCACCATCGTGAAAAGCCCTATCGCCGCCATAACGGGTTTGGACATGGGAAGTATTACTTTCAAAAATACGTTCCATTCGTTAGCCCCGTCGATGTTCGCCGCTTCTTCTATCTCCTTCGGCAACCCTTCGAAGAACTGCTTTATAACGATTACGTTCCATACGTTTATTACGTTTGGCAGAATGTACACCCATATGTTATTGGTAAGCCCCAACCCGTCGATAACGACGTAAGTGGGGATAAGCCCGCCGTTGAACAAAATGCAGAAGATGAGAAGTTTTATCACAGCGCTTCGCCCGGGAAGAGCCGCTCTCGACACCGCATACGCAAGCAGCGCGCACGCGAACAGGCTCATCGCCGTGCCGACGACCGTTCTGAAAACGGAAACGCCGAACGCCTGAAGGATGTAATTCCCCGCCGTAAGCACCTGCACGTATGCCCGGACGGTGAATTTGCTCGGGATGGGCAGAATGTAAGAGGAATTTATATCCGACGGCGAACAGAACGAAACCATCAGGGTGTAAAGCAAAGGATAAAGGCAAAGTACGGCCGTTATAGTGCAAATCAGAGTTATTACGACGCTGTAAGTTTTTTCGCTGACTTTTGCTGACATTTTCCGCCTCCTTTACCACATGCTCACGTCGCACAGCTTCTTTGAAAGCTTGTTGCAGCCGAGAACCATAATCATACCTATCGCGGACTGGAAAAACGACATCGCCGCGCCTAAGCTATACCTAAAACCGTCTTTTCCGTACCACACGAGCCACGTATCGATAACGAGCGCCTGATCTTTGGTCGTCGCGCTGTAAAAAAGCAGAAGCTGTTCTCCGCCCGCGCCTTTTAAGATGCTTCCGAGCGACATAACCGTTAAGAAAATTATCGTGCCTTTTATGCAGGGAATGGTTATGTGCCATATTCTCTGCAAGGGCGACGCGCCGTCGATTTTAGCCGCTTCGAAAAGGGACGTATCCACGCCCGACAACGCCGCGAGATACAAAATCGTTCCCCAGCCGAGTTCTTTCCACACCGCCGAAATTATAACGATCGGCATAAACCACTTTTCGTTGACGAGGAAGTCCGTAGTCGTTCCGAAAAGCCCGTTTATAAGCCCTTTGGGGCTTAAAAGCGCGTAAGTTATCGCGTAAACGACAACCCAGCTGAAAAAGTGAGGAATGTATACTATATTCTGAAATATGCTCCTTAAAGTTTTGCTCTTTAAGTCGTAAAGACAAATCGAAAGGATGAGCGAGGGCAGAATGCCGACGATAAGCCTTAATAAGCTTATGTAAAGAGTTCTGCCGATAACCGCGAGCATCGTTTTATCGGAAAATATCGCGATAAAATGCTTGAAGCCCACCCATTCGCCGTTCCACACGCTGCCCTGCATCGTGTGGTCTTTGAACGAAAGTATCGTTTGAATTACTATCGGGTAAAGATTAAACACGGAAATAAACGCGAGAGGTACAATCATGAACCCGTAAACGGGCAGAAACCTCACGATAAGCCCCGTCGTTTTCCGGTTTACCCTTCTTTCCACCGCGGCGGCGAAAAGAAAGAAAATTATGAGTACGAGCGCGACGGGCGTTGTTTCGAACACCCTGTAATATTTAACGGTTTCGCCGTATAAACTGCTCGTTTCTCCCGAAAAGAACATGAGCCATATATAAACCGTAAGAATAAGCGCGGCGTTTCCGAGATACGCCCCGTAAGCAATCGTCGAAATGTTTTTCGCGTTTTTAAGGCTTGTATACCTCAAAGCGGTAAAAACAAGCGTTAAAAGCACGACGATAAACAATACCGTAAGCGTCGCCGTAACCGCGGCGGGCAGAGAAACGTCTATCGGGTTGCCGTATTCGTCGAAAGCGGAATATTCCCCGCCCGAAAATAAAACGGCAAGGACGGTCATGAAGGAATAGGAAAAAGTTACGCCTATATCCATCTGACTTTTTGTGAGAATGTTGCAGAAAAAGAAAAGGACAAAACAAAGCGCGACAACGGAAATCACGATTATCGCTTTAACTTTTTCCGTGCTTAATTTATTACGGGGAACAACCCCGTTTTCTTTTAAAGTCGTACCGTCAGTCATTGTTTTTCGTCTCCGCCGATCTTATTTTATGCGTGCGCCTGTATTCGTTGGGGGTTATGCCCGTTATTCTCTTGAACGCATAATGGAAGTTTTTTATATCGGAAAAACCTATCACGTCGCTTATCTCCGAAATCGTTTTATCCGATTCTATCAGTAATTTACAGCTCTGCTCAACGCGGTATCTCAAAAGATATTCGATAACGGAAGTCCGCCTTTCTCTGTTGAAGAGCTTTTGAAGATATCCGCTCGAAAGCCCGACGTATTCCGCAACGTCCGCAAGCGAAATTTTTTTGTAGAAATTATCCGAAATGAATTTCACGGCAAGTTCCACGTAATCCGCGCCGTGATTTCTCATGCTCTTGGTTTCGCCGTCCGACATCTGCCCCAGCCCGCTCAGAAGAAAATATATACAGCCGCGCATTATTCCGTCGCAGTATTTTTCGTTGCCTTCGTAAGCGGCGAGGGCTTTATACACGAGCGAAACCATTTCCTGCCGGGAGGAAATATCCACGGGTTTCAACGGCGAAAACGCCGAATAATCGAACTCGATGAAATCCTTGCACCAGATAATGTTTACCACTTTGAAATCGTTTTCTTCGCAGGTGGGGCGCATGCTGTGTTCGCTGTCGTCCGCGATGACGAACATATCGCCGCGGCGAAGTTCAACCGTTTCGGAATTCACCTTCTGCACCGCGCTTCCGCTCTCCACGAAAACCATTTCCACAAACTCGTGGCTGTGCCGCAAAACCGATTCGTACCCCGTACTTTTGACTACGGCATACGATTTTTTCGGTTCGTACATTTTTATGTTGAAAATCATATTGCGACCTCGATTTCTTTTTTAGGTTCGACGACGTAATTTTTGCCGTTCACTATCAGAGTTCCCTTAATTTCGTCGCTTATAACCCTTATCGTTTTTTCGTCCGCTTCAACCTTAACGGAACCTTTCGCGAGGGGCATTTCGGCTTTAAACCGCTTAAGCCCCGCAAGATCGGGCTTTAAAGTGAACGATTTGCCGTTTTCGCTCGCTTTAAGCCCCACGATATATCTTCCGATGATATAAAGAGGGGTCGCACCCCAGGCATGACACAGGCTTTTGCCGTATTTTCTGCCGTACATGGCATATTTTTCCGCGCCTTTCTCTTCCGGGTCGTAACGTTCCCAGAAAGTCGTCGCACCTTCTTTTATCATCGCTCCCCAATATTTTATCGTTTCGTCCATGACGTATTTCGTTTCGCCTATGCGGCAAAGCGCGGCAAGTTCGTAAAAGCGCATGTACGGAGTCACGATTTTCGGTATATCGGGATTTTCGAGTACGTTTTGTTTTATCATCTCTTTGCGCTTATCGTCGCAAAGGTCGAAAAGTACGGCAAAAACGTTGGGATGCATGAGAATTTTCCCGTCGGGTTTTCCGTTTCTCACGGAATACGTATAGCCCTTTTTATCCTCGAGCCAGAACCGCTCGAGTTTTGCTTCCGTTTCTTTGTAAATTGCGCGGTATCTCTCCGCTTTGTCTTTATATCCGAATTCTTCGGATAAAATCACGCATTTTTTAAGCGCGGCGATAAGAAGCATCTGCTCGCAGCAAACCTCGCCGCTGTTATCGAGATCCGCCCAGTCCACAAACACCCAGTCCTCGGGTTTCGAATCCATAAGTCCGTTTTCGTCGCGCCTGCCGAGGCAATGCTCCATTATTTCGAAAACCTTGTAACAATTCTCGCGCGCGAACTTTTCGTCGCCCGAATGCCTGTAATAATCGTCGAAACAGATTATCCACAAAAAGGTATAATCCATAATATGGTTTATGTACAGGGAAAAAGGAGACTTCCCGAAAAGGGCCGTCATCGAACGCTTAATCGATTTTGTATCGAAAAAACTGTAATAATGCATGAGCGACGATTGATACACGTCCGCGCCCCAAAGCCAGCGGTCGCGCTTTATGCCGTCTAAGATAAACTCCCTCGAGCAAAGCCCCATCGTCCTCGCGGCGACTTTGTACATCTCGTTAACCGTTTGGTTATCGCACTCGAACGAACTTCTCAGGACCGACGGGGAAAGTTCTTCGTTAACCGAAATTCCGGAAAAATCTATTCCTTCCGCGGTAACGTATCTGAACGCCTTGGCGATTTTCGTCGTAACCTTATCTCCGTTAACCACGAAATCTTCGCTTAAAAGCTCGCAATGTTCCTTATCGGAAACCTCTTCGAGGCTCTCGCCGTAATAAATCTTAGCGTTATCCGAAAGCTTTGCGCCCGAAAAAACCACTCTCGCGAACATCTCTTCGCCAAAATCGTAAATATCGCCCGTATCGGACGGGATTTTTTCGACGTATGCCCTTTCTTCTGACGGAAGCGAAAAGCCGTTCGGGGTTTTACCGTTCAGAAATTCCCCGTCGCAAGCGGCGTTTTTAAAAATATGATCGCAACACGTCACCTGCCAGGTGTCGTCCGTTAAAATCGTGTCGCCCGCAAGTTTTAAGCAAGGCAATCCCTTATCGTTAAAAACGGAAACGAGAATTTCATGCTTCCCGCTCGGGACGGAAAATTCGCTTTTAACCGAATAAAGATACGCCCCGTCTATCATGACGTTAAACGATCCTTCCGCCTCGATTTTAACCGTTTCGGCGGCGGAAAGTTCGTAAATTTTCTTGAATTTTACGTTTTTATAGCAGGAATCCAATCTCCAGAACGGCGGTATAGGAATATCTCTTTCATACCTTTCCGCCATGAATTTCCCCGATAATTCAATTTCAAAGTCGTCGGGATACCATATCCATTCAGCTTGTTTCATCTTTTACCTCTGTATTGCCGTAGCTCGCTTAAGTTTCGGTATAAATATTTTATCAGATAAATCTTCCGTTTTCAATAGTAAAACCCCGCCCAGATTGATTTTTCGGGGAAATTTTGCCGCATTTGAAAAATGATTATTTTCCCTACTAAATACTGTCTTTTATGAGAAATACGCGCTATTTTCGGGTATTATTATGGTAAAAAAACGCTTTTTACCGGCTTTTATTTCCGTTATCCGATTTTTCACATAAGACAAATCGAAAAGGTGTTCACATTTCTCATTCATTTCTTCAAATCTCCGGGCAAACTATCCGACTCTTACGGCAAGTTCGAAAAACTATGGCAATTTTCGTCGTATCTCATTCAGCACGGCTGTAAAATCGTCGAAGTAAACAACAGCGACAATTTTCTCAACTATAAAACCTGCCGCTTTTAACCGAACCGTCGGACAAAATTATTATCCGAGCAATGGAAGAAGGTCGGACGAACTGCGTTCCGCACGTTATTAACGGCAACAACTACAAAATCGTAGTTATGGGCAATAAACAGTATATACCCGACGTTACCGCGCAACAATAAAACCCGCTTAAAAAATTTGTTATAATCGTAATTCGCGCGACATTATTTTCGTGCGAATTACATTGCAAAATTTACAGCGGATATCCTGCACACCGTTATTGAATTAATTTATGTTACAACAAAAAGAGGAAGACTTACTTGTCTTCCCAGTTTTTGTCAAAATAGTTGTAAAGATATTTTACAAGACCGTTGTTCAGTTTGTTTATGTAGCCGATCGAATAACTCAATTCGGCGGCAACGGACACCATATATCCCCAAAAATCAAATATTATGCCACTCTTCGACGAAATATTTTTTCGGTCCTTTATTGTTTTTAGACGAATAGTTTTAGTGTTCATTTCAATATGCTTGATTAAAATGTTTTTCTCTTTTTTTGCGTATCAGAAAAAGTCTTGCCGTCAAGTTAAAAAAATATGGTTTAAAACTCAAAAGTATACAACTTAAACGGCAATATTTTTTTTCCGTAAGCCCATTATTGTTTATACCGCTTGACTGCCACGCCTTTTTCTGATTTTTCGTGGTTGTCGAAAGACAAATCAAAGCAAAAAAATTGCTAAAAGAGCAAAAAATAATTTCAAACCGGTAAAAAAGTGTCCGGTTTGAAGGTTAAAATGTGCTCAAAAGCTAATACAAGGAGGCTTCCAATGAAGACAGCGGTCATCTACGCCCGTTATTCAAGCGACAGGCAAACCGAACAATCTATCGAAGGACAACTCCACGTCTGTCAGGACTATGCCAAGCGCAACGATATTTTAATTGTTAAAAATTATATTGACCGCGCTATGACGGGAACCAACGACAACCGCGAAGCCTTCCAACAAATGCTGCAAGACAGCGATAAGCGTCCATGGGATTACGTTCTCGTGTATTAATTAGACCGTTTCTCGCGTAACAAATATGAAATGGCAATTCACCGCAAACACTTAAAGGACAACGGAATCAAAATCCTTTCCGCCATGGAGAATATTCCCGACAGTCCCGAAGGCATACTCTTGGAAAGTTTGCTTGAGGGGTTTGAGCAAGCAAATGGACATAATAGACTTAAAAAATTAAATTCAGAATTCCTAAAAGATAGATTTTATTCCGTATCAATTTCGTCCCGTTCTTAAAATTATCAAATCCGAAACGCCCCGAATTCTGATTGCAGACGGCGTAGGCGTCGGTAAAACCATCGATGCGGGACTTATTTTGAAAGAACTCGAGGCACGTTTCGACATTAAATCGGTACTCGTAATTTGTCCTCGCCCGCTTATCACCGAGAGAAAATGGCAAAACGAACTAAAAGATAAATTCGGAGAAAAATTCGTTCATATCGACGGAGATAAATTGCGCTATTGCATAAACGAATGTTACCTTGATGAAGAATGGCCCGACGAATATGCAAAGTGCATCATTCCGTATTCTTTGTTCGATGAGGCTATCGTAAACGGCACCGCCGAAGGCGGACTTAAAAAAATCAAAAAGAAATCGTTATCGGACTTAAAACCTTTCCCAAAATTCGATTTAGTGATAGTCGATGAGGCTCATCACGTTAAAAATACAAACACTTACGCATATCAGGCGGTAGAAACGTTTTGCGAAAACGCTACGAGCGTTGTAATGCTCACCGCTACCCCTATACAGTTAGGGAATAAGGATTTATTCACGCTATTAAATATTCTTCGCCCCGACTTGATTTACGATTACGAGAATTTTGAACGCATATCGGAACCGAATCCGTTTATAAACGAAGCCGTGAGATTTATTCGCGGAAATACCGCCGATTGGCAACAAAACGCATTGACAAATTTAATCGCCGCGGCTAAAACAAGTTTTGGTAAAATAAATCTGTTACATAACCCCGTTTATCAAAAGACAATAGTAACTTTGCGGCAAGAAACCGTTACGCAAGAAGAACGAGTCAAACTGATAACCGATACGGAAAGTTTACATTCTTTTGCTACGATTATAAACCGTACTCGGCGGCGTGATATCGGTGCATTTACAATCAGAAAGCCCGAACCGTTGAAAGTATCTTTTACGGCAGACCAGTCTACGCTGTATAACGAGTTATTACGCATTCAGGCAAACATTTTACGGCAACTGCACAGTGACAAAGGCTTGCGTTTTATGATGATGACGATTATGCGACAGGCGTCGAGTTGCATTCACGGATTACGCCCCTTTCTCGAAGATATTCTGACGCGCCGATTCGATGAGTTGGGCTTTGCGGACGACTATATGGACGGAGAACTCGGCGATATGTCTGCGGAATACATGTCGAAGCCGCAGATTATCGAATCCGTCAGACAACTGCTTGCGTTTACCGAAGGTATGAGCAACGACGATACCAAAGTCGAAGAACTCATAAAAGCCGTTAAAAACAAGCAACTATGCAAAACAATAAAGTTGTGGTTTTCAGTAGTTTTCGTTATATTTTGCGCTATTTGTATGAAAAACTTTCGACTCAGAATATCCGCGTCGGCATTATTCACGGCGGCGTAAAAGATGAAGAACGCGTTATTTTGCGTAATAGATTTAAAGCGGACAAAAATCAGGAAGAGTCGTTGGACGTGTTGCTGTTTTCCAAAGTCGGCTGCGAAGGCTTAGACTATCAATTCTGCGGTTGCCTCGTTAACTACGATTTGCCGTGGAATCCGCAAGCAATCGAACAGAGAATCGGGCGTATAGACAGAAACGGTCAAAAAAGCGAAAGCATATCCATTATCAACATAATCACCGAGGGTACAATCGATTGCGATATATACGACCGGTGTCTTTCGCACATCGGAGTGTTTAACTCCTCTATCGGCGACAGCGAAGAAATTCTCGGCGAAGTAACGCGCGGAATTTATGACGTGGTCGAAAAATATATTCTTAATCCGCAAGAGCACGCTCAAAAAGAATTGCAGATTGCGGATAACGCCATTCGTAAAATGCAAGAGCAACGAAAGTTAGCAGAAGAAAAGCACGCTTTCTTCGGTTTGAATTTAAGCGAAGAGGTTATGCAAAAGGAGTTGCAAGACGCAACAAACATTCACATGAGTGCCGACGCGATAAACCAGTGTAAAGATTCCGCAGTTAAATCCACCAATTTGCGAATTAACTTTGTGTTGGCTTCGCCATCTTCGCCTACCGATAGTATTACGTCCCGGGCGACCGTGGAGGCAAAAGGCGCGTTAATATGAAAGTGTAGCAGGCTATCCATTTCCGTCGGGAAAAATAAACAAACTTTCCCCACCAAAGAACTGTCCAACAAAAAAACGTTATTCTCGTTTTTATTAAGTCTGTAAGCTATAGAAACGGGGAACGCTTTGAAACCAAACTGCTCAATCTGAAACGAATACTTTGCTCGGATTCGGCAACGTAGCGTTCTTTTGCCGATTTCCAAAGCGCAAAATGTTTATTCTCCAACTCCGCGCAGTCAAAAGACTTTGCCACGCCGAGATCTTTTGCATTATGCCAGACAAGAATAATACGAACCGTGGTCTGACGGCGAGTTTTTGACTAATACGTCGTTACGCTCGCGGCTTATACGTCAAGTATTAATCCGTTCGCATGCCTCGTCTTAGCCTAAAAACTCACCGTCAGACTTGTAGCCGAGAAGAACACCCGATCTATCCCGCCTCAAAGGCGCCTTTTCTGCGCTTTAAGGCAAATGCGCCCTTGTAGTATTCGTATACAACTTCGGTTGCCTTTTCCATAAATCTTCAGAAAAGTCGGCTTTGAGGTTGCCCTATATTATTTAATCCTTGATACTGCAAATTTTCAGGCGTGCCTTGCGATTAAGTCGAGGCGTTTCCGCGGGTTAATATACAAATATAAGCC
>ERZ1026780.591-NODE-591-length-28100-cov-14.668283_pt1 | contig 28100 bp, 29 predicted proteins | sample MGYA00380126_ERZ1026780 | MGnify/ENA primary metagenome ERZ1026780 (study PRJEB33269, sample SAMEA4719762) | human gut metagenome | biome: human-associated habitat; feature: organic feature; material: feces | place: Cameroon | collected 2013-10 ... | reverse complement strand
CGATTCCCAGATTAAAACCATTCACCTTCATGGCATCGATTTTGCTGCCTTCATAGCCAACATCAATGACCACATTTTCCATCGGATTGAACTGAACCCCTGTCCCCCAGGCAAACCCGGTCCGGCTCTGCGAGCCGCTGAATTCTTCCCGGTAATCCGCCATACGAATACGCTCCTTTGCATTCACTCTGGCAGTCCCTGCGCCAGCCAGTGCATACAGTGACACGAACTCATTAATCCGCAGGCTCGGACCGGCAAGAAGGGACCAGTATTTCGCTTTCACATCACTGTGCCAGGATGCCCCACCGGGAAGACCGCCTGACTCGTCATGTTTACCGGACTGCCAGCTGAATGACGCCATCAGTCCTACTGGCATTTCAGCCTCATAGCGATATTTCAGATTCACGCCACGGATATCCTTAAAGTGCTCTATCCGGCTCTGGGCATACCCCAGGGACACGGAATGCGTATCTGCCTGAACTGGCGGCACAACAGAAAGTGTGGACGCTGACAGGAACAGTGAAGATAAAATTATTTTTTTCATTATCAACTCCCCGAACATACGGATGTTCATTGTTGTCGGAAAAGGACATACAACCATGCATGCCCACAAATATGGCCCAGCTTCAGGACGTCACTCCCCGGCTGAACCAGTAAAACAAATTGGGTTCGCTGACTATCCACAGTGTGTCCCTGTCGTCTGAAGCTATTCCTTCTGTCTGGGAACGTCCCTTTTGCACCCTTTTAAGCCCGTGAAACCCCGACTGCAAAATAGTTTCTGAATCGTTCGCGATTCGGTATCATATATCCCTTAGCCACAGGTTTAAATAGTAATATTATAATGAAGAATCAGAAATCCCCCTGAGGGGTTATTGAAAAACTGGGGTATTTTCTTCAGAAAAAACACAGATACTCCCTTGCAGCTCTGCGACACTTATCTGTCAATATTTCTCTGATATCACTATGTCTTTCACTGTAATCTCCATACCCCGGGCACACCTTTTCCTGAATTTATTTTTTCCACGACACCAAGCGACTGAAGAGCCTCAAGATGCAGACGAGTCTGATATATCGTCAATCCAACAGCATCAGCAACTTCACGGGTTCTGAACGCCTCCTTTGTCCCTGAACTCTTCTGATACGCCATATACTCAACAATTTCCTTATATATATCTTTCACTTTTCACAAACTCCATTCCGATCCTCTTCTTTTACAGAAACATACAGGGACATATTTCTTCGCTCTGCATCAGAGTAATTCTCCAGACTAAAGAGCACAACCAGAACAATGGTTATAATATCTCATCTTCATCCCTGACATAAAAATCCTGAGAGCATGCATCGAATTAAAGTTCATTCTGCGCAGCAAAGAAAGTCGGCGATGGTAAACTTTCGTTGATAAGCCCATTTTTATCTCATCAGATGGTTTTTCCTGCAGACACATAAAAGCATAATGCCAGAACTCATTAATATCATTTCCGTTTTTTCTTATTGTGTCTCTATTTTTTTCTTTCAGTGCAAAATTCAGAGATGCTGAGAGTGAAGCCAGAGCTGCATTGCCGTTCAACCAGACAACATCCTCTCCACAAAAGATCCTCATTGAAAATATCTGTAGCGGACATAACACTATCAAATTAATTTCATAGCGATTATTCAGCCATTGAATTAATCTCAGATAACGCCACCACCCAATCCTGATAGTACTGCTGAGACAAAGAACCAATGTATCCCCGGGTATAAACCGGGTTCCGGTACTAACCTTTACTCCTCTGACAAACTGCTCTGCCAGCATTAGCTCAACACCAGTCATCTCATAAGAACCCACTCCAGCCAGCCAGACATTCATCCCTGAACATTCCGAATGGTTCACAGGATATGTTTCTCTTTGCCTCTGCATTTATTGCCCAAATAATAAAAAACTAAAGATATACTACTGTTAATGCTATACCGCTACGGTAAGTCCCTGCTTTCGTTACACCATTCAAAAACGCATCAAACTGGAATCCGTCAGATATCAGTTTATCTATAGGAAATAAAATTGCGGAATTACTGAGTGTTACATCATCATTTTTTAAAGCATTAACGGGGGTTATTCTTACCCATGCATCAGATGCTGTTCCTGCATAATTACCCAGGCCTTTACTGTTAAAGCCTCCGACCAACGTTACCCTGGCATTAGTAAACTTTCCTGAATTGGCAAATATATAGCACTCAGGTTTCGATGGATCAGCCGCTTTAACAACAAATGTTCTTTTTGCACTTGTCCCGCCTAATGTAACGCTCCCCATATAAACATCCCGGGCGATAATACCATCCACATATACTGCTATATCGCACGTACCGCAAAAAACCTTTGCAGAAAAACGTGTATCTCCAGACTCATTCGCAATTACTGCGGTAGAAAAAAAGACAAAAAAAAGAGCTGAAATCTTTTTCAGATAAAACATGTGTTCGCCTATGCTCCCTTCTCGCTCGAGAATCAAATTATTGATAACGTTATATTTGCAACAGCCTGTTTCTGCCCATACCAACTGATTTGCGAATTGGCTTTTATCTTACACACATTTCCCTTTTGCAAAGAACCATTACAAACATTGTTTCCCGTTGCGCCAGATGAGTGAACCAGTGTCAAATCACTCGACGCATCACCAGTAACATTGACATTTACTGTGTAACAACCATACGCCTCTGAAACTTCAAACATATCTTTTGTTTCACCAGGCAATAAATCAATCCTGCTGTTATATCGTATCGCTATTAAAGAAGGTACCGAAGACATCGCAAAATTAGTTAGATCTGCTATACGGGTACGTGCATATGAAAGATCCGGCGTAACCATATTCCATGTCGGTTCTAAAACTCTGAGCCAAGTGAAATTTGACGAATTGCTAATCCTTCTCGCTTCAAGAGCAAGCGCAGGCTTATGTCCTACTTTGCGCAAAGATACCCGCAAATTAGTTACAAAAGTTCCTTTATCCGCAGTACCATCTGGCCTGTCATAAGTATTCTGGTTAGCTTCTGACTTATATTGAAATTCTGAACCAGCCTTAAAAACCGTGCTGGACTGAGTAAAATTAAGAGGGGTTATAGTAGCTCTTCCTCCCACAAATATTTTCATTTCCCAACCATCAGGAACCAATACCCCCGCTGTATACCAGGATTTTCCTGGAGGACACCCAAGACCTATAGATGGATCATTTTGCGAATTGCATCTTGCAGTCATTCTTAAAGAGATAATATTCTCTAACCACTGACCAGGAGAAGAAGCCTCAGCGACCTGATCATATGCATAGGCCTCTGAACCCAGGACCAGAACAATAAACGATGTCGCTATCAAACTCTTCATTTTTATACTGAGCACGAACATTACCCTCACGCCGGATAAACAATATTGAATCGAATAGTTACGGAGCCATTTCCCCAACCAGCATCAGTCCGCATATTAGTTACGGGTTTAAGAAAACAATCCCTGGTTTGTTGGTTACCCTCACAAAAACGGGTTCCTCCTGTCAGGTAAATTATCCGGTCGTTATTATCAATCAGCCAGAACAGGGGTTTTACTCCCACTCCACTGTTACTCAATGATACTGCAACCTGATAGCCATTACTCCGTAATCCATCACCAACATTCTGAGCGGTTAACGCGGTGCGCACTGCTCCTGCACAATTTATGGACACAGGAAAACGGCTATATTTTTTCTCTCCAGGCGTCATAGTCAAAGAATAATCACTTCTGACGCTGATATTACATGTCGGACGGGAATTAGAAACGGTTATATTAACATTTGCCGTTGCAGTTCTGGCACCCTGAACAAATCCTGAAGACACAATAGAAAAAATAAAAATCCCATACTTGCCCATCGTTTTCCAGAAGTAAGACTTATTCATGTTTCACTGCCTTCCTGATTTTATGCCGGATATATAACTGTAAAGCCGATTGTTACAGAGCCGGCACCCCATGATGAGTCTATATTAGCCCTCGTTCCTGGAGTCAGAGAACACTTTCTTGAAACACCTGTTGATGAACAAAATGCATCACTCTCCAGCCCTCGCAAATAGATACGTGATGAATCATAATTCAGCCAGAAAAATGGACCTTTACCCTTTCCCGGATTTGACATCGGAATAGCAACCTGTTGTCCATTGCTACTCAATACTCCATTCAGATTCCTGGCTGTGATCGCAGTTTTCATGCTAACCGGACATGTGATTGTTATATCAAATGGACTATAATCTTTTCTTGTACCTAACGGTAAATCTCCCAAACTGTATGTCGACTGTACAGTTAAATCACAGGTTGATGGCTTTACATTAATAGTGAATCGGGTTTCCGCTGACTCTTTTGCTTCACCGAATGATGAAAACAATACCATCACCCCGCCTAATAATAACCCGGAAAGTCCCTTACGTTTTATGGATATCATTTTAAATTCTCCTGTTTGCCTGTATTATCAAATTCACTTCTGTAATTCAAAAGTCTCAGTCGCCCCCCAGTCATTAACAGCCTCAACAGCAATACTGCCATTCAGAACACGATTGCCCAGACTGGCTTTACCAAATGGTTCAAGAACGGCCAGTGCATTTTGTTCAGTTTCAGTCAACTTCAGTGATTGCCCATTAACCTTAATGCCCACAACGGCAAAATAATAAGGTGTCGGATTACTCAGAAACGTTCCTTCACCGAGTCGAAGCACTTTTATCTTCTTCTCTGCATCTTTTCTTCCTTTGATAAGAGACTCTGGTCGATAAAACAGTTTAACCCGGGTATTTACAGCAACCGACAATACATTACCTTCTGCATTTTCTGGCTTAGGTGGTATTTCCTGTACATTCAGCCAGAACAATGACTCCCTGTCTGTTGGCAGAGGGGTATCTGTTTTTATAATTCGAACAATCTGTTTCTGTTTTGTTCCGACTTTAAAAAATGGCGGTGCAGGAACCATATACACACTACTGCCCTGGTTACTGTTGTCTATCCATACCTGTCCACCATAAGTATCATCTGCATTATTTGTCACTTCAAAGGAAACATTTCTTTTTCCTTCCTCATAAATAAAACGCGTTCCATTCAGGACAAACGCAGCCATAGCATTACTGCATAATATCATTGCCAGGAAAGAAACAACCCCTCGCTTTACTAATTTACTCACAATTTACCTCCTGCACTCTGGTTGCACTTGGGGTGATCCCCGACATTGAAAAACGACACTGATTTCCCATCCCCATATCAACCACTACAGCTCTGGGCTCACTCAGTAAACTCATCATCAGAACACCATTGCCGGCAACAGAGCCAACATTTAGCCCCATCTCTGTTTTTGCCGTTCCACCATCCAGTAGCCGACCATCACGCGCCCGTATCTGAAGAATGTAGCGTTGCACATAATTCGCACCAAACTGACGATAAACAACCGCTCCTTCTGTCGGAACAACATTGTAAGATGTGGTCTGAAGTTCAAGATCATCCGGAACATTATCCATATCAACATTAATGCTATTCAGAGAATAATCAGACAACCCTACAACCGTGTATCCTTTACTGTTCGTCGGTAATGAATTATTAAAACTCACACCTGATACTTCAGGAATACTCACAATGCCAACCGTATTCCCGGATTCTTTTGTCATCAAAAAACCACTTTCCCGGGTTCCCAGTATTTGTCCACTCAATGAACCAGATACACTTGTCCGGTGACGCGACTGCTCAAGCCCAAAGTTAGTTTGCACGGCGTCGAATGCATACCCCATACCAGCACTGATACTGTCTTCCCCCTTCTCGCTAATCTGGGCATTCAGATTATAATTAAGCCGCTCTGTCGGAGTGGCTGATACTCCCGTATTAAAAACAGTTCCATTTGTCCGTGAATAACCAATATCACTGGAACTGTAATGCCGTATACCTCCCAGCGTAAATGGTATGCTAATTCCCAGAGATGTGCTGTAATCAGACTTGTCCAGATAAGGGCGCTTACTGTAATTTCCGTTAAGGTATAATGAGATACCATCAAAAATAACAGAACTGAACTGCAACGAAGCCCCACGGGCCCGCCCGTCAACTCTCCAGTAATCCTCCTGCCAGGCCTGCAGACTCAGGCTTGAATTCCCCAGACGTTGTGCCAGTTGTGCTTCATAACGTGACTTTTTGTTATAACGGGCGTACTGATCGTTTGTATCAAAATCTGAAAATTCAACATACCCCTTACTTTCAAAACGATAAGCCATCAACTGTAAATCAGTGCTGTTTGTAAAACTCTTCGCATATTTTGCACTATAGCTATATCCGTGTTTGTCAGTTCCATTTTTATAATCAGCATGCGATGTATTTGCACCAACGGAAACAGCCCCCAGCCCACCCATCATCTGAGTCAGACTCAGACCTCCGGCCTGATATTTTGTGTGTATTATTGATGCCAGATTCACTGTTGTTGAGGAAAAACCATATCCCAGGCTTCCCAGCCAGAAAGTACCGCTGTCCGAGGAAAAAGCATCCTTCAGGTCACTGCTGTTATTTTTTTTACCTACCGCAAGATCATACTGTAATTCCCCAGGGCGCAGCAGGGAGGGCAGCGTAGTTACCGGATAATACATATACGTTTTACGCCCGGCAGCGTCTTCAACCTCCACAGTAAGATCACCATTTCCTACAGGTTGCACGTCATCCAGATTATAAGGTCCGGGTGGAACAACTTTAGAATAAATAGCATACCCATTTTGAGTTACTGTAATGCGGCTGGTCGAAGTAGCTACGCCATTAATCACTGGCGCATATCCCCTCAAATCCCAGCTTTTCATATTACTGTTTGATCGCAGGGACGCACCATAAAAACCGAAGTCGGAAAATAATTCGCTACGGGTCTGAGATTTCCCCAGAATCAAATCCCCCTGTGCCTGACTTATCGCTCTCGACAGCGTTATATCCCGTGCAGCAAACTCATTATGCCCGTTACTGTCACGACTGGCATTCATATTGGATGACAGAACCCATTTCCCGACATTGAACATCATGTCGACATTACCATAAGCACTGGTTTTCAAATCTGTTGAATCATTAAAATTTCCTGAATATTTCAGGCGAAGTGCATTTACACCATAATCCCATTGACTGGGATCTGTTTTACTTATCAAATAGGATTGCGGAATGTTAAATTTTAATTTCTGAGTCCCGTAATCAAAATCGGCTTTCGTATACCCCGTATTATCAAACAGATAACACTCTTTAATCTTATCAAAAGCAGACTGATAGTCAGAGAAACGTAGCCTTACACCTGTATCCTTAAGCCACTTTTCAGACAGACAGAGAGTATTATTTTTTTCATCTTCATTTGAAATGATAAGAGCAGCCTTACCAACACTTTCATCATTAACCAGCACATCAACATAGTACTCTCCAGCCGGATAACGGCTCCCGGTAGTCAGTATTGAAGGGGTTGTTTTCGTCCCCTGCAGAAAGTCAAGATTCAACTCTGTCGCTGCGGCAGCAGCGACAGAGTTGAATATCGCAACAGACAAAGCTGATAATTTAAATAAACGAAGGCACATTCCCATAATTCACTCTGTAAATCCGTTACATATACACACCAGAATAAAAAGGGAGGAGTTCCTCCCTTTTTATCAATTTTTATTTATAAGATACGGTAAAAGCTGCCGCGCTGCGGAAATCACCGATTTTAGCACCACCTTTCAGTGCTGCTTTAAATTTGAAACCGGCGCCGCCAGTAAGATCGCTTCCATTAAACTCAACACCTTGGTTATTAGCTGACGTAATTACTGCATTAGCTTTTGCATTAACAGTTTCCATTTTTACAACAGCATCTGTTGCTGTACCTGAAGTATATCCCAATCCTTCTGAATTAAATGCAGCAGACGCCCACCCTACATTCGCCGTTTTACCATTAAAATCGACACATCCCTGCTGAGTTGGATCTTTTGCCATCAACGCAAAGTTTTTGTAGTCGCCAGTAATCCCTGGTGCAACAGTTCCTAAATCAACTACATTTTTAGCCATGGAACCATCAACTACCGGAACAATATCACAGGTATTCTGAGTTACCACACCAATAAACTCAACCTCACCAGTCTGCCCTGCAGCATGAGCCATACCCGATACCAGACCCAGTGCAAGAATGGATGCAATAATGCTTTTATTCATATAAATACCTTAATAAAATGTAAAATAAAACAACCCAGCAAAGCTGGCCTTATCCACCTCCTTCAACAGAAGAAGATGAGGGCAACCACACTGTAAAGCCAGAGAATCCAACGGCAAAAAAGTTATTTCCCACGGACATTTTTACAGGCATCAATTTTATTCTACTTCACTAACTGACAAACAATATCATCGATATGACGTATCCGCTTTAACGCCACTGAAAAATAACCATAAGACACACTATATCTTTCACATACTTCTTTTCTGGTATACCCCATAACCAGAAAATCTCTTAGTGCACGAACAACTTTTTCACTTCGAAGTGGAGACAATTCTATTAATGCCCAGAAAAAATCTTCCGGCACCTTTCCAGGTATTAACATCCTCATACCTCACAGAACATAAATAGTCTTCCGAAGAAGAGTCATACAAAACAGAAATTATGTTTGCGGAGTCCATTACCCCTTCGATGAAATAGAATCTATCATGGTTTTTTATTCTAAGAAACATCAATAAAACGATCTTTTACACTGAAACAATACAATAATTCAGAACTACAATCCATTTAATCGCATTTATTTGGAGAAAAAAACCAAAAACACAAGAAAATTCAATACAAAAGATCGTTATTTAATAAAAAAATGGATTGTTTCACCTATTTCATTTCTATGCAAAAAACCAACAGATATCAAAAATAAATAATACACAAAAAGAAAATAAACAAAGCAAGCTAATATTTTCGACGAGTGTAATGATCAATATACATATATTCATGATAATGAATACATGTGCCGAAGCCTGGATTGTGATAAGTAGAAAAAACAATATCTGGGCTGCTGTTGCTGCCGGTGAAGACGTTGTTTCTGCTTCTGAACTGGCTGCCGCGATAAAGCAGATTAATCAGCTTCAGCGTTTACCAGGCAAGAAAACAATGGAAGTTGAGATCCTCAAAGAAGCGGTGGAGTACGCGCAATCGCGAAAATGGATAGCGCATGTGCCCTTGTTACCTTCGGACAAGGAATAGCCCCGGTAAGCCGTGTTCTGGGCGTGTCGCGTGCGCAGCTAACATTACGGATGAAGGCATCTGATAACAAGCCAGATAAACGGCGTCAGAGACGCGATGAGGCTGCGGATGCAGAAGTCTTATCGCGCATCCTGGATATCATTGGCGATATGCCAGCATATGGGTATCGCCGTGTCTGGGCGATACTCAGACGACAGTCCCGAAATGAAGGCTTGCCGTTCGTGAATGCAAAGCGCGTTTACCGAATAATAAATAAGCGAAAATAACCTGTTGTTGTTACATGACAAACCATCACGATCGCTGCGGGAACATAAAGGGCGCGTAGAGGTTAATAAAAGCGACCAGCGTTGGTATTTCGATGGTTTTGAGTTCAGTTGTGATGATGGCGAAAAAGTTCGGGTTACGTTCGCCCTGGACTGTTGCAACCGTGAAGCCACAGGCTGGGCAGCAAGCGCAGGAGGTTATGATGCAAAATGGCATCTGAATTGATCACAATTTGCCGATCCGTGATCGAATAGAGCGGAATACGCAGTTATGACAAAGCGACGGTGCAGGAAGTGATGTCAGGAGCGATAGAAAAACGCCCTGGCGATAAAGTGCCGAAACAATCCATCCGGCAGCTGGCCGATAACAGTTCGGCTTATACAGCTCATAAAACACGGCAATTCGCCTGAACGTTGAATCCGGAGCCCTGCACGACGGCAGTCAGCAGCCCTCAGAATAATGGAATGGCAGAAAGGTTCGTAAAAACGATGAAGGAAAACTACATCACGTTCATGCCGAAACCGAATGTAAGAACGGCATTGCATAACCTTGCCGTGGCGATCGAGCATTACAATGAAAACCATCCGCACAGTGCGTTAGGTTATCGCTCTCCGCAAGAATATCGACGTCAGCGGGCCAGTAATGGGTTAAGTGATACCAGGTGTCTGAAAATATAGGGGCAAATCCAGCGGGTAACATAAAAGACTGAACGACTGTTTGCGATACTGCATGATTTCGTCGCCGCCCATCACCGTCATATCCACCAGATGAAACAGCTCTGTGCAGGTTTTAGCCGCAAGAGCCGAATTCTCAAAACAGTCCAGCCAGCTCATGCTGTATGGATACGGACTGCGCTCCCCATGGTAAAACAGCATCAGTATCATCAGCGGAAGTGCCTTATGCTGCTCAAAGTGCCGCTGCATCACCGCTACCGCATATCTGAGCATTCTGAATGTCATATACGTACGCGTTTTCTGTACTCTGGTGCTCCACAAAGCAATACACATATCCATCACCGTCACTGACGCTCTTCATACTGAACAGCGCATCACACGCGTACTGCTTCAGGTCCTGGTCCACAAAGGTAGAGGGCTCCAGCCGTAGCGTCGATAAATCACATAGCTGACGGTACTCCTCCAGAAAGTGGAGCGTGACAAAATCCCGGGCCACGTCCTGCGAAGCCATAAACGCCCTGAATGCAGCATCGTGCAGCGTGAACGCGCCCTTCTCTTTTTTTCCGCTCACAGTATCATCCATCTGAATAGGGGATCAACGCCGGGTGCCCCGACTGCGTTTCTGAGCAACACGGCGGATCTCTTTCGTCCGTTGTCCGATCACTTTTTCACTGTGCTCATAAAAGAATATCCTGTCCTCCGGTGACATATGCGGCAAAAGGGTCTGTAAATCATTGCCAAGATCTTCCGGAGGCTGCAGGTCATAAACGGCGTACCATACGTCGCCTCGTCTGATTTTAAGCCCCGGATTCAGAATATACTGCCCATGATTCAGTCTCAGAAAAAGCTTTTTACCGCCGGAATTTCGGCTGCGAACCTCGTGCAGAGAAAGCAGACTGCTGATGTAATTTCTGCGTTTGCGTTGTGCCGGTAGCAACGCATCAGGAAGACCGGCGACATAGTCTGCCAGTTGTACCGCACTGAAGGCTCTGAAAAATGCCAGCTCTCTCTCCAGATGCGTATAAAACAACGCCTGCATCAGGATCACCAGGAACATGGCCATCTGCTGATGATCCAGTTTAATCAGTTGCCCGTCCACCTGCAGTGAGAGGCTTTCCGGCTTCAGCAGGGTATACAACTGCGCACTTTTCTGGTGTGCATAACGGGAGGAACTGACCGCAGCGGACAAAACATAATGATACGCTGCCAGACCGTCATTACCGATCAGCGACGAATCGGCACCACGGTCAAGCAATAACCGGACCAGCGCAATATTACCTGCCCGGGCGGCTGACATCAGCGGCGTAAGGTTAAACGGCGAGCGGTGATCAACACCATAACGCTCAATATCCCGCAACACCGCAACCGGATTATTCACCGAGTATGACCGGAAATATTTCTGCTCCAGCAACTGCAGGCTCTTCGCCCTGGGTTGTCTGGTGGGTTTAAAATCTTCCCGATACAGCACATTATACAGTGGGAACATGGCGTAAATCAGGCTGTACTCCATTGCCTGCAGTTGTGTGGCTTTATCCGCCGTCCCCGCGAGAATCTGCTGTTTCCACTGCCGGGCGTCTTCTGTGGTGATGATCGTCCATGGCACTTCTGATGTCTGCAGGATCTGGTTGCGGATGAAGTCCGCCTGCTCCTGTTTTCCCTGCTTCTCAAGCTGATGTGCCGTTTTCAGCCATTCATCACGGCTGGAAACCGCCTCCTGCAGCTCCAGTTGCGCATCCTGATGGGTAAGTGCAAGCAGATCCCACAGCGGATGCATCACCTGCTGCTCCACAAGATACACATTGCAGGTGGCACGGGTGATCGCAACATACAACGCATTAATAAAAAACCTGTAGATTTCTGCTGAACGATCCTGCCTGTCCCGCGGACGGGAATAACGGGCCTCTCCCTCAAGATCTGCCGGAGAAATCCCCCCGCAGATGTCATCAAACACCTGCCGGGCACCGCTGACCATGTTGTAGAGGATCACCGTCTCGTATTCCAGCCCCTTAATCTCCTGAACCGAAAAAATCAGCGGTGTACTGAACCAGCAGCGTGCCTGTGCTTTCTACTCCGGATGCATCACAATAACCGCCACCCGATTCGAACGTGAGGTTTTGATGTTCAGCTCCTGCCGGGTGTCTTCCCTGTCCTCCAGTAACCGGACAACACCATCTGTCTGCCCACAACTTCTGATGAAATAGTGACTTTCCTTGTCAATGGCGCCGAATCGCACCTGCCTGAACCTCAGCAGCCGGTTAGCCAGGGCTGTCACATGATGTCCGTTACGATAATTCGCCTGCAGAATAGTCACGACCACATCATTTCCCTGCTGTTGTCGGAAAAAAAGGCTCTTAAGTGAACTCCATGAGAAAAAGCTGGGATGAACAATCTGGCTGGCATCACCACAAAGCAAAAACTGACCGGGATGACGCAATGTTTTCAGTACCAGTTGCAACTGAACAGGCGTCATATCCTGAACTTCATCGACGAAAATGGCATCATAACGGGGTTCTGCCAGCGGCAGGTACTGGTGGCTGAGCAGATTACTGTTATACTGACGCGATTGTTTCAGCCATGTAATATAACGTTCAAACAGGGCATAGACCGTCGGGCGGTCATCCATACTGTAGAGCGACTGCCGTACCCCCAGCGACAGATACGCCTCCCGGGACAGTTGCCCGTTGCCGGAGACGGCCGCACCAATCACACCCCGGAACTCCTCATACAGAGTATGGGCAGATCCCAGTGCAGCTGTGGTCCTGTTGCGGGGCAGCCAGTCGCTGAACGCACTGAAAGTCACTTCCCGACCTTTCGGAATGCGCAGGGTTTCCAGGAATTCCGTCAGCGACAGAAAGTCAATATTCTGCTCCCCATCCCCTTCCCCTGACGCGTGATACAGCAAACGCGCTTTTTCCACCAGAAATGAGGAAAGACTGAGGTACAGTATATCACCAACTGACTGCTTCATTTTTTCCAGTACCAGCGCCGTCTTACCACTCCCCGCACCACCCACAATCACCAACGGTAACGGATGTTCGTACAACGCCTGCTGTTCATCATCAAAGGACAACATTTTGTCCAGCCGGTGAAAACGTCCGTGAGACGGATTGATGTACGTCAGCGATTCAGGCGCTATATCAACAGGATCCGGCACCGGCTGTTGTTGTAATCGGTCTTCATCAATCATCACGTTTTTGTGAAGAAAACGTGACGTGTGATAGGCATGATTGCGAATATATTCCAGAACAAGACAGACAGTTTCCCCCTGATAGCGATACAGAGAGAACAGCAGTCTGTCCCGGATATTGAGTCGTGCACGGTAAAGATTGGTATCAACTTTTCGAACATCAGCCTGAACGAAGTTATCGGTCGCAATGGCCTGTGCAAATTTTTTATAACCCGGGATCGCTTCAGGATTCAGGGTATGATAAAAACAGATTTTCATAGCTGCCGGTTTCCATCGTGCAAAAAGCATGCTGATTTTACGAAGGAATACCTTACTGAACAACCTTGCCCGGAATACGCCCCGAAATCAGATGTGGAGGCCAGAAAAACACTCAGCACCATAATGTTTCGTCATCGTCGCCGGTAATGCCACACCGGATTGTGGTGGACATCACCGGTGATGTAAAACACATCGCCGTTGTTTTTAACGCAACATACTGGCCGGATGTATCACCCCGGGCAACCCGAAAACACCTTCCCACCCGGCATTGTCCGCCAGCACTTATCACCTGCCAGCTCTGTTGCAGTAAATCCACCACTTGCGAACATTCTTCATCAACTGTGACACTGGCTCGCGGGTGACAAATGCTCGCCTGGCTGAGCAGCAACAGGCATCGCATTGTTGCTCCTCCATGTTGTTCCCGCAACCAGCGTAATACCAGCGGCGATGATGGGCTGGCCGTGTGATTACGCTCAGTAATACGTTCGTGCACCTGTCGATAAAAGGAAGTACAGAACGCGTGAATCTGTTGCCCGTTGATGTTTCCTTCTGCCGAATAGAGCGTGAAGTGAAATGCCAACAGATTTGGCCAGTGGTCCACCGCCTGCTGAACAAAACGCCGGATGTCTCCCGGCTCTGAAATTAAGGCTTTGGTTATTTGCACGAAATGTTCCTTTTCAAACCCTGTTGAATTTTGTTAAGCCGGTGCAGACACACGGAAAGCGCACATCAACACCGGCACGGTACGATACAAACACCAGTGACTGGCGGGACGAAGGGAATGACGAATCAGTCAGGAAATGATGACAAACTGTTGGCTGACCAGAGGAGTCAGCAGAAAGATGAGCGGGAGTTGTCAGCGCCAGCACCAAGGGCAGGGCTGATCTCCACAATACCTGCGCCGGCATTTTGCACATTGCCAGCGTACCGGCATCACAACACGTTTCATGCAGCTGCTCCTCGTGATTCCTCAATTCGCTGCTGCATCCACTGCTCCACTTCACTTTTGTACCAGCGGCTGCTGCGGCCCAGCTTGATGGGTTTCGGGAAATGGCCTTCACTGATCAGCTTGTAAAACCATTTGTCGGTCATACCGGTGAAACTGGTGATGAAATTCATGTCGATCAGGGGATCGTCGGCTCGCAGCAATACGCTGTCGTGGCTTGTTGTGGTCAACATGGTCAGAATGTCCTCAGTGAGATTTATGAAGAATGGGGTAATACGGGGAATGGGATGGCGTGCTGCTTTCAGCACTGCCAACCAGGATTGCCGGCAAGGCAACGGGCTTCCGGATCGCATACTCCACGGCGATCGCGGGCGAAATCACTGAACGCCCAGATAAGGTCCTTAAACAGGGCTTCGCAGTCCGGTGACCGGCGATCCAGTACCACATCCCGGGTGATCTGCTTCTGGTACGGCTTTGCTTCACCCGGTGACGCGAAGCCCAGTACGTTACTCCAGGCATCCAGTATCAACCTGTCCAGTTCGGGGCCGTCGAAATACTCCTGTCTGACGCACAGCACCACGTGGTATTCCGGCTTTTCCGGATGACGGGTCAGGAGCCAGCAGAGGTCACGCCCGGGCGTTGCATTCATCAGCGCGCTGACGGTTTCGATAAAATCCATACCAAACCAGGTCTGTCTGCTGTTGAAGGCGTTGTCATGTTCCCACGGCAGACGAAGCAGGATCCGCCGTACCCGGGAACCGGACTGCTCACGCAGCGCACGCTCAAGAACGCCGACGACTTTGTTCTGATAAGATGGCCAGAAGGGGGCCAGGCTATAGTCGAAATAAGGAATAGCATTCATAAGATATGCTCCATATGGAAACGCACGACGCATCCCCGCCAGCGAAAGACGAGCGTATGGTGAAACTGAAGGCGTCGTGTACTGAGGTTGTTGATGTGATAACCGTGGAACCGGGGATGGCAGATGTCGTATGCCAGGACAGTCAGGAGACCAGACAGGTGTAAAATTCCTGAGGTGGGTTTAAGGTGAATGATCTCCGTTGACTTCGGTTCACATTATTAATCAAGGCGGTAGATTTTTACCGACGGAGTACTTCCAGGAGAGGAGGCTCAGGCCTTAAGCTTCAGAAGTGAGGCTTACGAGGACGCCCTGCAGCAGGACGTTCAGGAACTTCATTGCAGCCGTAGGCACACAGCCCGTCTTTTTGTTCTTCTTTCGCCAGATAATGCAGGGCACCGCGAATATTATCGATGCTTTCAGGATCGTTGTGGCGCACAGGAATGTTGATGTTGTATGTATAATGCGGCTGATATGTACAGCGGTGTGCCGAACCGCTGTTATGCGTAATAGACCGCCAGCATTCCGTAATCCGCTCCGCAAAGGGATATATTTTTTTAACCCTCTGACGATCGATCCAGAAGACCACATGCGCATGAAAACCATGATCAGCCGTCCATTCAATCACCCAGAAGAAGCCAACGATATTTTCAAATTGTTCCACCTGCCCCAGCAGCATACGCAACTGCAATTCAAGCCAGCGATGATCAGGTTGTAAGAAATCAGGCGTATCTTTCCTGTAGAAGAAATCCATCCGTAAGGCCCGCAGGCGGGAATAGCGTGCCATCATTTGATTGATGTGATTGTCAAGTAAAGCGGTAAAAAACCAGTTTGGTGTGTAAGATTTAGGCATGTTGATGACTCCTGAAAGTTAATGATGTTTTAAGCCCTGTGAGCGAATTAATGCTTTCGCTCATAATCAGATCTAAAACGGTAATAACTTACAGATGGTATTTATCAGGCATGCTGTAGCAGAATGGATACGACGGGTTATTAACGATACGCAGCATTATGCAGAAAGAAATGGATTATCTGATGGTATTAGCTAAAGAAATGAGATAAACGAGAAACCAAGGGAAATACAGACTCAATAAAACATCACGAAATACTGCAAAATACGCGCTAAAACTCCACTACCAGGAGGTTAAGAAACATATTACGACCAATAACATCATAAACTACAAACTTGCTCTCAGTGAGTCTGAAAAAACGTGTACAAGGCCAACACATATCTATAACCTGATAAAATTATACACTCTCATTTAATTTGTTAAAAACGAATCACTTCAAAACATGAGCGTTAACGGCACACGATACCAGAATAAAATATACCATGGATTATTTTTATCTTGCTTAACATAAAAGATAGTCAGAAAGGAACAAACATAATCAGGAATTCACTCTGTTGATTCTGTTGTTTATCTAGTTCTGTTAATCGTTACAGAATCATGGATACCTTATCAAAGAGTAAATATTCGGTTAATCAGTGATGACAAAAGAATTGATGTTTATCAGAATAGTTAGAAAACATCAGATAAGCAATTATCGTTAAGTAAATACAGTTCATAATGAATAAGATTAAAATCAATTATTATTTTACTGAAAACAGGAACAGATAGATATCAGCAATAGCGTAGTAGAGAATAACCTATCTGAATATCATATGAGTTACAGTAAATATGATTGAGGGATGGAGTGAATACGATAACAAGAGTAATACTAATGGAATGTGTAAAGATTGAGAGTAAGTGAAGACAGGAAGTAAATAACAATAGAGATTATATCAAAAAGGGAGCGAGTATAATAATAGTAATAAACCTAAATTAAAATTATCCTTGTTTGATGAGTAAAAATAAGAAATCATCCGTTCTGAACACGAACATGGCAAAACTATTATCTTACAGAAAAAATATCAAATCGTTTTTCTTCACTCTCCTATTGAAATGCAAACCTGAACAGCATCTTTTTTCAGTAACAGTGATAACCATTCGTTATTCAGGCAGAGATCGACATTATCATATGCACCTGCAATCATTACGACGAAAATCAAACGACGTTATATATGAAAACTCACACAATATGGTTAATAATTAGCTTTAATCTATGTTAAAAATAATCTTTCGATTCACTTTCGATCAATAAAAACGAAAGCCATGCTTCCACCAGTGCGCACACTCCTGTATTCAACCAGCTCTGACAGCAGGTCATTATGAAAACAAAATCAAATCACAGATATGGTGCATGTGCTGCTACTGTTGCTACCGTAGCGATTTTTTCAGAGAAATTTTCGTTCATGCCCCATAGATGGTGAACATTTGCACAGATGCGGGATATGCAAAACGCCTTACCACCAATCTTCGAATGAAGGTTGGTTTTTTTCGTTTTATCTGTGTTAGTTTATTTCAAAATAAGCTATGGGTTGAAAAAGGTAACGCAAATGGCGGAATTAATTCCGGTGGAATATTAACGTGATATGTTTTCGCATTATGACTATTCTCGGGTGGAATAATCTCAAATGATTCGTAAGACATTGCGCCAAAAGGAGGGATGCAACCATTATTATAACGAACAGAAACATAAAGTGTCTGATGCGATCGCATTCTGATGATACATAAATACCCCTGACAGATTAACTGATTGAGTACAGGCGTAAGTTTTTCAGCTCTTCTCAGACGATTGGGACCATATCTTTCAATATCTGTTTTCCTGATAGCACACCAATTATTCTGCCTGATTCGAGTCATAATCCATGCATACAGTTCACAGGCATCCTTTTCAAACTGGCATCGCTCAGACATGGGATAAAATATTGCGCTCGCCTCCTCCAGATACCAGTCCATGAGATGCATAGCTTTCTTGAGCACAAATGAATTAATTTCATTATCATTACAACAATAGCAGGTGAATATCCCCGCCATCCTCAATATATTAGAACCCGCTTTCATCACAATATCTCTGATATGTTCCCACCTCCCACCTGCAAGCGCTTTACTTTCAATCTTAATCTGGTTTTCCTGCCACTCTCCCAACGCTTTCTTCGAAAGTTTTAATGTCTTCCTTTCGGTAGTGCTCATACCGGGGGAATTAATGTTATGACTTGACAGAAACCCGTTAATCTTTTTATGAAACTCTGCCAGGGTGGGTATTGTTCCGAACTCCCCTGTCGTATAATCCCGTACCCGGGAAGTACTTCCAGCCTGGCTGAACAGAAACCGGGAAAGAAATCCGCTTCCCCTGGCCAGTACATCATTTTTATTGATATAATTCGTAAAAACATCCGGCTGGGACATTAACGAAAATGTCAGGCGCGGAGTGATATGGTATTTCTCGTCAGCCCGCCCAAAATCAAACGGTTGTCCACTCCATGCTTTATTCAACAGCCCTGGATTATTTTTCAGATAGCTTCTGAAAAAAGTGACCGCCTCGTCAGAAATAACCCCTGCCTCAGGATGTTCATTAAGCCCTTCCACAAGCGCTTTAAGCGAAACATCTTCATAGATAAAATTCGGTCGAACCGGACGTGTCGGTTTATTTCTTTCGTGATTACGCAGCGCCTCTTCTTCCTGTTCCCCCGGATACCCCCGGTTAACAGCCTTTCTTAAATTGGCAGCAAGCGCTTTCTGCCGGGTATTCCAGATCTGTAGTTCAGTCTTATAATCTTTGTTTCTCTCTTCGTATTGTTGAATGAGTCGATCGGCAAATTCGTAACAGGGGTTCATCACCAGTCTGTTTATTGTCGTTTTTCCCGCTCCTGGCTCTGCGATTGTCAACAAATAAAGTGAGCAGGGCTCCGGCATGTTGGTGTGGGGATGAACAACGTCAACCAGTGACTGGCAGGAGAGTGAGAGCGTTGCCAGTACAGTATTAAAAATGAGCTCCAGCGGAAGTCGGGTACTTTTGTACAGGTCGTCAATGAGGGGCACAAGCGTATAAGGAAATAATCTGTCGGTTATATCGGTTGGGAAGTGGGGGGATGCCTGCGGGGCTTGCATATAAGCGGAATTCATTGTAACTGACCTCCTTCACATACTGTAATCAGCGCAAAACTTATTGTTCAGTTCAGGAACATACCGGCATGGTGAGTATGTTCGCTGACGTCGATAATAAAATGGCTTATCTCCATTCACCAGTCCCGGCGCATTTATGATGCTGACAAAAGTAAAACAACATGTGTGCACCCAGAAGTCTGGCATCGCAGCGACAAATGATGGATGCATGAAAACCAGGAAACATTGCATGACTTCAGGACGGCTTTTTCAGAAAACGAGCTAAGGGCGTCAACCACTCCCTTACTGTGACGTACACTCTGGCACCGGATGCCGTTTTACAGGTTTCATCTGCCATCCAGTAGACGCCCTGCCCCACGACTGCAACCATAATTACGTTGCCCGGAACCGTCATGCTGCTTCGTCTCATACTTCACGAGATAAAGGGCTCTGTTCCGGGCTTTCTGCAGCGCTTCCACATCACCACGCTTGATCCAGAGAACAGCGACTTCACCCGGCTTTTTGTCTGAAGCCTTCCAGGTATCAGGACATCCACCCGACAAAGGCGTGTCATCGGAAGAAGGGCGAGCATCAGACGATGCTGGTTTAGGGGAAGGCGTCCACCTGGAAAAATGGACCAGGCCATCGCCTTGCCAGGGCTCAAGATGCAGGGCGCTGCACCATGCCTCCTGGAGCATCGTCGCCAGCGAAGACGGTTCGCTGAAATCCCCGAGCGAGCACCAGGTATCTTTGTTGAGCAGTAATATCACGTGATAATGTTTCCTGCCTTTTTCCTTGCCGAACTCCCGGCACCAGAAATAACGCAGGCTGGTTGCATGCACACGCTTGTTGGCACGTCGTTTATGTCGCTGGTAAGCCTGAATTTTTGCTTTCAGGGATGCAAAAAAACGAGAAATCACCGCTGAATCCGGATCGGGATCCATGATGGTGACAGGCATATACTCAGGGAAACGTAAATCCACCCGGATTAACGAGACGGCACGGTGCTGCGCCAGGGCACTGTCGAGAAGGCCGTCAAAACGGGATAACCAGTAAGCATTGTGTATTGGTTGATTCATGATGAGAGATCTCCGTTGATTTGGATTGACTTCACATCATTCATCAACGCGGTAAAACTTTACGGTATCTCACCATTGAGCAACACCAATGGCTCCTGATTAAAACAGAATGAATCCCCCACGAAGAAAAGATAAACCTACACGCAGGGTAAAACACACAACAACGGCATAAATGGTTTTTAAAAACTACAAAGTCAGAAGGGAAACGGATCAACAGAACATGCAAACAAAACGTCAGAAACGCAATCAGAACGCTTTCTGCTGCTGTGAATCAAAAACCTACAGCTTAACCACACAACTCAATCACAGAGCCGAATAGCGCGCTTAAAACCTGTTTACAGATAACCCCACCCCAAGAACAAAAACCACCAACATCAGAATCGATTTTCTCTTCCTGAAAATGTTACCTTTCACTACGCACCATAAAAACGATTAACCATCGATAACGTAAACCTTATCTGAATCAAAACACCAGAACCAATCATCACGCTTTTTCTGAATGAAAATAACCACTCTGCGCAGAGAAAGAACAGGAGGAACAGAAAAAACATCAGAAACAGTTAATCATCTCATCAATCTCATCGTTACAAAATCATCCATAAAACCATTTAACTAAATCGTCGTAAGCACATCGAAAAGAACGTCAGATTACTTCAGGAAAGTTCGGGTTGATTTAGCGTAAAGATACTTTTCTCAAGCTAACGTCGAAACTCGAAATCTCAGGAAAGGTTAAACGTAACATCAGTAAAATCGAATAGCAGATTGATTGCTTAAGCAGAAAGGTTTTACAGCAGCATTAAATTGATTTTAGCTAACGTAAAGATTTATTAAACTGGATGTGTTTCAGACAAAGCAATGTGTATGACAATGCTTAATGAAAACACTTGTAGAATTGTTTATAAAAATACGTGTATAACACTTACTGAAATACTTAGTAAAAATACTTAATGAAATACGTGTATATAATACTTAGTAAAATGCTTAGTGAAATAGGTGTATATAGTATCATACCGACATTCTCAATATCTTCAGACATCCATGCAGACTGAGTGTTGATTTTTCACTTTTACAGCCAGCATGGGGATTTTTGTTCTGAAAACGGAGCAGATTTACTCTGGAATTATTTTTCTGTCCCCGTATTTCAGGCCCCAGAAAAGACAATCCGAAGCATACCGTTTGTCAGCTTCCATATCATCTTTTACCCCCGGAAAGTGATCGCGTTTTACAACCAGAATGACGGCCATACTGGTTATGTCGTCTCTCGGCCTCCTTCACATATAACATGCATGTCAGTCATTTCTTACTGCCTCACTCACCGGAGTTCTCCATACCAGATGAAGCAATAATTCTGAACTGAAGCATAACAGCATACGCAAGGAAATAACTGTGCCATAGATCCCGGAATCAGGATCTTAATGTCAGGAAAACAGTGATGGCCGGAGATAACCAACAACAACCTGAGTACAGACGAAAGCTTTCCCGCGCACGCCACAATCTTATGTAAGAGAATATGATGCCACCACTCACCTCAGAAGAACCGTCTCCGGGAGAACTTCACTGCATCAAAAATCCTTTTGCTGAGTTCTCATTCCCCATCATGGCAGCTACAGACATGCCCTGACAGAGCGTATGCGCATTGAGAGAAATAACCATAAATGATGAGAAGACACTCTATATGACGACAGCATGTTGAGGCATCAAAAATATTCAGCTAAATATTTTAAGAAAAATTTTTAGTGCAAATTACAGAAAATAACATGGTGTCAATATAATTTTGTTAAATACGTGAGATTAATCACATTGTAATTTACTGTATTTTTATGTAAATCAGAGAAAAGAGTCCATGAACGTTATTGCATTTTTTCTGATGTATGGATAAAAGGGGATTCAGGCGAAATTTACTGACAGAGGAGATGATAAGAGGGGGGTTAAAGAGTTCTATAGAGTTGGTTGTGCATTTATACCCAGGGAGTTCATGTCTGTGCATTCACCAGATGAATCTGCTCATGTTTTTAGTCGGATGGAATATGAATATCACCGACATAACGATAAATTACGTTCTGTTAATGCTGATAATGCAGGCAGAGACGTTGTTCCGGAGTGGGTTCAAAATGACTCTGTAGCTGCATTCTGGGTATGGATGTTTATATATCGTGTTCCTGATAGTATTGTCCGACTCTCAGGAGGGCAGTATACAAACCACGATACTTCCAATCTGTATGCCAGACTGTTTGCCACAGAAGCAGCTCCAGCTAATCATCAGGCAAGGATTCGTGTTACGAGGAAATGGCTACAGGAGCTTATAAGGCTAACCGGAACAGAAAATGTATCTGACTTCTTATATGTCGTTCATTTTTTATGGTCATATGCTGAAAAAGTGAATCCCATGGCATGGCTTGGCTCCCGGCGGATACATATCCAATGGGCATGGGCGTATCTGCAGAAACATTGCACCGAAGAAGAATGTCACTATTCTGATACTTCAACATTCAAAGCTTCAGATGAATCCCGTCTGTTCATAATAGCTTATGTGCGCTGTGTCTTCATGAAAATCTATTCTGTCGGCACTGAACCTCAAAAGTTAAAAGAATTAGTTTATCAGCAGAATGATTTTCTCAGGCGCATGAAGTGCTCATACCAGAAAATGTTCCGGTATGAGAAAACCGATTCCCGGGTACAGATAAGTGCCCTGATTTCACCGGAAGCCAGGAATGCGCTCCGGAGAATGGCAAAAAAGAATAATCTGACGCAGGCTGAAATACTGGATAAACTCATCTTATCAGCAGGGGATGATTTCCGTTAATGCGTTCCATTAGAACAATTTTTCTTCTTACTGCTTTTTTTTTACGCTTATGTTGTTCATACCTTTCCTTTGAAGTACAAAGGAAACTTCCATAAACATTGCGGATATATGAGATTATACACTCCTGCATTATCTCTTTTCGTGTTTCCCCTTTTCCCTTCGAATATTCACTTTGAACATTAATGTTCATAATTTCTTTTATAAATTTAGCCAGATTTTCCATGTCATAAAGCGACGTGAAAAACAACACATTCCCCAGTCTCTCCAGTAACTGTGGTTTATCCCCAAAATGTTTTTTTATACTTTCAAAAGGTTTTCTGTTTTCCGAATCAAAAAAAACACTTAATCTCAGTCGCTTATATTCCTGGTAAAAAAGTTCAAACGTCGGGGATGCTGAACGGCAAATAAACGAAGACTGCGCCCATGGATTAAAGTCTGTGACGCGCCTCCCCTCCCGCACTTCCTGCCGTGTCAGCGGTGGTTCAGCAAACCAGGCGTCCAGCTCAGCCGAATCGTTATCCCTGCTCAAAACCTCATACAAACTGCCCGTGAACGGTTGAGTCGGTTTTTTTGTTGTTTTACCTTCTGATTGCCTGAATCCATCCACTTTTCTCCGGATATTACGCGGGATCAGCATAAAAGGCGGGATATTGAGAGATAAATGTTTACCCGTCATACGATACCAGTGGCCCACCTCAACCTTAATCCGTGTATCTGGCCTTAGCTCAAGTGCTATTATGTTAAGCAGGTACAGATAACGCACCGTATAACAGTCAAAATGTTTCTCCGGATCAAACGGCTCTGACCGTTCTCTGCACACAAGTCCGCTGCGCTTCAGTATTCGCTGGGTATCTTTCCAGGCCTTACTCTGAAGAATGGTGGTAACTCTGGCTTTATTAGCAATCTCACGCAGCGCATCACTTTGTTGTGCCGTCATCTCTTCCCTCCACACTTTGTCACTCCAGATTTTTTCACGTCCATATTACCTGAATGATAAACCGGATTAGTGTGATCCGGTTCAGCGAAATCAACAGGATAACGGTATGTCATTCAGCCATTCTTCCCTCTCCGCACAAGTGAAATCATATCTGACGTTTCTTCCTGAAGAAATTCGCCAGAAAATCCTTGAACATCTCCACAGTGTTATTCATTACGAGCCCGTAATTGGCATTATGGGTAAATCCGGCACCGGCAAAAGCAGCCTGTGTAATGCCATTTTTCAGTCCCGTATCTGCGCCACGCATCCCCTGAACGGCTGCACCCGCCAGGCTCATCGTCTTACCCTGCAGCTCGGTGAACGCAGAATGACGCTGGTCGATCTGCCCGGCATTGGTGAAACACCGCAGCATGATCAGGAATACCGGACACTTTATCGTCAGCTGCTACCGGAACTGGATCTGATTATCTGGATCCTGCGGGCTGATGAACGTGCGTATGCTGCTGATATTGCCATGCATCAGTTTTTACTGAATGAAGGTGCAGATCCCTCGCGTTTTCTGTTTGTTCTCAGCCATGCCGATCGCGTGTTTCCTGCCGGCGAGTGGAACGACACAGAAAAATGCCCGTCCCGTCAGCAGGAACTCTCACTGGCAACAGTAACAGCCCGGGTGGCAACCCTGTTCCCTTCATCACTTCCGGTACTCCCCGTTGCCGCACCTGTCGGCTGGAATCTTCCGGCACTGGTGTCGCTGATGATCCACGCACTGCCACCACAGGCAACCAGCGCGGTTTATTCACATATCCGGGGGGAAAACCGCTCTGAACAGGCCCGGAAACACGCACAACAAACTTTTGGCGACGCCATCGGGAAAAGCTTTGACGCTGCCGTTGCCCGATTCAGCTTTCCGGCCTGGATGTTACAGCTTCTGCGTAAGGCCCGGGACCGCATTATCCACCTGCTGGTCACACTGTGGGATCGTCTGTTCTGACACACTCACGCCGACAGGATGTGTCGCTGGATTAACAAGCATTCTTCTTTTTATGAGACCCTGCTTAAAAATCAGATAATTAAAGGAATATTTTTTCTGCTGCATTTTATTCCTGATTATTCGGATGCGACACATCCTTTCAACATCATGATGCATAATAACATCATGAAATAAAAGATGTTTTCTTACGGAGTACACATCTATGTCTGATAATCGTTCCCGGCATGATCGCCTGGCGGTTCGCTTATCACTCATTATCAGCCGACTGATGGCCGGAGAATCTCTGTCACTAAAAACACTGTCAGATGAATTTGGTGTTACAGAACGAACCTTACAGCGCGATTTTCATCAGCGTCTGGTTCACCTGGACTTAGAGTACAGAAATGGCCGGTACAGTCTCAGACGGCAGAGCAACCCGGGCGCGATCCCTGAAATGCTTTCATTTATACAGAATACGGGGATCGCACGGATACTTCCGCTCCGGAACGGACGACTGATAACCTGTCTTACCGACAACCAGGAGCCCTCTCCCTGCCTTATCTGGCTACCGGCGCCGGATATCACTGCAACACTCCCCGAGTGTTTCTCGCAACTCATCCTGGCAATAAGACAGTGCATCCACATCTCGCTGGTGACTGAGCAATGGTATCCGTCACTGGAACCCTGCCGGCTCATTTATTACAGCGGAAGCTGGTATCTGATCGCGTTACAGAAGGAAAAACTGCGGGTCTTTCCCCTGGCAGACATCAAATCGGTCAGCCTGACATCAGAACGGTTTGAACGGAGAGACCACATCCACAGTCTGGTCGCTGAAGAGCGTTTTATCTCCGCTCTGCCACATTTCCCTTTCATCCATAAACTTATCAACACCTTTAACCTGTGATCGCCGGCCTGCCAAAGCCGTTCCGACAGGTATGGAGACAATATGCTGAACAAAAAACTGAACATGCGGGTATTACGTCATTCCCTGAACAGTCACTGCATACCTTCCATCATTATCAATAACACCGTACGTTCATTTCAGAGGTCAGTCATGAATACCAGAACTCTTTTTCCCCTGCTTTTTACTGTGGCATCCTTCTCCGCCTCCGCCGGTAACTGGGCTGTCAAAAACGGCTGGTGCCAGACCATGACGGAAGATGGTCAGGCGCTGGTAATGCTGAAAAATGGCACGATTGGTATTACCGGCCTGATGCAGGGATGCCCGAATGGCGTACAGACGCTCCTGGGCAGCCGTATCAGTATTAACGGCAACCTGATCCCCACATCACAAATGTGTAATCAGCAGACAGGATTCAGAGCTGTTGAGGTGGAAGCCGGACAGGCGCCGGAAATGGTCAAAAAAGCCGTTCACTCCATAGCAGAGCGTGATGTGTCCGTTTTACAGGCATTTGGTGTACGAATGGAATTCACCCGCGGTGATATGCTGAAGGTCTGTCCGAAATTTGTCACATCACTTGCTGGTTTTTCCCCGAAACAGACGACTACTATTAATAAAGATTCCGTCCTGCAGGCTGCCCGGCAGGCATACGCCCGGGAATATGACGAGGAAACAACAGAAACCGCTGATTTTGGCTCTTACGAAGTAAAAGGCAATAAGGTTGAGTTTGAAGTGTTCAATCCTGAAGACCGTGCGTACGACAAAGTGACCGTCACGGTTGGTGCTGACGGTAATGCCACCGGAGCCAGCGTTGAATTTATCGGAAAATAGCCGGTATGTCGGACTGTCACCCTGTTTTATTGCCCGAAGGCCCTTTCTCACGCGAACAGGCGATGGCTGTCACAACAGCTTACCGCAATGTGCTTATTGAAGATGACCAGGGAACGCATTTCCGGCTGGTTATCCGCAATGCTGAAGGGCAGCTACGCTGGCGGTGCTGGAATTTTGAACCTGATGCCGGAAAACAGCTAAATCCGTATCTCGCCAGTGAGGGAATTCTCAGGCAATAAACGTCTTCATTTCATCCATCAGGCCGCGTCTTCTCCGGGAGACGCGGCCTTTTCATTTATACCGCTAACTCATTCATAAGGAGCAAAGTATGCAATTAGCCAGTCGTTTTGGTCATGTAAATCAGATCCGTCGGGAGCGCCCACTGACACGCGAAGAACTGATGTACCACGTCCCGAGTATTTTTGGAGAAGACCGGCACACCTCCCGCAGTGAACGGTATGCGTACATTCCCACCATCACCGTCCTGGAAAATCTGCAGCGGGAAGGCTTTCAGCCGTTCTTCGCCTGCCAGACCCGTGTGCGCGACCAGAGCCGTCGGGAATATACCAAACACATGCTGCGTCTGCGGCGGAGCGGACAGATAACCGGCCAGCATGTGCCTGAAATTATTCTGCTCAACTCCCATGACGGTTCATCCAGCTACCAGATGTTACCCGGATATTTTCGTGCCATCTGCACCAATGGCCTGGTCTGCGGTCAGTCGCTGGGAGAAGTCCGGGTGCCACACCGGGGAAACGTGGTGGACAGAGTCATTGAAGGGGCTTACGAGGTGGTGGGCGTGTTTGACCGGATTGAGGAAAAGCGTGATGCCATGCAGTCTCTGGTTCTGCCGCCACCGGCACGTCAGGCGCTGGCACAGGCGGCACTGACTTACCGTTATGGTGACGAACATCAGCCCGTCACCACCGCCGACATTCTGACGCCACGACGCCGGGAGGATTACGGTAAGGACCTGTGGAGTGCTTATCAGACCATCCAGGAAAATATGCTGAAAGGCGGGATTTCCGGTCGCAGTGCCAGAGGAAAACGTATCCACACCCGTGCCATTCACAGCATCGACACCGATATTAAGCTCAACCGCGCATTGTGGGTGATGGCGGAAACGCTGCTGGAGAGCCTGCGCTGATGCAGCCTGTCCCTGAAGGCGCTGCCGGGATGTCGTTCCATTTCTGATGATGACCTGTGCGCCTGGTATACCCGTCTGCTTTACC
>ERZ1026780.590-NODE-590-length-28152-cov-7.260633_pt1 | contig 28152 bp, 19 predicted proteins | sample MGYA00380126_ERZ1026780 | MGnify/ENA primary metagenome ERZ1026780 (study PRJEB33269, sample SAMEA4719762) | human gut metagenome | biome: human-associated habitat; feature: organic feature; material: feces | place: Cameroon | collected 2013-10 ... | reverse complement strand
GTCGCGGAAAATGGCGAAAAAGACGCCTTTTCGGTAATTAGTGATGACGAATGGAATCCCTAAAATCTCTGAAAATAAATCCCGACGTTTTTAAGCGTCGGGATTTTAAGCGTTGAAATTTTAGGCGTTGAAATTTTGAGCGCCTGAAATTTGAGCGTAATTGATTATTCGTCGTCGTTTTTCCTGGTTTTCCGCAAAAAGCGATAATAGGACGACGGGTGATTAAATCCCGCGTCGAGAATGACGGAAGTCAGATTCCTGTTCGATTCGGCTTTTTGCGAGTTGATATAATCCGCACGGATTCTATTTATATACGACGGAATGCTTTCCTTTATAAATTTGTTGAAAAGACGCGACGTGTATTCGCGCGAGTAACCTATGTGATCAGCAATCGTCGTCGAAGAAATGTTTTCTTTGAAATGTTCGTTGATATAAATCAATATTTTTCTTATATATTCCGTTTCGCTTATAAATTCGGCGTTGTTTCTTGTGAAAGTAAGTTTTTGACCGATGAGCGCGAGGATATAATTGATGCAGGCAAGAGAGTAATATTTATCGTGTTTATAAGGAATAAGATCGTCTATAACGGCGAGAACTTTATCGACGAGAGCGGGATCGGTGATTAACGTTTCGGAGGCGTTTCCTTTGCGGTTGGCGTCAAATTCTGCCGAAAAATCCGATGGGATTAGCACTACGCAGTCGTCGCCGATTGCGCCCTTGTTATGATACGAGTGTAAATCATAGTGGTCGAAAAATGCGATCTGGTTTTCGGTAAGAGTGAAATATTCGCCGTTACGCGAAACTTCGTAAGATCCTTTTTTCACTATGAAAATTTCTATATTGGTATGAAAATGCGTAGGCCACGAGTGTTCCACGCGTCTGTACATCGATAGTTTTGGCTTGTTTTCAAAAAAAGTATCCATTGTAAACTCCATGTAAAATATATCACAAAATTTAATAAAAAACAAGTGTTTGTCGATGTAAATTAAAACGACACATCACAAAAAGCAACAAAATAACACTCTTAAGCACAATTTGCTATTGACTATCAATGCAAAACCGAATATAATTATTTCGTAAAACGAGTAGCCACAATCACCTGCGGCTAATCAAAGCATATTTGCTCAAAATTGAATTTGAAGGTGTGTCCCTTTCTCGTCTAAAAGACGAGAAATTTCCATTAACGGAGGAAAGATGAAGAAATTAAATCCTGTGAGCGGTTTAATTACGGCGATAATCATTACGTGCAGCGCGCTTCTGACAACCGCCTGCGGCAACGAAGGAGGCGGAAACGCCGCCCATATTCACGAATATTCTGTCGTCGCGGCAAAATCCGCCACTTGCGAAGCGGACGGCAACGTCGAATACTATAAATGTTCCTGCGGCGACGTCGCCGTCAAAACGGACGGTGTGTGGGCAAAAAAAACGTTAAGCGACGTAACCATCGCAGGCGGGCATAAATATTCCGCCGAAATCGGCGAGATTGAGTCGACTTGCGACAAAAACGGCGTAAAAGCCCATTACGAATGCGAAAGATGCGGCGGTCTTTTCGTTAAAGAAGGGAACGAATATAAAAAAGTAAACGCGGAAAATCTTGCGACGGCTACAAAAAATCACGTTTTCGACCAAAAGAAGATTGCGGATAAATATCTCGTAAGCGAAGCGACCGAAACCGCTGCTCAGACGTTCGTTTATTCGTGCGTTTGCGGCGCGAAAATCGACGGCGCCGACGCTCACACGTTCACTGTGGGTAAAACCCTTGCCGAATATGAAACTGCGGACGAAAATCTTTATGAGCCGTCCTCGTTCACGCTTTCGCTTTACGATGCGGAAAATTGCGTTTACGGCTTTACCTGGGCGGTAAAGACTCTTCCCGCAAGACCGATCGTCAAAATCGGAAAAGGGAACTCTCTCGGCGGAGATTATACCGAAGTCAGAGCCGATTATGCAGAAGCGAGCAGTTACGAATATGCTCCCGGCGGCGACAAGTCGATAAATTATTACGTTTGCAAAGCCGAAATCGAACTCGAAGCGAACACCGATTACGTTTATACCGTCGGCGATAAATATATCGGGAAATTTACGGAAGAAACGAAGATTAAATCCGTAGACCCGGAACTTACGGCGGCAACGAACTGGCGTTTCGCGCACGTAAGCGATTCGCAAGCGGAAGGCAACGTCGAAAACGGCGGAACCGGAACGGGCGCGGCATACGGCGCGGCTCTCAGGTGCATTGTAAACGACCATACGAACAATAAATTTATTTTGCACACCGGCGACTTTGTGGAATATTCGAAATATGAAAGTTATTGGGCGAATATGCTCGGCGAAAATTTTGCGCGTATTGCGAGAATGCCCGTGATGGCGTTGTCCGGCAACCACGAAACCACGTATAAAAACGGAAGCAACGAAACGTTCAGGCATTTCGATTATAAAATACCGTCGCAAAACACCGAACTCGGATTTTATTATTCGTTTTCTTACGGCGGGGTTAAGTTCATAATGCTCAACACGAACGAAACCGGCGGAAGACTTTCGGACGGACAGTATGCGTGGCTCGAAAACGAATTGAAAAATAAAACCGAAAAATGGACGATAGTTTCGATGCACAATCCCATGTATTCGGTCGGCAAATGGGGTTCCGACCCCGAAAAAAATTCGCTCACTCTCGCTTATCAGAGCCGACTTAAAGGCTTGTTTGCGGAGTATAAAGTGGATATAGTTTTGCAGGGACACGACCATATGGTTTCGCGCACTCATCCGATCAAAGCGGACGGCAACGCGAGCGCGGAAAACGTTGAAAACGGATACATCGTCAATCCCGACGGCGTTATTTACGTTATGAACGGACCTGCGGGCGACCAGGAAAAGGGAAGAACGAGCATTTATCCTCACGACGAGAGTTTATATGCATATGCGGAAGGCTCGTCGGCGAGTTCCTGGGCAGAGTTCGAAGTAAGCGGCGACAGCATAAAAGTGTACGTTAAAACGGCGAACTTAAGCGGCGGAAAAACGCTCCACACCTGGGGGATAAAGAAAACGGCTTAAAATAAAGAAAACGGCTCAAAAATGAAGTTTTCCCCGAAAAATCGCGGGTTGCGCCGATGACGTAACCGCAGCGAAATTTTCGGTGAAAGAACGGATTTCGGTTCAAAACGCTTGGCGACAACGAAAGAAAACCCCGGGCGTTATGAAATATATTCTATAAGGAGAAAAGGATTTGATGAAACAAAGTAACAGAAAGACGTTGATTTGCGTCCTGCTTTGCGTTTTGTTTTGCGCCGTTTCGGCATTTGCGCTCACGGGCTGCGTCGATGACGTAATCACAAAGTATACCGTCGTATTCATGAACGGCGAAACGCGGATAGACGAACAGACTGTCGAAGCAAACAAGGCGGCGACCGCGCCTGCCGACCCGACGAAAGAGGAAACCGACAAGTACACCTATACGTTTGCGGGCTGGTCGCTTACGGAAGACGGAGAAGTCGTAACAGATTTCGCGATAACGTCCGATACGACGTTTTATGCCGTTTATACAAGCGTGATAAGAAAGTACACCGTTAAATTTACGGACGAAGAAGAAGTTCTTTCGTCTGCCGAGGCGGAGTACGACGCGATAGCGACAAAACCTGCCGACCCGACGAAAGAGGGATCCGCTAAGTATACTTATACCTTTGCGGGTTGGGCGGCAACTAAAAACGGAACGGTCGTAACCGATTTCACGGTTAATGGCAACGTCACTTATTACGCCGTTTACACTCCGACTATCAATAAATACGACGTGAAGTTTATGCTTGACGACGAGCAGATCGGCGAAACTCAGAATATCGAATACGACACCGCGCCTACCATGCCCGATGATCCCGTTAAAGATGGCGGCGGACAGTACGTTTATACGTTCGACGGCTGGTATACGGCAAAGACCGGCGGCGAAAAGGTTGAAGATTTCACGGTGAAAGGCGACGCGACGTATTACGCGCACTTCACTGAAACTTTAAAGAAATATGCCGTTAAATTTATCGACGGCGACGGAAATCAGGTCGGCGAAACGCAGAACGTCGAGCATGGCTCTGCGGCTACCGCTCCCGAAACGGCAACTAAAACCGCAACCGCGCAATACTCTTACGTTTTTGCGGGATGGTTTACGGCTGCCGAGGACGGAACGGAAGTTACCGATTTTACAGTCACCGCGGACGTTACTTATTACGCTCATTTCACCGGAACGGTCAATAAATACGAAGTTAAATTTATCGTTGACGGCGAGCAGTTCGGCGAAACGCAAAGCGTTGAATACGGCTCCGGCGCAACGGCTCCCGAAACGGTCGAAAAAACCGGCGACGCGCAATATTCTTACGTTTTCGCAGGCTGGTATACGGCAGAAACCGGCGGCGAAAAAGTTGAAGATTTCACCGTAACTGAGGACGCCGTTTATTACGCGCGTTTCGATGAAAGAGTTAATAATTACAAGGTAAGATTTGTCGGCGCGGACGGAAGCGACCTCGGCGAGCAGGAACTGCCTTACGGTTCGGGAATCGAATTGCCCGAAGAACCTGCGGCGGCAAGCGGCTGTTATTTCGTCGGCTGGAAAAACGAAAACGGCAAGTTATGGCAGGAATCCGACGTGCTTAAAAAAGATGAAACTTTAACCGCAGCGTTTGAAATGTATAAGGGAGAAATTATCGACGAGTGTGTCTTTAAAGAAGCAGACCGTTCCGAAAACACCGATTTCGTCAGGGGCGACGAACCGAAAGCGAAAGGATTTGAAAGCGTTTACACAAAGTCGATAACTTCCGATTTTATCCCCGTATTTTCTCATATTGACAGAAGTTATTATAATGTGCTTCGTTTTGCGGTAAAAACGGACGCGTTATATCTTTTCAACAACTTCGGAGCAACCGAAGATCCGAGGTTATATATGGACAGATATACCGATTGGACGTATTGGACTCTTACTAAAACCGCGGATTTGACGTGGAACGTAAAAATTGCGTTCGGAGATGAAGTCGTATTCGATTATACTCATAACGCGTGTCCCGGAAATGGTATTTGCTATATATTGTACCACGGCGTTCCCGGTCTCGGCTTTATGATTTTCTCGTATGAATATGATAAGGCGTATACGGTTGAATGTACAGAAGTTCGCGCCGGCGATATGCCCGTGGTTGATACCGACGGCGTCGATACGTCGATTGGTTGTCCTTTCTATGAAGATGTCGGATTTGTCGAGGCTTCCGGAGATACCGCTCCCGGTTATACGAAGAAATATACCAAAGAAGTAACTTACAAGTTATATGATAGATATTCGTACACAAATATATCCGCATATAGCGAAATTCGCTTTGCTACGAGATTGGTCGGAACCGGCGTTTATTATCAATTCGATAATTTCGGACCTGCGGCAGATGCGAGAAGTTACTCAAGTCCGTTCGGCGGCTGGACATATTGGATATTAACTCAGACAGCCGATAATGAATGGAACGTAAGGGTGATTTGCGGAGAAACCGAAGTATTCAATGAAACTCATAGCGGTTGCGGAGACAATACGCTTTCCCATATTTTATGGCACGGAACATCGCACGGTTTTGCGGCTTGGTCTAATAGTGAAACCGACACGTATACCGTAGAATGTACGGAAGTCCGCGGAACTTTGAAAGCCGAAGAGTGATAACTTCCCCAAAAACGTTGTAATTAAAAACGCGGTAAAACGCGGCAATCAAAAATAATATCAGGGCGGGATGAAACCCTTTGCGGCTTCATCCCGCCGAATAAAAAGAGAAAATGAAAAGAAAAATATTATCGTTCGTTACCTTTGTTTTCGCGTTGTTCGCCACAACTTTTGCGGTTTCCTGCGCGAATAAGGACAGCAATACAAACACAGACAGCAAGGATTCGAATTCGCATCGGCACGCGTACGCGAGTATTGCCGAAACCCCCGCGACGTGCGTTGCAAACGGGGTCAGGGCGCATTTTGAATGCGTCGATTGCGGCAAGTCGTTTATAAAAAACGGCGACGAGTATGAAGAGGTTACCGAAAGTCAACTTAAAACCGACTTTGCCGATCACGTTTATGAAAAGGTCGCCGAAACCGAATCTGCTTGCAACAAAGCGGGCGCGCCCGAACATTACGAGTGCAGAGTTTGCGGTAAAGTATTTATAGAAAATACAGACGGTAAAAAGGTTGAAACTTCGCTTGCGGATATCTCTTACGATTTAAAACCGCACACCTTTACGCGGTGGAACACGAGCGGCGACGAATACGACGTCGGCGAATGTTTCTGCGGAGCGGAAATGCCCGGAATTAAGTTTTTGAAAAAACTTTCCGTGCAGGATCTTGTCGTAACCGAAATAACCGATCTCGAAATAGCGAACAACGTTTATTCTTATAACGAGCGTTATAAACAAGGGCATATCTCTCTTGACGAAATCGGAGCCGACGTCACCGTAAACGGAGTGTATTGCGGAGACAGCAGGCTCGGCGACGATGTAAATTCGTTTTCGCTCGATATATTTTCCGATAAAAAACAACACGGCGAAGGGCAGTATCTCACCGTCGCGGTAACCGACGAACTCGGGTTTGCTCACAACGTAATCGCGCCGCTTTTTCTCGTCACGCGTGAAATCGCGACGGATACCGACCTTGACGTCCTTCTCGGCGGAAAAGGCGTCGGGGCGCAATGGAGGGTGAACGGCGGGGCGTTGTCTGCGTCGGAACCCGAAGTGTACGGCTATTATAAAGTCGTCGACGATATCGCCTACACGGCGAATGACAGCGGAATAGTATTTAAAGGAACGTTCGACGGCGGAAACAACAAAATATCCATAGGCAACGACAGAAGCGGCGCGCCTATGCGCGGAATGTTCAACGAACTTCGCGGAACGGTTAAAAATCTCGTTATAGATACGAAATATAACAACGAACTCGACGACAGATATTATTTCAGTGCGGTTCTTGCAAGATACGCCTATAATGCGACTTTTGAAAATCTCACGATAAACTACGTTTCGGGCAAAGATTCCGCGACGGTAGGCGATCGCATAGGTTTTTTATTCTGTCAGGACGTTGCGGGTTGTTCGTTCAAGTCGGTCACGATAGACGCCAAAGGTAAGAAAATAGGTACGGTGTTGTCTGTTCTTAACGTCTGGGGTAGCAACCGTGGCGAAAGCGATCTGGCGGCTATGAGTTTTGAAGATTTCAGACTTATCAACTGCACGGAAATAGGTTGTTTTACGCAAACGGTGGCAAACGGCGAAGTTAAAAACATTATGCCGTGGGACGTTGCCGGCGTGAGCGGCGATATGTCCGACGTAAAAGTCTGCGACGGCGAAGTCGATCCTTTAGCCCCGGTTCTTCTTAACGTCAATCTCGGAAAAACATACGGAAGAATGAGGGATTACGCCGTATCGGTTACCAAAAAAGTCGACGGAAAGGCTGACGAAGACATAACCGATGAAATCGAATTTAAGGGTAACGGTATCTGGTACGACCCAGAATTCGTTATCGACGCGGAATACGACCGCGGGAAAACGGTTTCGTTCGTGATCCTTTACGATATAAACGGATTTAAAATTTCGTATGAAATTAAATTGAAAGTAAAAACTCTTTCGCAATAAAACCGAAAACAAGTTCCCGTATCTTGCGGGGTATAATATATTGAAAATATTTTTACAGGCAGGTAAATTATGAAGAAAAAAGCATTAAAAACACTTTCTGCGGCAATCGCCGCAACGATGGTTGTCGGTTTAACGGTAGGTTGCGGCGGAAATGGCGGAGCAGGCGATAATCCGGGTAATAAAAACACCATGCTTATTACCGTTCTGCACAACTCCGGAAGCGCGGCAAGCACTCAGTGGTGGGTTGAAGCGAACAAGCGTTTCGTTGATTTAAAGAAGGACGAAGTTTACGACGAAGGCACCAAAGGCGTTCGTATAGACGTTAAAACTTCTAACGTAAACGATCAGGATACCTATGCTCAGGACGTTATCATAAGCGAAAACAACGTAAATATGTACCGTCTTGCGGCGGAAGGCAAGGCTTTGCAGATAGACGATATCGTTGCAGGATTCGAAAACATAATCGATCCCGGAATGAAAGAAAGAATGAAGGGCGGAGACGGGCATTATTATTCTATGCCGCATTATTCGGGTTACGCCAATATGAGTTACAACAAAAACATATTCGACGCGTACAACCTCTATTTTGCCGCTCCCGACGCCGACGACGCTTCGGTTGTAAAAAAGGCGAGCAAATATATGCCTTATTCCGACGGTAAGTTTTATGCCGACAGCGCAAAGTGGGGCGAAACAAGATTCGTTAAGGATGCAAACGCCAAAAAATCCTGCGGACCCGACGGCGAATACGGTACGCCCGACGACGGACTTCCTTCTTCGCTCGAAGAACTTCTCGTTCTTTGCGACAAAATGACGAGCAACTCCGGTTCAAAAAAGGTAAATCCGTTCACGCTTTCTTCCGAAAGTACGGTTTACTCGTTCTTCCTTCTCGACACGCTCTGGGCAAGTCTTGCGGGCGCCGACGCTATGAAGAACATCTACTGCGATTGGAACGACACTCAGGTCGAACTCGTTACGGGTTATACGAACGAAGATCTTTTCTATGCGGGTTCGGGAATCAAGAAGCCGACTACCGAATTTGTAACTTTAAACGATGAAAACGGTTACAGAATGTACGATATGGCGGCGAGATATTATGCTCTCGGTATTCTCGAAATAGTTTATAAAAACGAATGGATTTCCATGAAAACCAACTCGACCACCACCCAGTGGGATTTCGTTTACGGAGATAAGAACGCAAGCATCAACAAAAAAGACGACCAATCCGCTTTTTTGATCGACGGTTCTTACTGGTATGCGGAAGCGAAGAGCAGCAGCGATAATTTCATAGGTAAATATAAAAAGCAGTATAAAGCCGATCCGGACGTAAGCGTGTGGTCCGCCCCCGTTCAGTTGGCAGGCCAGGTTACCGAACACAACGGTAAATCTCCCGTTCTTCTCGATATTCTCGCTTCGCAACTTTATATCAATAAAAAACTTGAAAGCAACGAAAATCATCTCCGCGCGGTAAAGGATTACGTTAAATTCCTTTACAGTCAGGCTGAACTTAAAAACTTCACCGAATCGACAGGCTTCGATATCGCGATGACTTACGACTACGATATGACTAAGCTCGATAAGTTCTATTCCAACACGGATTACTATGTGAAACACGGAACGGTCGTTCGTCCTTCTTCGGCAAACACGAGATATAAATCGGCTTCTAACGACTATTCGATCGCATGGAGCGGTTACGTCTGGGAGGGCGCTACCTATCCCGACGGCAAAATGTACAGAGGCGCTCTCGAAGCGATGAAATCGACTTCCAAATACGGCGCAAAGGCTATTTTCGAAGCAACTAAAAAAATGAAATGGGCTTGATCGGCTTGACGGTCGGCAAACCAAAAGAGTGAATATATGAAAAATCAAATCGCGGCGAACGTCGAATCGTCGGTAAAATTACAACCGAAAGTTAAAAGAGCATTGTTTTACGCTGTCTTTATATCTTTTCCGGTTTTGCATTACCTTGTGTTTTACGTTTTTATAAATTTCAATTCTTTTCTGATGGCTTTCAGGACTTATAATCTCGACCCGTTAAAGGGTATGATACATGAGTTTGCCGGGTGGAAGAATTTCAGCGACGCGTGGCAGTTGCTCGTAAAAAGCGGCGACAGGATATGGATGTCGGTATTATTTTTAGCAATATCGTTATTCTTTTCAACGCCGCTTGCGCTGTTGTTTTCTTATTATATTTATAAGAAAAGATTTATGTCGGGGTTATATAGGGTAATGTTATTCCTGCCGCAGATACTTTCGGGCGTAATACTCGGTCTGCTGTACAGATATATGTGTAATCAGGTCGCAGGGTGGTTTGCCGATAAGTGGTTCCACACCCCCGCAAAGGATTTACTCACAGACCCTTCGTCACAGGTATGGATGATGATTTTCTTCAACGTACTTATGAGTTTCGGCGTAAACGTGCTGACGTATTCCGGTACGATGAGCGGAATAAATCAATCGCTGATAGAGTCCGCGCAACTCGACGGATGCAACCCTTTGCAGGAATTTCTGCACATAGTCATACCGATGATATGGCCTACGGTAGCCACGCTCGCGGGGGTAGGATTTTCGCGTATATTTACCGAACAATGGCAGGTGCTTACGCTTTTGTCCCTGTATCCGGGCAAAGCGGATAATATGGGGTATTATTTGTATGTTCAGGCGATGAACGGAGATTTTATTTCTTCGCAAACGACTTTGGCTTACGGAACGTTATCCGCGCTCGGACTTATTCTGACCGCATTTATATTGCCTACTACGATGGTGCTTCGCTGGGCTCTCGATAAATACGGACCCAAGGCGGACTAAGGAGGAGTTATGATTAAAAAGAAAAAACAAAGCGCTCCTTTCACGGTCGCCAACGTTATATTTATAATTCTTTTCGCAATTCTGGCGGCGTATTCGTTGTATCTTATATTTATGCTGCTATGGGGTTTAAACACTTCGCTTAAAAGTTCCGATGATTTTTCTTTTATGAAAAATTATATGGGATTGCCGAATATCGGCGATCCGGATTTCGGGAGCAGAGAAGAGTTTTTGCATCTTGCAAACTATAAAAAAGTTTTAAAAACGTTCAGAATAACGCAGTCCGAAACCTATTATAGGGGTACTAAGCAGATATTTTCGATGACGCAAACGAATTTCGGGGCTTGGGTAGGCGCGGAAAGCGAATCCGATTTAACTTACGCGTATTTCCCCGATATGCTTGTAAACACGCTTATTTACGTTTTCGGTTGCGCTCTCGTTTCGTCGTTTATTCCCGCGCTTACGGCGTATCTGACGGCAAAATACAAATATAAGATAAGCGGCGTCATCTTCGTGGCGTATACGCTTATGATGTGCATGCCCGTCGTAGGCGACCAGCCGACAAGGCTTGCGTTTTTTAAAGCAATCGGATTATATGATACCATGGCGGGCGTTATTCTGCAATGGGCAAGCGGCGCAGGGCTGTATTTCTTCGTGTTTTACGCTTATTTCAAGGGCGTGCCGGAGACTTATCGGGAGGCGGCTTCGATAGACGGCGCGGGGGATACCACGGTGATGTTCCGCATATATTTTCCGCTTGCGATCAAGATGATAATGACGGTGTTCCTTCTTCAGTTCGTCACTTTGTGGAACGATTATCAGACTCCGTTGTTATTGCTTCCCACCAAACCGACCCTTGCTTACGGCGTATATTTCTTTTCGAGTTTGTCGCTCGATCACGCGTCGTATAACGAACCGTTAAGAATAGCGGCGAGCATGATGCTTGCGTTGCCTATACTTATCATATTCATAATATTCAAAAACAAACTTATGGGCGACATTTCGCTCGGCGGAATCAAAGAGTAAAACAGGGGCTGAATGAATGAAAAAAAGAAAAAATAAAATTATTTTTTGTCTTGCTCTCGTCGGGTGTTTCTCGGTTTTTGCGGTCGTAACGACGGTTCTTCGTTCAAACGTTTACGCGGAAGCGGCTACAGTTTCGGCAGCGATAGAGGAGAGATACGATAAAGACGCGGAATTCGTCGTGCCGGAAGGCTCGGGCGTTTCGTATAACGGACAAACCTATCCGGCGGAACAAAGTTATCTCGTGTACCCGAGCGGAAAAGCGTTTGCGGGTAAAAGATTTACTCTCGGCGAAGTCGGAAAATACGCGCTTCGACTTGAAATTACGGTCGAAGGGAAAATTATATCCGCCGAAAAATCCTTTACGGTAAACGAGGACGTTTATAAAGTAAGTACGCCCGATTCTTTCGTCGCTTACGGGGAACTCAACGCTCAATTCGCTCAGGACGGAATGAATAAGGGTATTATCGCAAAACTCACCGACGGAGCGAGCGTGACTTACGCGCATCCCGTGAACGTTTACGATAAGGCTGTTACCGACGTGTTGTCGTTCAACGTAAAGCGTCTCGACAATAACGTGGAATACGTAACCGTCAGTCTTGTGGATTGTTACGATCCGACTATCGGAATAGATATAGTTTGCCAGATGATGACTCCCGACAACGGCAGAGTAGGCAGATTTATGCGCGCGGGGCAAAAGGGTTCGTCCCTTCTCGGGCTTAACTGTTTTGAAAATCCGAGCCAACTCGTAATCGACGGAAAACTTTACGATATAGGTATTTTCGGCACGCCCGTCCACGGCAATCTGATTTCCGCGAACGCTTATAACAATATTACGATTACTCTCGATACGACCGACAAAAAAGGTATAAAGATATACGAATCGACGTCCTATTGGACGGACGGAAACCCGAATCTCGTTGCGGCGCTTAACGATTCGAGATTATATGCCGACGAATTTCCCGGGTTTACCAACGGCGACGTGTTCGTGTCTGTCTCCGCGAGCGTGTTCAAAAACGTTAAACTTGCCGACGTCGAAATCGGTATGATAGACGGAAAAACAAACGCGGAACTCAACGAAATCGGCAAATACGTCGACGAGGAAGCTCCCGAAATCATTCTTTCCGTAGCGGATACGGGCAAAATAGCGGTAAACGCCGCGGCGAAAATCCCTGCCGCTTACGCGCTCGATCCGAGCGGAATATCGAACGGCGTTGACTATTCGGTCTGGTATAACTACGATACCGAAGCGAAATACGCCGTCCCCGTGATCGACGGCAGATTTACGCCGAAAAAAGAAGGCGTTTATACGGTCGTATATACGGCTACGGATAATTACGGCAACAAAGCGGAAAAGACGCTTTTGCTGTCGGCGATACAAAACGGCGGAAAAGGGCTTGAAATTTCAACCGATATAGTGAAAAATATTTACGCGGGAACACCGGTCGATTTCGGAAATTATTCCGTAACGTCGCTTTGCGATACGTACGAGATTAAAATAGAGGTTACTTCGCCCGACGGAACCGTAACGGACATAACGAATACGGCTTCCGATTATCTCCCGCCGCGAACGGGGGCTTATAAAGTTAAGTATTTCGTATCCGACGATTATTACGACTGTGAATACGAACACGAATTTATAGCGGCTGCGTCCGACAAGCCGTCGTTTGAAAAAGCAACGCTTACGGCTCCGAAGTATTTCATCAAGGGAGTGACGTATTCGCTCGATGACGTAAAGGCGGCTTTTTATGGCGCGAACGGTAAAACTTACGCAGAAACGACAGGTTATATTTCTTACGACGGCAAAGATTATGCCGAAATAGACGCTTCCGGATTTACGGTTTCGGGCGGGACAAAAGCAAAGGTAAAACTCGCCGCAAAGGATAATCGTTCAATTTTCGTCGAAAGCGGAGAGATAAAAATAATCGACGTGGGTTACGGCACGAACTCTTACGATATAACAAAGTATTTCGTCGGAGATTTTACCGCTTCCGCAAATCTCATAAACACGAAATTCACGGCGACCAAAAGCGGAGACGTATCTTTTGATTTTATCAATCCGCTTCTTGCTTCGCAATTTGTTTTCGATTTTGAAATTCCGAGCGGAACGACGGTGGACGAAACGGAAATACTTTTAACCGATCGCTACGACCGGTCTGTTTCCGCAAGCATAAAACTTCTCGGAGATAAGAAATATTCGATAAACGGAAATATCGGTACGTTGCGTTCGTCGTGGATAGGAAATCGCACGAGTATATCGGTTTCGGGCAGTCAGATAAAAATAGGCGACACGTCCGCCGTTGCATCTCTCGGACTCAATTCCGACGCCGTGGAATTGACGGTTCGCTTTAAAAACGTCGGAAAAGGATTTTCTTTCAATCTGTATTCCGTTGCGAATCAGCCGTTCAGAAGCGATTCCGATAACGCCGAGCCTATGTTGTCCGCCGGGCAGATTTCAAAAATAAAACAACTCGGAGACGTAATTTACACGTCCGTTCCTACGGTTGCCGACGCGCTTTGTCCTTCGCCTTTCAAAAACTGTAAGGTTTCGGTTTATAAGGACAACGAGGTTTACGTCGATAAAAACGGGAACGAGATGTTTGAACTTCCTGCAGACAAAATCTATGAAATCACGTTGAACGGCTACGGCGATTACGACGTTATGTACGTTTATAGCGACGGCGAAGGCGAGTTTTGCAATCTCGATCTTCCGATAAGGGTTATCGACAACGTTGCGCCCGAAGCGTCGTTCAAAAACGCTCCGAACGGCGCGGTTAAGGTCGGCGTGGGCGAAAGCGTAAAGCCGCTCGAAGTAATCGTTAAAGACGAGTCCGAAGCGGACGAAATATCAATCTGGACGATAATTTACGACGAACGGGGCAGGCTTATCGATTATATCGAAAAAACCGACTACGACGACGATTACGCGTTTACGCTCACCGCAAAAGGTAAATACACGGCGTATATTTACGTTTCGGACGCCACCGGCAATTCGGTTTACGTTTCCTATGAAATAACAGCGGAGTAAAGGGGAGAAAAAATGAAAAAAATAATATCGATATTTTTAACGTTTATAATTGCCGTTACTCTTGTTGCGTGCGGAAAGAAACCCGACGAAAGTCAGAGCGATAACAAAAGCGACGTTAAAATCGACAACAAGTACAATAACGACAAATCGAAATGGACTTTAACGCATTGGTATGAAGGAGAGGAAACCGACGGTTACCTCGTCAAGGACGGCAAAACAGAATATAAAATACTTGTACCTGCAACTCTTACCGAGTTTATTACTCACGCCAAGGACGAATTGACTAAATTTTTTGCCGAGGCGACCGGGATAACGCTTGAAACGGTGACGTTTGCGGAGACGGGGAGCAAATATATTTCGCTCGGCGACACGGACGCGTTTGCCGCAAGCGGAATATCCGTCGATAAATCCGCGCTCGGGCGCGACGGACTTCGTATCGTGTCCCGCGGAGATTCGATTTATATCGTCGGCGGTTCCGACAGGGGAGTTTTGTACGGCGTTTACGATTTTCTTAAACTCAATTTCGGTTACGAAGTGTATTATAAAGATTGTTACACTCTCGATACCGGCGTAAAAAACGTGAAATTCCGTAATTACAACGTGACGGACGTGCCTGACGTGGCGTATCGTTCCCGTGCGGGGATATTGTTTAATTCAACGCAGGAAAACGACGACGTTATGTTCGCTTACAGAATGAGAGCGCTTGATAGTCTTGAAGAAATGCTTTTGCCTATATACTCGAAAATGGGCGACAGCACTTCGGCAAGCAATAAAACGCATAACAGTTCGTATTATATCCCGTCCTCGGAATATCCCGACGACCCCGAATTTTTCGCCGGCAACGGACAACTTTGTTACACCGCGCACGGAAATCCCGAAAAACTCGAAAAGATGATCGATATATGCGCGCAAAAAATCGAGCAGTCCCTTCGTTGGTATACAAAGGAAAATTATCCGTATATGAATACGGCGCATCTCGGTATAGAAGATAATATCCCCACCTGCGGCTGCGATTCGTGTCTTGCGGTAAAAAGAGCCCATAACAACGCAGATTCGGCGGCGGTGCTTATGTTCGTCAATCGCGTAGGCAAAAAAGTTATGGAATGGATGAACAAGCCCGAAAACGCGGCTTATAAACGCGATGATTTTACTTTCACGTTTTTCGCGTATCAATCCACGCTTAATCCTCCGTTTTCCGTCGGTCCGGACGGTACGGTGAACGCGAGCGGCGATCTGAAATCTCCCGACGGCGTTAAAGTCAAGGCGTTTACGGCGTTCAGTTCGCTCGATTACGCTCATACAACCGATTACCCCGCAAACGCGGCGCCTCTTGCGCTCGTTTCCGATTGGGCAAAATTCACGTCCGACGGTTGGGCGTGGACGTACGGTTGCTTCTTTAACGATTACTTCTGTTTCTTCGATATGTATTCTTTCTACGAGGATTTCTATAAAATTCTCTACAGGAACGGATATCAGTTCACTTACGCGCAATTCCACAGCGAACAGCGCGGCGCGGATTCGGGATTCTTTACTCTCGCAAATTATCTGACGAGTAAAATGGCGTGGGATTCGTCGCTTACGATGAACGATCTTATCGACGACTATTTTGCCGCTATGTATCTCGACGCGGCGGAATCGATGAAAAAATATTTCCTCGAATGCAGACTCTGGTTTGCCAGAGAATACGGCAGACGCGGTTGGTCGGAAAGCGCGATAAGCGAAAGACCTACGTCGTCCGGTTCGAGTTTTGATTTCGGTATGGTAAGCGGTTTATTCGCAAAACTTGACGACGCATACGCGGATATCTCCAAATATAAGGCGGATACGGCGGTTTATAACAAATTGAAAACTCATATCGATATAGAATGGTTGTTCCCTGCAAAGGTTGCCCTTACTCTTTATAAAAATTCATATGAAGATGTAAGATTGGATGAAATGAAGAGTAAATTCAAAAGTCTTTGCGGCTCGCTCGGAATAACGAGATACGGCGAAGCGAGTACGGATCGTATCGATTCGTTCCTTTCGACGCTTTAAGGAGGAACGATATGAAAAGACGTTCTGTAATAATTGCGATATCGGCTGTTGTTTTGGGTTTGGCGGCATTGATTGTCACGCTTTGCTGCCTGCATAAAAACGACGACGAATCAACTTCGTCGGATTCCTCTTCCGTAAATACGGAGGAAACCGTGTTCTCTCTCGATAAAACGTCTTGTTCTATGACGGTCGGGGATACGGCGGTTCTTGTTGCCTCGAATTACGACGAGAAAAACGTTACCGTTATCTGGAAAAGTTCCGATGAAAGCGTAGCGACTGTCGACGGCGGGGTTATAAGCGCCGTCGGCGCGGGCGATGCCGATATTACGGCTACGGCAGGCAGTAAAAACGCCGTTTGTAAAGTTACGGCAGGGTTCGGCAATTTGCAGCCTACGTTCAGCCTCAGACATATCGGCGAAGAATTGAATCTGACAAAAACAAATTCCTACGTTCTCGAAGGAGCGGTAAAATTCAACGGAAAAAACTATCCTTGCGAGGGTTTGTCGGTTGAAATAGCAAACGAAGAAATCGCCGCTTACGAAGACGGAGAATTAGTGCCGAAAAAGACGGGTTCTACTAACGTTACCGTAAAAGGCGAATGGAAAAATTTCGACACGTCGCTGATGCGCGTAAGTTTTAAACTGAACGTAATCAAAGACGTCGAAATGTATGCCGTTACGGAAGTAAACGGAGAAGAACGCAGAATCGATTCGGTGGACCTCTATGTCGTCAACGAATGGCAGGGTGTTCGCTACGCCGATTCGGCGACTATAAAACTAAAAGTTTACGAGGACGGAGAGTTGAAATCCGGTACGCTCGAATGTAAACCGAAAGAAAGGTTGTTTGTGTTCGACGAAGCGAGCGGCAAAATCACCGCAAGGAAAAAATTCGTCAGTTCGTCCTATATCAACGCAAAGTATATCGATTCGGACGGCAACGTTTACACGAAAAAGATACCCGTAACGGTTTCGTGTCCTACGGTTGAATACGATGGCGAATTTGTCTGGGAAGGCGATAAATTTTCCGTAACGGACGTATTCGGCGAAAACGCGCAAATACTTTCGGTTAAACAAGGCGGAGAAGAAATAGAATTCGAACCCGACAAAATCACCGGGGAATTGAAATTTGCGGGTAAAAACACCGAACCTATCGAAGTACAAACGACTAAGGGCGGATTTTTATTCAAAAATATTTTCGGTTACGACGCGGCTTTGACGGCTGAAAATATCGTTTCCGAGTTGATGCTCATCGGCAAAAACGATAAATACTACGTTCTTAATTCCGACGTCGGCAGCGCGTCGTCGCCCATATCGTTCGTCAGACAGACGGAAGCGTCGGCAACGGTAAATTTTGCGGGGACTTTCGACGGCAGAGGATACGCGTTATATGCAAAGACGGGCAAGCACGGAATTTTCGGAGGCTTAGGTCTCGGCGCAGTCGTTAAAAACACCAGGTTCGTTATAACTTTCGATAAATCATCGGGCAAAGCCTGCGGCTTGGCGGGTAACGGCGACGTTTACGAAAGCAGATTGTTCCGCGCGGACAGTCAACTCGAAAACCTTTATATCGAAACGACGAATTTTTCGGATAATACGTTTGCAATCTCCACAATCAGGAGAATGGGAATGAAACTGAAAGACGTGTTTGTTGATCTCGGAAACACTTCAGCCGTTCCGGATTTCGACGGAAGAAACAACGTTGCCGCGCTCTTTAACGTCGACTATACCTGGAATAATATTATGGTAAACGACAGAGTCGATTTGGCAGAAATGGAAAACGTCCGTGTTGTAAGCGGCAAAGTTATGCCCATCGGCAACGGTTACGCCTGGGAAGGCAGCGGTCCGTTTTCTGCGGTAAAAGATTACGACGGCTGGGAAGATTACGGCGGTTATTCACGGTACGTCAATTTCGCGAAAAACGACGTTGATTTGTTCGGCTTTGTCAATCATTCGGGAGCGGAAGGTTCAGTTCCTTATACGCGTATTACGGCAACCGACTCGACGAATCATAAAGATTGGTTTAAATGGATTTGCGTTAACTATGTAACCGATTTTGTCGGAGAAAAATGTATCACCGTTTATTACGGCGGTGCAGATATTGCCGACGGCGGAATTTATCGTTACGACACGATAAACGACCTCGAATCGGACGGAGTTACCGCCATAGGAACGTGGAACATAGGCTGACCGAATAGTGAGAACGTTACAATACAGAGAACAGAAACAAGATTTTCCCCGTATCTTTTGTACGGGGTTTTGATTGCGGATTGATTTTTTAATAAAATTACTGACGGTGATTAGAATCAGATGAATGGATTTTTGGAAAAACTTTTAAAAAAGTTGACTTTAAAAGATGTCTGCGGGCAACTTTTGTGCTATGATATATACGAAAAGGATGACCCCGAAGAAGTTGAAGAGATTATAAAACGCATAAAACCGGGCGGAATTTTCGTGTCGAACATGTCTGCGGAGAAGATAAAACTCTATACCGATATGGTTAATAAATATACGAAAGTTCCCGTGATCGTCTCGGCGGACGTGGAAAACGGCCCTGAAAACGGCGTTAAAGGCGGCGGATTTTTGCCGTATCCTATGGCTTGGGGCGCGTGTAACGACGAGAAACTTATCTACGAAGCGGGTAAGATAACGGCGAGAATATGTCGTAAAAACGGCATACACTGGACGTTTGCTCCCGTTGTCGACTTAAATCTCAATTTTCGCTCGCCCGAAACCAATATAAGAGCGGTTTCCGACGATTCCGACGCCGTAATAAGAATTGCGGGGGCTTATGCGGACGGCATACGTTCCGAAGGGTTTATGACGACCGGTACCAAGCATTTCCCGGGAGCCGGAACAGACGAAAGAAACAGTCATTTTTGCACCACGGTAAATCCCTTGTCGAAAGAGGAGTGGTTCGATACGTACGGAAAAGTTTACCGCGCGATGATAGAAAAGGGCGCGGAGTCGATTATGGTCGGGCATTACACGGTGCCATCGCTTCAACCGAAAGAAGAAAACAACTGTCCGTGCATACTCAGCAAAACGCTTATGACGGATATTTTAAAAGGCGAATTCGGTTTTAAAGGCTGTGTCGTGTCGGACGCTATGAGTATGATAGGCGCGTGCGCTTCAACCGCTCCCGAAAGACTTTCTGTAGAATATCTGAAAGCGGGAGGGGATATGGTTCTGTTCCCCGAACCTACCGATATAGACAGTATCGTTTCTGCTGTAAAAAGCGGGGAATTGCCGAATAATCGACTTATAGACGCGTTTTCGCGTGTTATTGAATTGAAGAAAAGAGCGGGATTATTCAATGATGAGCTTGTTGTACCCGAGACTTCGGGCGAAGCCCTTCGGGAAATATCACAACAAATTGCGGATAAAAGCATAACCGTCGTAAGAGATTATAAAAATATCGTACCGAAAGGATTGAATAAGGGCGATAAGGTTCTGGGTGTGATAGTTGCCGAGCCTTACTGGCACGCGGAAGTGAGCGAAAAAACTTACGAGCCGTTCAAGAAACAACTTGCAAAAGTCGGCGTATATGTCGATTATCTTATAAATCCGAAACATAAAAAAGTGCAGGAAGTCATGGGTGATTACGATATGGTCGTTGTGCTTTGCGATATGAGTTCCAAAAACTATCACGGCGGAACGATGCGCCTCGGGTGGTATAACATAATGACTTTCTGGCGCGCATATATCATCCGTCATCCGAGAATGATTTTCGCGTCCTTAGGCGATCCGTATAAGTTGTTTGATTTTCCTTATCTCGAAGAATATATCAACGTGTACTCGGATACGGCGGAATCGCAGAAAGCGCTTGCGAAAGTTTTATCGGGAGAGATAAAAGCGACGGGTAAAAACCCCGTGAATTTCGACGGCTATTTTAAAAGAGAAATATAAAGAGGAAATAGAAATGCTGAAATTGTTTCCGCGGGTAACTCTTGCGGATAAAAAGACAAAATTCACTCTTAGCGGCGACGAATTAAAAAACGGTCGGTTTGTCAACGTCGCCGTTCAGTCTATGGAAAAATACAATTTACCCCATTCGGATAAATATTTTATCGACGAAGATAAAAGATACGCGGGCGAAAACGTGGAAGTCAAGGGCGGAAAAGTCACGTTTTACTTCACGCCTTGCGGCGAACAGCGGCACAGAGTTTACGTTGACACGGGAACGAGGAAAGTCGTTTTCGAGATTTTCTCACTTAAAAAAGATCTTTACGAACTTCAACCGTTCAAGGGCGACACGCATTTGCACACCACCGAATCCGACGGGCTTTTCACGCCAGCCGAAACCGTTTCGGCATACTATGAAGAGGGTTTCGATTATATGGCTATAACCGACCACCACAAGTATGCGGGTTCGGCGAAAATGGCGGAAACGATGGATAAAATCGCCACTCGTTTCAAGGTTTATCCGGGCGAAGAAGTGCATAACCGCGGAATGGGTTATTTCCATATCATAAATTTCGGGGCGAGTTCGAGCGTGAACGAGATAATAAACGCCGACCCCGACGGAGTTTTCGAAAAAGTGACCGAAAACGCCGCTGGGCTGAAAAAGAAGTTTAAACTTCCCGACGAAATCGACGAAAAAGAGTTCGCTTTTCGCCATTGGGTTTCGGAAAACATCCGCAAAAACGGTGGTGTGAGCGTACTTTGTCATCCTTATTGGGACGCTTACGGCGAATACAATATGCAAACTCCGATGCTTGAATTCCTGCTTAAAAACGGAATTTTCGACGCGTTCGAGGTCGTTGACGACGACGATAAAACGGGCAACGGCGTTAATTTGCAGGTCGCAATGTATAACGATATGCGCGCGAAAGGCTTAAAAATCCCGATAGTCGGTGCTTCCGATTGTCACAACGTCGTTTCCGAGCTTTTCGGCAAGTTTTATACTTACGCGTTTTGCAAAAGCGTGCGGGACGTAAAGGAAGCGGTGAAAAATCTTAAAACGGTCGCCGTGGAAAGAATAGGAAACGAGTACAGAATTTACGGCGACTTCAGGCTTGTCCGTTACGCGAGATTTCTGACGGATAATTTCTATCCGGAGGTTAAAGAAATAAGAAAAGGCACGGCGGCGAAAATCGCCGAGGCGATAGAGAAAGAAAGCGCGGAAATTATGTCCGCGATAGAGAGCGTCACGGAAGATTACAGAAAGGCGTTTTTCGGAAGGAGATAATTTTTTCGGAGGAGAAAATGGAAGAAAAAAGTTTGCTCAAACGGGATAATACGAGGCAAATATTGCTTATCATAGCGTGCTGGCTCGTGTATACCGCAAGTTATTTGGGCAAATATTGTTACAGTTGTAACTTAAACGGAATAATGGAATATTACAAAGTGAGCCACGCGGACGCGGGGCTTGTTTCCACTATGTTCTTTTTTGCCTACGGCGCGGGACAGATAATAAACGGAATACTATGCAGAAAGTATAACGCGAGATTTATAATAACGTTCTCGCTTCTGGTGTCCGCGGCGATAAACCTTGCCGTGTTTTTTCTGCCGTCTTTTTTCACTCTTAAATATTTGTGGCTGTTAAACGGCTTTTCGCTGTCCTTTTTGTGGGCGGTGCTTTCCACCGTTCTGAGCAGGTGTTTAAGCGACGAAAACCTCAAAAAAGCGGTGGTTATTATGAGTATAAGCACGCCTGCGGGAACGTTTCTGGCGTATTTGCTCGGCGCGCTTTTCACAAAGGTTAATTTTTTCAACTTGTCGTTTCTCGTCGGAGCGGCCGCGCTTTTTGCGATAGGCGCCTTGTGGTTTTTCTCTTACGGAAAACTCACGAGCGGCAAAACCTACGGCAAAAGCGGCGAGATTGCCGATAAAAACGGAGAGATAGCGACCGCCGAAGTTTTACATACCGACGAAAATTATTCCGCGGAAAAACGAAACGCGATGATAACGCTTGTGTTTCTCGGAGTTTTTGCGGTTATAAACAACCTCGTCAAGGACGGACTTTCCACCTGGATGCCGTCGGTTTTAAAGGAAAAATACGCACTGAGCGAAAGCGGATCGATAGCCCTTTCTCTCGCGCTGCCGTTCTTGTCAGTTTTCGGAGCGTTTGTCGCGACGAGGGTTAACGACAAAACTAAAAATTTCGTTTTCACGTCGGTGATATTTTTCGCCGTTTCGGCTTTGCTGATGCCGATAATCATATGGGGCGACCTCGGCGGATTTGTCTTGCCGCTTTGCGTTTTCGCGCTTATAGCCTTACTTATGACGGCGGTGAACAGTGTGGTTACGACTATGGCGCCTATGTATATGCGAAACTTTTTCTTCTCGGGAACGCTCGCGGGCGCGCTTAACGGGTGTTGTTATCTTGGCAGTACGATAAGTTCTTACGGACTCGGCAAAATTGCCGACGACCTTAGTTGGAACGCTGTGTTTATAATAATTTTCGCGTTTTGCATAGCGGCGGTTGTTCTCGGCGGAGCGTACTTTGTCCGGAAAAAAGCAAAAAATAGTTAATTATATAAATATAATGAATTATATAAATAATGAATTATATAAATTTTGGTAAAAACGTTGCCGCAGAAAACAGAGCGCGCGGCAACCCGTTGCCGATTTTTGCCGATTTGCGGAAAATGAATTTCAATAAACAAAAATATAATTATACAACGTTTCAAACGCAATCGCCTGCGGATAGCCACAGGTGATTGCGTTTTGTTTGTCGGCAAGACCGAGTTCGAACACAATCGCCTGCGGCTAAGAAATATAAACCTTTCTTATAGCTCGCGATAAAAAATCGATATAACGAAATTTTATTATGCGCCTTAAATTTCTTGACAAACAAAATTTCGGGGTGTATGATTGTATCATCGAATTGAGGAGAGCGGCGTCGCCGCAGGGAAGAATAAAAATGTTATTCATCGCAAAAGCAAGTTTTTACTTTTATTTTTATCGCGGTCTTAGTTGTTAATCGGCTACGATATTTTTGCTTTGCGGTCAGAAATGACTTGTCGTGAATCGTAGCCAACGGGCTGCGATTTTTTTTTGCGACGCGAATCGCGCAGAACGATAGAAAAACGTAGCCTGACGGCGCATTATTCGTTACGACTTATTGTTCCTGCGCGGTAAAAATCGCTTTTCAAAGGAGTGTTATTATGAAAACGTTAAAAAGACTTTTAAGCGTTGCGCTCGCCGCGACGCTGGCTGTGGGAATGGCTTGCATGACCGGTTGCGGAAACACCGCCAAAGCCGATTACAGAATCGGAGTGTTGCAGGTTGCAACGCATACGGCTCTGGACGCCGCGAGAGACGGTTTCACCGAAACTCTCAACAGATGGGCTGAAGAAAACGGCAAAACGATCGAGTTCGATCTGCAGAACGCGCAGGGAGATAAGAACAACGAAAAGACCATCGCCGCCAACCTCGTCGCAAAAAACTGCGATTTGCTTCTCGGCATAGCCACTTCCTCTGCCAGAGCGCTCGCAACCGCAACCACTAAAATCCCCACGCTGTTCACCGCCGTCACCGACCCCGTGGTGGGAAATATCTCGGGCGTTAACGTAACCGGAACGAGCGATATGGCTCCGATCGATCAGCAGATCGCGCTCGTTAAAAAAATCGTTCCCGATTGCAAAAAAGTGGGATTCTTATACTGCGGCGGCGAAGAAAATTCTCAGAAACAAATCGAACTCGCAAAGGCGCAATGTGAAAAAATCGGCTTGGAAACCAGGGATTTCACAGCTACTGCTACCAGCGACATTCAGACGGTCGTCGAAACGATCGGCTCGGATATAGACGTTGTTTATATACCGACCGATAACCTTCTTGCGGCTAATATGACGCTCGCCTGCAATATTCTCACGCCTAAGGGTATCCCGGTCGTTGCCGGCGAAGAAGGAATGTGCGAGGATAACGAAGCGCTTGTCACGCTCAGCATCGATTACAAAAAACTCGGCGTTCAGACTGCGGAAATGGCTATAAAAATCCTTACCGGAGAAAAGAAACCCGCCGATCTTCCTTTTGAATACTACAAACAGTCGGCAACGTTCGTTATAAACGAAAACAACGCGAAAGCGCTTCTTGCCAAAAATTCCGCGCTCAAAATCACGGACGCCGACATAGCGGCTCTCAAAGCGGAATACACTAAATAATTTATCGGGGAAAAGTTAATGAATATAATGGATATCGTGCGCGCGTTGCCGGGAGGACTGGCGCAAGGGCTTATGTGGGCGGTGCTTGCATTAGGCGTTTACGTGTCGTATAAAATACTCGATTTCGCCGACCTTTCGGTCGACGGATCTCTCGCAACGGGCGGCGCCGTCGCCATAATTTCGATCGAAGCGGGCTTGCCTGCGCTTCTTGCCATGCTTTTCGCGTTTCTCGCGGGGGCTTTGGCGGGCGCGCTTACCGCAACGCTCAACACAAAATTAAAAATACCGCCGATTTTGTCGGGAATTCTCACGATGTCTGCGCTGTATTCGATAAACATGCACATTCTGCGCGAAAAACCGAACGTTTCCGTCCCGTCGTCTGCTTCGACGTATAACGGAATGTTCGCAAAACTGTTTTCGCTCAGCGTTATCGACGATAAAAACGTTCTAACGATTATCTCGTGCGTCATAGCGATAGCGGCGGTTATCGCGATTATGTACTGGTTTTTCGGAACGGAGATCGGCTCGGCTGTCAGAGCGACGGGATGCAACGAAAAAATGGCAAAGGCGCAGGGTATCAACACCGATATGACGAAATATATCGCGCTTATGATGAGTAACGGCTTGGCTGCGCTTTCGGGCGCGCTCATAGCGCAATACAATTTTTCCGCCGACGTGAACATGGCTACGGGAACAATCGTCATCGGGCTTGCTTCGGTGGTTATCGGCGAACTAATCGTCGGCAACAGATTTTCTTTCTGGGTTAAACTTCTCGGAGTGGTGCTGGGGAGCGTGATTTACAGGCTTATTTTCACCATCGCGGTGGGGCTGGGAATGAACACGAACGACCTCAAACTCATCGCTTCGATAATAATCGTGATAACGCTTTGCGTTCCGACGATAAAAGCAAAAATTGCCGGGAGAAAGAAAAATGCTCGAACTTAAAAATATTCATCTAACTTTCAATAAAGGCACGGTAAACGAAAAAAAGGCTTTGCAGGGCGTCGATTTAACGCTTAAGGATGGCGATTTCGTTACCGTAATCGGCGGCAACGGCGCCGGCAAATCGACGATGCTTAACGTGATTTCGGGCGTTTTCCCCGCGGACGAGGGCGCGATTGTTCTCGACGGGCAGGACATAACCCGCCTCAGGGAATACAAACGCTCCGCTTACGTCAGCAGAGTGTTTCAGGATCCGCTTCTCGGCACGGCTGCGAATATGAACATAGAAGAAAATCTCGCTCTCGCCGCGAGAAGGGGCAAAAGACGCGGCTTGAAGTGGGGAATGAAAAAGGGCGAAGCGGAAGAATACAGAGAACTTCTGAAAGGGCTCGAACTCGGGCTTGAAACCAGAACGGGGCAGAAAGTCGGCACGCTTTCGGGCGGACAGAGGCAGGCTTTAACTCTTCTTATGGCGTCCTTGTCGAATCCGAGGTTACTTCTTCTGGACGAACATACCGCCGCGCTCGATCCGAAAACGGCGAAAAAAGTGCTCACGCTCACGGACGAGATTATCAAAAGGGATAAACTCACCGCGATAATGATAACCCACAACATGAACGACGCGATAACTCACGGCAACAGGCTCGTCATGATGAACGCGGGTAAAATCATTTTCGACGTGGAAGGCGAAGAAAAGAAAAAACTCACCATAGGCGACCTTCTCGAAAAGTTTGAAACGATAACCGGCGAGGAGATGGCGAGCGACAAACTGATTTTATCAAAATAATTTTCTTCTTATATATTCTTATAATAATGATATATGTGCGCGGCGGTGGAAAAATTTTTCCGCCGCCGCGTGAACGTTGTACGAAACGTTGTATAAAATCCGCAACGCGAGGCATAGTAATATAGTCAACAAAACCGGAAATACGATATTTGACGGAAGTCATCGGGTCGCGTTTCGTTAAGAAAAGTTTTGTTGCTTTATATATGCTTTGCCTGATTATTTAAGACAAAAGAATACGCGGCGGATGTTTTCGGAATAAAAAACGAAACGCTCTGCCCATGGGCAGAGCGCGGAGCCGCCGGGGTTTTCCGGCGGTTTCTTTTTTAAAAAACTTTCACTTTTTTATTATTTCGCGAACATAACGGGATAATAAAAACGTATTAAAATATAAATCGTAAAGCGGAACGACGGTTCCGTCAGGCTTTTCCGGAATTGTTTTCCGGGGAGCGGATTTTCGGGAGTTAACGAAAAATGAAAAAGAACATAAACGCTTTTAAAAAACTAATCGTTTGTATGGTTGTGATCGCAACGCTTTTCGCGTTCGTTTCCTGTTCGGGTAATTTCTTCACCGGCGGGAGCGTGTCGTCGCGGCCGGAAACGTCGGATTCGACGACCGTCGACACGGGCAACAAAGGTTTGCCGAGCGACGTTAATTTCAATATAAGTTACGTTGAGGCGGACGCAATCAAACCGACTTCCACAACGGAAGTCATCGCGAAAGTAAGGCCGTCCGTTCTTGAACTTTATTGTATCGTAGGACAGTCCAAGAGCAGCGGCAGCGGCGTAATCGTTTCGTTCGACGACACGGACGACGACGGAACGGACGACAAGGCGTTGATTTTAACTTGTCATCACGTTATTGAAAACGCTTCGCAAATGACGGCGAAGTCCATTTACGGCAAAGAATACAAAGCCGAACTCATCGGCGCGGATCCCGTTTCGGATATTGCAATTCTCTGGATAACGGCAACCGAGGACAATAGTTTCGAGGGGCTTACCGCGGCGCAGATGATGTGCGACAGCGATAAACTTCTTATCGGGGCGGACGTGCTTGCCATCGGCAATCCGCTCGGATATCTCGGCGGAACGGTTACGAAAGGTATCGTCAGCGCGCTTAACCGCGACGTTACCGTTGAAAACAGAAAAATGACGCTCATCCAGACGGACGCGGCGATTAACGGCGGCAATTCCGGCGGCGGACTTTTCGACGCGGAAACGGGCGCGCTCATCGGCATAGTAAACGCAGGTTATAAGTCGTCCGCGGCGCAGGGGCTTTCGTTTGCCATTCCCTGCGGAACGGTAAAGCCGATAATGACTCAACTTCTCGCAAAAGGTTACGTAGAGGGTAATTACGATTTCGGCGTTACGTTCACGGCGGAAAAATTCTATAACAGCGCGTGGTCTACAAGTACTTACGTCGTTATCGAAAGCGTCGATATCTACGGCACGTTCTATAAAGGCGGAATGGTGGAAGGCGACGTTATTCTCTCCGTAAAAATAGGCGACAAGTCTATCGACGTGAGCAAGTACGAAAACGATACGCTCGCGAAACTCGAAGCCTTCCTTATGGACGGAAGTTACAACATAGGCGAAAAAGTAACGGTCGGTTATATGAGATACAAAAAGTCAACGCGCGGTTACGAACAATGCACTGCGGAGTTTGAAATCGCTCAGTATATGTACGGTATAATAACCGAATAATAAAAATCAACGGATATTGCGGGCGCGGCGCGGCGAAAAGAAATTTTCGCCGCGCCGCGTGCCGTTTAATACTTGACTATTTCGATATATTCGTCCAGCGTGACGCGAACCGGAATCTGG
>ERZ1026780.587-NODE-587-length-28244-cov-16.813828_pt1 | contig 28244 bp, 27 predicted proteins | sample MGYA00380126_ERZ1026780 | MGnify/ENA primary metagenome ERZ1026780 (study PRJEB33269, sample SAMEA4719762) | human gut metagenome | biome: human-associated habitat; feature: organic feature; material: feces | place: Cameroon | collected 2013-10 ... | reverse complement strand
TCTCGTGGGCTCGGAGATGTGTATAAGAGACAGCAACTATAATGAATTTACGAAAAATTATAAAAAAATATAAAGAATAACAAAATTTACGCCATTTTAACTAAAATTTATGTATTTTAAGCCGTAAAAATGTTGGTTATTTAAAAGCAACAACAATTTTTGCTTCGATTTCAATATTCCCGCTTTTAACAGTTTCGGCATTTTTTGTGTAAGTATCTATACTGCGATATGGCATACAGGTGTAAAAGTTCTCTTCCGTGATCTTATCAATAGTAAGTTTGGCAGAGGTAAAACTTGCGGCTTTTTGTTTAGCATCTTCAAGTGCAAGTTTTAGTGCTTTTTGATAGCAATTTGATATATCAGAGCAATCAAATTGAATATTATCTAATCTATTCGCTCCAAGTTCGGTTAATTCTGTTATTTGACTGCCGATATTTTCTAAATCAGTCGTCTTATATTCGATTGTATTGCTGATATGATATTTTTGATATTTTTCGCTTGTTGTATAATCTCCGCTTTGATAAACCGAATAATATTTTGTGATTATATCATTTTCTTTGATGTTTTTTGATTTTAAATAATCAATTATTGCGATTATGTTGTCATTGTTTTCTTTTATTGCAATTTGGAGATTGGAATTCACAGTTTCGACGCCGATAGAAATATAGGCGATGTCAGGTTTTACTGTAACTTTTCCGCAACCAAAAACTATGATTTTTGCTACAGGCTCGTCATTGGCGTTTGAATCATATTTTACATTGCTATCAGTTGTGTTTTCATATTGGTTTGCATCATTATTTGCATCAAATTTTTCTTCTGCATCGTCATTTTCGTCAGCTTCTGGCTGATTTCGAGTGTAGTTTTCATCCAAAATTTGTATTTCTTCTATTACAGGCGGCTCTTCACTGAAACACTTTGCCGATATTAACTTTGTAGATGTAACTGTTGTGATAGATAAAATAGCCAAAGTAAATAAAAATAATTTTAAAATAATTTTTTTCATAATTTTCTCCTTTTACATTTTTTAATATGATTAAAAGAAAAAAATATATTCAAAAATATTTTTTAACACGATGATTAAAGGGAGATAAATATTTTAAAAAATCAACAATTTTAATTTTTTTGCGATTTTTTAGCATTTTTGCCAATTTTTTATTAAAAATTGCGAAATTATTAAAATTTTCATCAAATCTTGACGAAATTGCAAAAATGTTATACAATTGAATAAGGAGAGAAAAATGAAGGAAGGAAGACTTTGGCTTACACCAGAAAAAGAAAGTAAAGAATTTGAGTGCGACGACCAATATTTTTCTAGAAAACTTGAAATCGTTAAGATTAACAAGGCTATTGTTGATAAAATTAAAGCGAAGGATGAATTGACGGCACAAGAAATTAACAGATGTGCTCTTATTCGTGCGGCTATTAGTTCCACAATGCTTGATAATCCTAAAGCCCGAAATGAAATGCCACCATATGAAGATGAATTTAGCGTTCAAAACAAAGCATTGATTCAAGGGTATATTGAAGCGCAAGAAGAGTTGTTTTATTATTTAGATGCGAAAGATATATTTGGAAATTTCAAAGATAGATTTTTGGACCACAATTTGCTACCGTTTATTCATCAAAAACTGATGAAAAACAACGATGATCTTTCTACAAAAGAAAAATTTGGATTTAGAGATGAAAAATCAGGGCTAATTCAACTTAGCTTTTTCGAACCTACAAATGCAAAAGACATCACAAAATCTTTGGGAGAAATGTTTGTTAAATATGTAAATTGTGACATTGATTGGAACGATATAAATGCTGATAGACCAATTAATTTTGCCAACATAGCGAAAGCGCACGCTCAATTCGTGAGAATTCAACCATTTACTGACGGCAATAAACGAATGGCATTTATATTAACAAATGGAATGTTAAAACTTCAAGGATTGTCGCCGATTTCGATTTGTGAGACAGAAGAAGAAAGCAAAGCCTACATGGCTGCTTTAAAAGAGGCAATTGTAAATAGAAATGTGACTTCGCTTGCTGAAATTTTTGTCGATAGAGAAATAAGGCAGCAAAGGCTTGCAATAAACGAAGCGACAGTTTCAGCGGCGGAAAAACAAATTTTTAACGAAAAGAGCAAAATTGTAAAAGACGACAATACCACTTGGAATTTGTAAATTATGATTTATGGAGTGATAGTAAAAAAACCTGCAAAACTGCAGGTTTTTTGTTGATATTAGGAAAGATTAAACATCGCTATTGGAAATTAAGAAATTTAAATACAAGTTGTTGAATATAGGGTTGCAAATTATGCAAAAAGGTATAAAAAGAGTGTAAATTTTATAGAATATTTTTTATTTAATAATAATGTCATCAATGGTTGGATTAAGCTTTTTATTCAAAAATTTACCAATGCCATTTTGAGGAAAAGAAAGATCTAAAAAGGCATTGATTTGAGCTTGTTGTGTTTTATTTGGGTTCTCAATCAAGGATACGTTTTCAACATAATATTCGCCAGCGCGAAAGATATCGCTTACATGTTTGATTCTTATAAAATCTTCAACATTAAGAACTGAACGACCATTTTTTAAATTTACAATTTGTTCTTGTAAAAAAGGGTCTTTTAATACTTCTTTTACCAAAATGAAAGTTGATTTACCTTTTACTTTTGCTAAAACTACATTTTTGCCATTTTTAAGAGAACGAAATTCTTCGATTAATCCTTTGCCCTTTACGCATGTGCTGAAACGAACATCTCCTGTATAGAATTCAATTTTATTTTTTGTGATCATGATTTTCTCCTTGTTTACTTTGATATTTTAAAGGTTTCTTTACAAAAAGTCAATAGTTATTTTATATATAATACGTAAATATTTTTGTCGAAATTTTATGGTTGACAAAAAAAGAAAATACACTCTTTTTAGAAAAGTTTTATGTGGACAACTCATTTTTTGTGGAGCCAAAAAGGTGGCAGTTATTTATTAAAATAGAACTGTCATCGTTGTTTTTATGGGAGTTTAGAGAATAGTCAAAATTTTACTAAAAATACAATATATATTATTTTTTAAAATCGCTTGACACAATATATTGTGGTGTGGTAGATTGTGTTTAGCATCAAAAATAATCACAAAAGGAGAAAAAATATGGACAAGATTATTAAGAGAGATGGACGTATCGTTGACTGGGATATTTCCAAAATTGAAAATGCTATTGTAAAGGCGATGATGTCACTTGGAGAAGGTGATGTTCGTGATGCAAGAAAACTTGCTAAGATTACGGAATTGGAAATTACCGAAAAATACGACGGAAAACTTCCTTCAGTGGAGGATGTTCAAGACACTGTTGAACGTGTTTTGATGAAAAACGGATACGAAAACGTTGCTAAATGCTATATTTTGTATCGCAAGAGTCATGAGAAAATCAGAAATGCTTCTGAAACACTTATGGATTATAAAAACACAATCGACAAATACCTTAAATTAGCTGATTGGAGAGTTAAAGAAAACTCAACTGTTACATATTCAGTTGGCGGACTTATCTTGTCAAACTCTGGCGCTATGACGGCGAATTACTGGCTGAGCGAAGTATACGACAAAGAAATTGCCGACGCTCACAAGAACTGCGATATCCACCTGCACGATCTTTCAATGTTGACAGGTTATTGCGCTGGTTGGTCGCTTAAACAACTTATTAAAGAAGGCCTTGGCGGCATTCCTGGCAAAATTACATCATCTCCTGCTTCGCACCTTTCGACTCTTTGCAACCAAATGGTCAACTTCTTAGGAATTATGCAAAATGAATGGGCGGGAGCACAAGCGTTCTCTTCGTTTGACACATATCTTGCTCCTTTTGTTAAGATAGATAACCTTACATATAAAGAAGTTAAACAATGCATTCAATCATTTATTTATGGGGTAAACACTCCTTCACGTTGGGGAACACAAGCGCCTTTCACAAACATTACGCTTGACTGGGTTGTTCCAAATGATTTGGCCGAACTTCCTGCAATTGTTGGCGGAAAAGAGCAAAACTTTAAATATAAAGACTGCAAAAAAGAAATGGATATGGTCAACAAGGCCTTTATCGAAATTATGATTGAAGGTGACGCAAACGGCCGCGGATTCCAATATCCTATTCCAACATATTCAATCACAAAGAACTTTGACTGGTCAGAAACGGAAAACAACAAACTGTTGTTTGAAATGACAACCAAATATGGAACTCCATATTTCTCAAACTATATCAACAGCGATATGGAACCAAGTGATGTTCGCAGCATGTGTTGCCGTTTGAGACTTGATTTGAGAGAGCTGCGTAAGAAATCAGGCGGATATTTTGGTAGCGGTGAAAGCACAGGTTCTATCGGCGTTGTAACCATCAATATGCCTAAAATTGCATATCTTTCAAAGGACGAAGATGAATTTTTTGATAGACTTAACAGAGTGATGGATATCTCTGCGCGTTCACTTAAAATGAAGCGTGACACAATCACAAAATTGCTTGAAGCAGGACTTTATCCTTACACAAAACGTTATCTTGGAACATTTAACAATCATTTCTCGACGATTGGCCTTGTAGGAATGAATGAAGCATGTTTAAATGCTAAATGGATTAGAGCCGACATGACAAGAAAAGAAGCACAAGAATTTACTAAAAAAGTGCTCAATCACATGAGAAATCGCCTTTCAGATTATCAAGAAACGTATGGGGACCTTTATAACTTGGAAGCAACTCCAGCCGAAAGCACATCTTATCGTTTGGCTAAGCATGATAAGGAAAGATTCCCTGACATCATCACTGCAAACGAAGGTAAAACTCCATATTATACAAACAGTTCGCATTTGCCGGTTGGCTTTACTGCTGATATTTTTGAAGCGCTTGATATTCAAGACGAACTTCAAACTCTTTACACTTCGGGAACAGTTTTCCATGCTTTCTTGGGACAAAAACTCGACAACTGGAAGACAACTGCAAACCTTGTTAGAAAGATTGCTGAAAATTATAGATTGCCTTATTACACAATCAGCCCTACTTATTCAATTTGCCGCAATCACGGATATATTTCTGGCGAAGTTTATGAATGCCCAGAATGCGGAGAAAAGACAGAAGTTTACAGTAGAATTACCGGATATTATCGCCCTGTTCAAAACTGGAACGATGGCAAGAGCCAAGAATTTAAAGACCGTGTAACGTATGATATTTCACACTCAGTTTTAAAGAAAAAAGAAGGCTGCTGCGAAGAAAAACACGAATGCTGCTGCCATGAAAAAGCGGGGAATGACATTTTGCTTTTCACAACAAAAACTTGTCCTAACTGCAAAATGGCAAAGAGATTGCTTGATGCTGCTGGGGTTAAATATGTTGCGATTGACGCAGAAGACGAAAGAGACTTAACAAATAAATACGGCGTTAAAAAAGCGCCTACAATGCTTGTTCCAAATGGCGCAGACTTTGATAGATATGACAACGCAAGCGAAATAAACAGATATATTGAAGGACTTAAAAAATAATGACTGATGTTTTAGTTATCGGGGCGGGAGCTGCGGGAATGACCGCGGCTCTGTATGCTCTTCGAAATGGCAAAAGTGTAACAGTGCTTGAAAAAAATAACATTGGCGGGCAAATTTCAGAGTCGCCAAGAGTTGAAAATTTTCCAACTATTAAAACCATTACAGGTGCCGACTTTGCAGACAGACTTTTTGAACAAATAACTGGTCACGGGGCTGAATTCAAATTTGGCAAAGTTGAAAAGGTTGAAAAAATTGACGACGTTTTTTATGTAACAACAGAGTTTGATACTCTTCAAGCAAAAAGTGTTGTGATTGCGTGCGGAGTTGAACATAGAAAACTGCACCTCGAAAAAGAAGACGAATTTGTTGGGCACGGAATAAGTTTTTGTGCGCTTTGCGACGGCGCGTTTTATACAAATGAAGACGTTGTGCTGATAGGTGATGGAAACACCGCTTTGCAATATGCATTGCTGCTTTCGTCATACTGTAAAAGCGTGAATGTGGTGACGATGTTTGATAGATTTTTCGGAGACGAAGCGCTCATTTGTGCGCTTGAAAAAAAAGAAAACATTGTTGTTACGCACAACGCTCAACTTGTTAAACTTTTAGGTAAAAATGAATTGGAAGGTTTGGTGTTTAAAAGAACGAATGGCGAAAAATTTGACATTGCCACAAAGGGATTGTTTGTGGCGATTGGACAAGTTCCGAACAACAAAGTTTTTGAAAATCTGGTCGACTTAAAAAATGGATATTTTGTATGCGACGAAAACATGGCTACAAAAACGGCGGGTGTGTTTGTTGCGGGCGATTGCCGTGATAAAAAAGTGAGACAACTCACTACGGCGTGTTCAGACGGAGCGATAGCGGCAACAAGCGCGTGCAATTATTTGCAAACATTATAAAAACTTTGAATAAAAAAGAGAGAACTTAATGGTTCTCTTTTTTTAGTAGCCTCTTAAATAAACATTTTTGATTTGTTTTGAAAGTATGGTTTTAAAGTTTTCAGCGTCCGATTTTGAAACCGGTTTGAGATTTTGTTGCAGGCAAGAGCCGTTATCGACAAAGTGTTGAAGATAAAGTTTGTCTGCACCTTTTAAAAATTCTGCCATTTCAGTTATCGTTTCGGTTGTGTGATGCTCGGCAACCAAAGTGGTGCGAAATTCATAAGGAACGATTCCAGTTTTGAGAAAGTTTACACTGCGAATAACTTCGGCTAGGTCAACTTTTGCGCCAGCCGTTTTTTCATATGACGATGGTGCGTTTTTTATGTCCATCGCAACATAATCGACCAACTTTTCATCTATCATATTTTTAAGCATATCAAAGTTTGTGCCGTTTGTGTCAAGTTTTATTAAAAGCCCATATTCTTTTATTTTTGCCGCAAACGCTGGAAGGTCTTTTTGCAGAGTAGGTTCGCCGCCAGATATGCAAACGCTGTCGATTAGATTTTTTCTTTTTTCAAGATATTCAAAAAATTTTTGCTGTGATATTGGCGATAAATTTGTGATTTTTACAAGGTCGGAATTTTGACAAAATGGACATTTAAAATTGCAACCGCCAGTAAAGACGGTGCAGCATAAGTGTCCTTCAAAGTCGACCATGGAAAGTTTTTCAAGCCCAAAAATTTTCATGCGTTTTGCTCCATAAGTTGATAGTAGAATACATATTCTATGTCGTTTTGAACATAAGAAATTTTGATTAAGCCGTTGTTGTAGTGACCGGTGTAAGCAATATCGGCCTCTTCGGTTGGCAAGAATATCACAAGTTCGTTGCTATGCAAAAAGTAGTTGTAACCGCTTTCGTTTTCGGCGATGCCTTTTGTGGAAGAATGGCTTTCTAGTGATAAGTCTTCTTTTACGACAATATAGTATTCGCCATTTGTGTATTCTTCGATGACTGTTTCTTCGCCAGATATTTTTTCAGCGACCTTTATAAGGTTGTATTGACCCAATGTCATGCTTGGAATTTTATAGTGAGTTGTGATGTAATAAAAAACGTAGAATATGATTACGCATATTCCAAGTGCCACTGCCGTCCATATGAGTGCTTTTTTCCACCATGCCATCACTATATTTTACCATAATTTGCGATGTTAGTAAACAAAAAAACGCGCGACTTGCGCGCTCTTGCAAAATTGTTTTTGCAAGAGAGTCGGCCGAACGTAAGCGTTCGGCTCTTCCGCCGGTGGGGCGGAAGGCAAGTCGCGCGGTTTAAAGTCCACACACTTATTTTTTTGAAGAGCCCATTTTTCCATCTCCGCGAAGAGATGATATCTTTTTAAGTTGAGCATATGAAACTTCTTTAGTTTTCATTTTGTCGAGTTTGTGAACAACGCCCTGAGCAACTGCTTTTTCATATGAGAAATAGACAAATTTTCCTTTTTCAAGTTTTTCGATTTCTTCATAAGGAAGTTTTGAGATATAGCAAGGAACAGTGTTTGCGTTGAAAAGGCAAAGTATGATTTCGCCGCGATATCCGCTGTCAACAACACCTGAATTTTTCTTTAAGCCCTTAAAGCCGGTTGATGAGCGTTCTTCAATTTGAAGGTAGTGTCTTTTATCCACAGCAAATGCAATTCCTGTTGGGACGTATTTAGTTTCAAATGGTTCGAATTTTAAATAATCTTCATCAAAGCAAGCGTAAAAATCAAAGCCTGCATCTTCGTCTCTTTTTGAAGGGACAACTGCGTTTTCCTTAGTTTTTGCAAAATAAATTTTCATTTTTCACCTCTTTATTATTATATCATAAATCGTTATTTTTCCCAAGAAAATCGCTCAAATATATAAATAACAATATGTTAAATAACAAAAACCTTTAAAAATAATTGCAAAACAAACGAATATTATTTATAATGAAAATGTAATCGGAGAATTGATGAATAAAAAATATCTCAACATTTACACTCTTCATTTTGGGAAAATTTTGTCTAACTATTCTATTTTAGGCATTTGCTTTATGAGTTTAATTATGCTTAGCACTGTATTGACAGCGCTGTATTATGTATTCTCATTTGTTATAGTTGTTTCAACAATTATATTCACGGTCGGAACGATTTTTGTAATTAAACCAAATTTTATAGGCGATATGTTTGCTGGTGGCGACACAATGGTAAACATTACCAAGGCACTCAACAAGGCCTTTCCATATATTTTAGGATTTACTCTTGCATTTGCAATCACGGCACTTGTTTTGCTGTGCGTGCAAAAAGAAAAAAAGTCGACGGCTAGAATAGTTGTCTCATCAGTAATAATCGGCTTAGCGGTTGTGTTGTCGCTTGTATTCTTCCTTGGAGGTTATTATTCAGCATGAAAACAATAAACATTAAAGCCCAAGGCGGAATAGAACTTAAACCAGTCATTAGAATTGATGGCAAGATAGTCGAATGCAAACAAAACAAACATGAATCTTTGCAAACGACCTTTCAAACGGATAAAGACCAAGTCGAAATTACTGTTGAAAACACACTCGAAATCATGGGGCCTGGCTGGTGGTTTGTGCAAATGTTTTTCTTCATCTTTTCGCTGTTTGGAATATTCAATACTAGACTTGAAAAGTTTAATTATTTGATCAATTATAAGGCCACGATTTCATTAAACGAAGAAGTGACTAACATCATTATAAAGTTTAATCAAATAAAAGACAAACAACGCGCAATCGAAATCATCGGTGCAGCAAATGTTGAAGAGCAAGCAAACGAATATCAGTTTGCCGAAGAAGCGCAAAAGCGCAAAAAGAAATTAAAGATTTCTCGCATAATTGGAGCGATCGTAATAATAGCAATAATCGCAGTCGTGTTATGCTTAGTAATCATAAAATAGAAAGGGGGAAGATATGAAAATTTATGTAAAAAACAAATTAGTTTCACTTGGCGGAAGTTCAACCGTCAAAGATGCAAACGGCAACGACATTTTTAAAGTAAAAGGAAAGTTTTTAAGTCTGACCAGAAAGAAGAAAATTTTGGACATGGAAGGCAAACTTCACTATGTTGTTAAAAACAGATTTTTCAATTTCTGGACACATGCAAGTTTTATTTATAGTGCTGAAAAACAAAAACTTGCCAAACTTTCAAACAGAGCATTCAAAACGGGCTTTGATGTGAAAGGTTATGGCGACGAAATCTCGATTGACGGCTGGCTTTTGACTGGCTGCACAATCTACAAGAACGGCGAAAAAATTGGATCCGTAAATTCAAAAGCATTGGCGCTTTCTGATAGTTTTGAAGTAGAAGTAAACGACAATGAAGACCCTGCTTTCATCGTTGCTTTAATAATCGCTATGGACAATGTGAGAGACAAGGCGACAAAAACAAGAAGTTAAGAAGCAAAAAACACCTGCGTGGGTGTTTTTTTAATATTGACAATTGAAATAAAAAGTGATAAAATTGAAGAGCAAATAGGAGAGACAAATGAAAAAATTTAATTATAGAGAGTTAGAATTTCATATAGATAAAGCAGAAAGAATGAAGGATTTACGTGATTCATTATCTTCTGTTGCAAATGATCTTGATGAAATTAAAAAAGTGTTTAAAGTTCAACTTGACAAAGCGGGCGATCCCAGAAGAGAAGAATTAGTTGAAGAAATCATTAGATATTGCTATACAAATAGAGACATGAAAGTATTGATTGAAACAATTGATCCAAATTATGCGTTCAATGAAGAAGCAATGGTTTTGATGCTTTATGATGTGGCAAATATTGTTGATGCAATAAACAACAAAGATGTAGAGAAAATTGATGAAGCTGTTTCTGCATTACCTTATGATGAAAGCAACTCTGGTTATGTGATTGCTGGACAAACATTAGAGTTTGCATATGGCATGCTTTCAGACATTGATAAAGCAGTAAATCGTGAATTGTTTCAAGACATCGCAAAAACTTATGGATATGCAACAACCGATTACGAGTTTGATAGAGATTTTACAAACTTTGGATATTTAGGCACTTTAAAAAGAGCAAACGATAAAACATTAAAACTTCAAGACTAAATAAAACAAAAACAAAGCACCTCGGCGGAGGTGTTTTTTATTGCTAAAATATTTTATATTTGATGAAAAGTTTGTTGTAAAGATAAAATACCTAAAATGCCTTACCACAAACTGGCTGTTTGCAATAGTTTTAAAAAACAAAAAATCCGAGCAAACTCGGATTTTATTGGCGCAGAAGGAGGGATTCGGACCCTCGCGACAGTTACCCGTCCTACTTCCTTAGCAGGGAAGCCTCTTCGACCACTTGAGTACTTCTGCATTGACGTAGGTTATTTTAACACAGCACAAGGCAAATGTCAAACATTTTGTTTTACAAGTTTATTGAATATTTGATTAGAGAGATTAAGATCTTGAATTTCGATTTTTAATATGATATAATGTTTAAATATTGGAGGAAAAAATGCTGTATAAAAGCGGACAAGAAAGATACCACGAAGAGATTGAAGCAATAAGAAAAGCGGCACTAAGTCTTTACAAACCAGCCTCGCTTGAAGAGATTACAAAAATGGCATCAGCTGAAGTTAATAGAAAGATTGAATGTTTTACAGCTAAGGCCGAACTTGATGAAATGTGCGAAAAGAAAATATTGACAAAGTCACAAAGAGGATATGCTCCGACAAATGATGATTTTGTGAGATAAAGGGAAGGTATAACAATGAATAAAGCAGCGCAAAGATCTTTGGCAGAGAGAAAAACGATAATTAAAGTTGTCAATAAACTTTATGAACCGATAGATTTTTATGATTTAAAAAACGAAGTTGAAAGTCAGCACAAAGATTTTGTTGATCGCCTTTCTGTTATGCATGTGCTGAGTGAGCTTTGCGATAAAAATCTCATAAAATATGAACATGGGAAATACGAGAAAATCACAGACGAAGATTTGTGTAAAATATTTGGAATAGAATAAAAAGGAGTTGGATATGAGAACGACAGAAGGAATCATGAAAGATTTAGTTGAAACGGAATTATTTGCAACAAAAAACGGGCTGATTAGAATTTCAGATATTATTTTTAAAGTATTTGTAAATCATAACATTTCAACAGATGAAAGGTTTGTGTTGAACATTATTGAGGAAAACATCAAGCGTGGTAAAATTAAAAAAGTTAAAGATGGGTATATGATTGTCGTAAATAAAGAGAAGCAAATCGAAGAAGATCTTTATAGATAATTAAAATATTTTTGACATTTTCTTTTTAATATGCTAAATTATATTTACATTGGGGGAGAGATGATGGAAAACGGAGTAAAAAACGACATAAAAGCACCTGTTCACTTTTTGATTTGTAAAATATTAGGGTTTATTGCACTTGTTGGAGGCATTACATTGATTGTTCTTGCTTGCACGGTTCTCAGCAAACCATTCATGGATACAATCCAGCCAAACATTATTGCATTGATGGTCGGTAGCACACTAAGCATGTGTTCAATAGTATTGTTATTTGCAGGATTTATTCCACAGTTTAAAAAAATGACAGTTAAGAGCGCAAAATATTTACAAACACAAAATAAAGACGATTTGAAAGAGATTGCATCAACCTCAGCAGACATTAAAAGCGAAGCAGTGACTAAGACTGCTAAGGCAGTAAAAAAAGGTTTTAATGATACAAAGTTTTGTAAGAAATGTGGCGTTGAGATTGACAGAGATTCAACATTCTGCAAAGAGTGTGGTGAAAAACAGGAGTAAGCAAAATCACATCTACAGGTAGGTAGATGTGATTTTTTAGTTTACATAAAAATTTTTTCTTTAAGGAGGCAAAAATGGAAAAAATTAAAAAAATCATCATAGTGGGGTGTCCTGGTTCGGGGAAAACCACATTAGCACTTAAACTTGGGGAAGCTCTCGATTTGCCAATCTATCATTTGGACAAAATCTATCACAAACCAAATTGGCAAAAACCTACAAAGGAAGAATGGAGAGCCACATTAAATCAAATTATGTCAAATGATGAATGGATTTTGGACGGCAATTATTCGTCAACACTTGAAATGCGAACTCAGCAAGCTGACGCAATAATTTGGCTTAATTATTCAACTCTCACGTGTTTAAAGCGCATCTTTAAAAGATATGACGAAAATCAAAACAAAGACCGCGTTGATAGGGCGGAGGGCTGCGATGAAAAACTTGATATTGAATTTGTGAGACATGTATTAAATTTTAAAAAAGATTATGGGAAACAGTTTAAGCTTCTCATGGAAAAATTTCCCGACAAAAAGTTTATTATTTTACAAAACAGTCGTGATGCGGAAAAGCTTTTAGAGAAAGCGAAACTCAACAAAACGATATAATATTGCAATAAGATACAAGTTTTGTATAAAATGAAAAATTTTTAATAATGAAAAATTTCACTTTCATTTGGTAAAAAATCCATTTTGTATTAAAATAAAGTTAGATTTAAACATTGGAGGGGCGTATGTCAGCAGGAGCAATCATTGCAATAATTGACGTTGTGTTTTTTGTTTTACTAGGGCTAGGCTTTTTAGAGGGCTTTTTGCGAGGAGTAAAACGCTCATCGCTTGAACTTGGAATTTCAATTGCGGGGATTATAATTGTCGCATTGATAACTCCAGTTGTAACCGATGCAATTTTAAACATACAAATCACAGCAAACGGGACAACCTCATCGCTGAAAACATTTATTATAAACATGCTTTCTGATAATCCAGACGTGGAAAATTTAATAAACGGCTCGCCAAGCACGAAAACATTGCTTGAAAAACTTCCAACTGTTTTGATGGCGGCGGTGGTTTTCTTGGTGCTTAACCTTGTAATGAGACTTGTTGTTTATATTGTATACAAACTTATTTCTCTTGTTTTCAAATCAAAAAAGAAAGAAAAAGAACTTGGCCTAAAACGTAATCGTTGGGTTGGCGGAGCAATTAGCACGTTTAAAATGTTTGCGTTAGTTTTAGTTATGTTCATGCCACTTACAAGTGCGGTTAAGTTTGCAGACCAAATCATTCCAGCGCAATCAACCGAAGTTTCGGCAGTGGTTGCCGCAGCAGGAGAAGGAGGAAGCGGGACAGCCGGCGGAGAAACACCAGCACCTTCGACTGATGGAGGGGGAACAACCGACGGAAGTTCGACAACTGACGGCGGAATATTTTCTTCGCTTCCACCAGTTGTAAAAAACATAGTTCACGGTGTCAACAAAAGTGCGCTTGGAGTGCTTAACGGAGTGGCAGGCATGGACGACTTTATGTTTGACCAGGTGGCAAAGGTTGAAATCAACGGTGAGCGTATCAAATTCAGAAGTGAACTTAACAACTATTACACACTTTACAACGACATATCATTATTTTTGAAGAATAAAGATGTTGAAAGCATAAATTGGGAAAAACTCGATAAGAGTTATAAAGATGTTACAAGCAATCCTCTTTATAACAGTGTAGTTTTAAACATAATTGGTGAAAATATAGCAAAATATGAAAATCTTGTGAAAGTTTTTCCACAAATTAAAGAATATGAAGACATATTGAAGAATATAAGTTTGGCGCTTTCGACAAACGACAAATACGCCGAATATTTCAAGCCTGACATTGACAAAATTTATTACACAATCAGCGGTGCGGGCAAATCGGGATATTTGAAAGAAGTTGTCGGCAAAAAGAGCACACTTAGTTCAATAACAGTTTTGGTCGACAATTATGACGAAGTTCTTACAAACACGGTCAACAACTTGTTTGATTTAAACATTGTTCGTGACGCACTTTCACCAGCGCTTAAAATAGTGTTTACAAAAGTGTCTGACGAAGAACTTGGCAACATTCTCGCCGATGCCAACACAAACATAACTGACTGGGACGGCTTGAAAGCGAAAGTTAAAAACACAATCGTCGAAGTTGGCAAAATCAACGGCACGATTGAAAAGCAAAACTTAGCACTTGGCGACATCACAAGCGACTTTATGACTATCTTAAAACTTAAAAACGACGTTCCACAAATCCTTTCTAGATTTGGAAACATGATTGACTGCATCGACAACTTAGAGTTCATGTCCGACACCGCCGGCAACAAACTCATGCCAAGAGTGTTAAACAAATTTGGACTTACCGACTTAAAAGACGTGAAAGGCGAGACAATCGAAACCTACAAAGGCGTGTTTGAGTTTATGTCGCCATCGATTGAAAAACTGATATCGCTTGACATCTACGACGATATGCACGGCGAAGTAAACTTCAACAGCATACTCAAAAAATTTGCGCAAAGACTTGTAAGTGAAAAAATAGACACCACATATTCAAAATTTATGAGCGACGTTCTGCTTCCACTTTACAAAGTGACAGCGCTTAAAGACAAAATATTCACACCAATCATAAACGGCAGCAAAACAACCGGCGTGGTTGACTTCTCGCTTTTAGAAGTTGAAAACGACTGGGCAGCATCATATGCAAACTGGGAAAGCGACCTTCCACAGCTCACAGCTGTGATAACCGAACTCGAAAGCAAATATTTTAACGAAGAGACCAAACAAACCATGCTTGACTATTTGCTGACCGAAGGCGGCGACATGAAAGAAGTTGTTAAAAAACTTGACGACGCAACACTTGACAAAGTTATGCAATCAGTGCTGACGGCAAAGAGTTTGCAACCACTTCGTGACCAACTTGCAGGCATAGTTGTAAGCACAATCAAAGACGTGACCGGCGACAGCACAGTTTCAATGTCGCTTAATCCAGCGTCATTTACAGGCGACGACAGTCAAACATCAGAATTTATAACAATCATAAAAACATTTGTTAAGATTTACAACGCAAGCACAACAATGACAAACCTTGAAGACATTGACGAAATCTTGCTTGGCAATCTTTTAGAACAAATGAAACAAAACGCATATCGTGTGGAACTTAACGGAAAGACAAATATGGGCGTGACAAAATCAATGTTTAGCGCAATGATAGCAAAAGCGGAAAGCGAATTTGGCATCACCTTCCTTGACGTATTCAAAGCGACAAACATCTACGAAATCAACTTTAACGACATGTTTAAGTTTATCAACTTGACAAAGCAATCAAATGCGTTTGCACAAGCGTTTAAAAACGTTGCAATCGACGGCAACAAAGACACGGCGTCAGTTGACGCACTCATGGGCGCAGTGAAAGCCAACCAAGAAAGTGCGAAAGAGATACTTGTGCTTGCAAACTCACTTGAAGTTGACGCATCGCTCACAACCGAACAAAAGACATACTTTAATGCAAAGATAGCCGAACTTGAAGCGGACAGCGAAATTGATCGCGACATCATTGCACAATTCAAAACACTTATTGGAGAAACAGCTTGACAGAATTTCAACACATACCAGTATTATTGCACGAATGTATCGACGCATTAAACATACGCCCAAACGGAGTGTATGTTGATATGACGTGCGGGGGCGGAGGCCACAGCAGCGAAATTGCGAAGCGACTAGGCAAGGGCGGACGACTAATCTGCTTTGACCAAGACAGCGATGCGATTGAAGCGAGCAAAAGGCGGCTTTCGCCTTTTTCATGCGTTACTTTTTTCAACGAAAACTTTAAAGACGCAAAATCGACATTGATGCGTGCGGGCATAACCAAGGTTGACGGAATTTTGGCGGACCTTGGTGTAAGCAGTTATCAAATCGACACAGCCGAAAGGGGATTTAGTTTTCTCCACGACGGCGCACTTGATATGCGCATGAACCGCAACCAAACAAAAAGCGCCTACGATGTTGTTAACGGCTATTCGCTGTCGCAACTTCGCGACATAATATTTAAGTATGGCGAAGAAAGTTTTGCCCCAAAAATCGCAGAAGCAATCGTCAAAGCCCGACAAACCGCCCCGATTAAAACAACATTACAACTTAAAGAAATAATTGAAAGCGCATTTCCTAAAAAGATAATTTACGGGAAGGGTGGAGTCAGTAAAAAAACCTTTCAAGCGATACGAATTGAAGTAAACGGCGAACTTGACATTCTAAGCCAAGCGGTTGAAGACTTTGTCGACTTGCTTGCGCCGAGTGGGCGACTTGCTGTGATAAGTTTTCACAGCCTTGAAGACCGCATTATAAAAAATGTGCTGAAGGACGCCACAACCGATTGCATCTGCCCACCAAAAACACCAGTTTGCATCTGCCACCACAGGGCGAAAGGCAAGTTGATAAACAAAAAGCCAATCACCGCCAGCGCTGAAGAATTGCAGCGCAACGACCGCTCGCACTCGGCGAAACTGCGTGTTTTTGAAAGATTTTAGACAAAAACCATCTAAACGTTGCGTTTTTTACAACAAATTTTTAATAAACTATTGAAATTCACGCAAAAGTGTGTTAGAATTTAATAACAATAGGAGGGAAATTCGAATGAAATTTTTCGATAAACTTAAAGAAAAACTTGGGAAAAGAGATTTTAGAAATGGATTGATAAAAATTGGTGCTGTGGTTACAATTACAACGGCAGCTGTTACGTTTGCTGCCTGCAACAAAACAGGACAAACACCAACACCTACACCAACTCCAACTCCAACACCAGGTCCTGATACATCATACACTGCATCACAAATTCTTGAAAAAAACGACGCTTATCAAGATCTTGACTTGGCAAATGTAACAAATGAAATCTTCAACAAAATCAAAGAAAACGTTGCAAAACAATACAATGTTTCAAAAGAAGATGTCGAAATCAACGACATACACTTTGATTCTAAAAAGGCAGATACAGCAATCGTTGTTGCAACAATCGAAGGTAAAAAAGTCATTGCCGGTTGCTATAGCGATGAAATAATCGGAAAGGTGCGTGGTGCAAACAAGAAAGACCTTGTTTTAGAAGAAGCAGGATACACCGCTGACCAAAAAGTTGAAAAATCACAAAGAGCCGAAGTAGATGCAAAATTTACACAAGCAGTTCAAAAAATCTTGGATGAAGTCAAAGCAATTGAAAACATCACACCTGAAAGAGTCAATGAAATTTTTGCAGGCATTTCAGACATCAATCTTCCAAGTTCATTTACAGATGGTTATGACTTTGCAGTTGTCAGCGGAGTGAGAGAAGACAGAACAGTTGTTGTCTTCACTGGCAAAAACGGAAAGTTTGAAGACCATGTTTTGTCGGTTGACGGAAAAGAAAACATGACAAACGAAGAGATTTTGGCAACGATTAAAAGTGGAAAGGGCTTCAGTCAAACAACACGAACAATCGACCCAAGCAAAAAATATGAAGCCCCAGCACTTGAAGAAATTCAAGTTCAATATGTTGATTTTGATACAGTTTACAACGAAATCTTTGGGAAAGGATATGCGCTTACAGCACCTACAAAATTGTTGCAAAACGTAATGTTAAAAATAAATTCAGATTTTAATGAAAACAAACTTTTATTTGTTACTAACGACGGCTCTTTAATTTTGTATTCTGAAGGAGTTGATGCATTAGGAAGAAAAGTATTTTCAAAAGCACAATATAAAGGCGCTGATCAAGTAGCAATAAACCAATATTTTTCTAATAGTGAAAAGACTTCTGAAGATTTTAAAAAAGAAATTAAAGACAAATATATGTCGAAGGACATTGTTGTCGGAAGTGACGAAGAACGAGACTTAAAAGAAAATTTAAAAAATTATAAAAACGATCTAGAACAATGTGCATCAGATATAACAAACATAGAAAAATCTGATTTTACAAGAACAAAAATTTTCACAAGCACAAAAGATTCAATAAATCAATCTGCATTTGGTGCGAAACTTTGCGAGGGCAAAGAAATGATTGCTACATATGTTGGTGCAATGAGCAGCAGAATAAATGATAGTGCGGGAATGTTTAATACGGGTTATTATACAACTTTTGAAACAAGTGTTGTATATAAAGAAAATGATCAAATTATCATCAAAAAAGACAAGATTTATGTTCCATATTACAACAATTCAACAAATGAAAGTTTGTATAACACATTCTTAAATGACAAAGACGGAACAAAACATAACATTGAATCAATCAGCACCGAAGTTGTTAACAATCCTGTGATTGCAACCGAAAATGGGGAAAAGGCAAAATACAACATTTCATTTGAAAGTGACGATCCGCAACTTGCCAGCATTGCATCTTCTGCAATTTCACAATGGTTGAAAAATGAAGAAGATTCACTTTCAAGATAATTTTTTCAAAAGCACTCTTTTTTAAGAGTGTTTTTTTGTTGCAAAAAACGTTTGATTTTTTTGAAAAATTGTTTATTCTAAGCAAAAGGACAAATCATGCAAAAACAACTTTCGCATCACGAATTTAAAACTCAGCAAAAAGAAAACAAAAATGACATAATTTTTGTGCTAGACAACCTTGAACATGACGAAAACATCGGCTCTGCATTTCGCCTTGCCGATGCATTTAACATAACAAAGATAATAATTATTAAAATTGGCGAAATAGATTTAAAAAAATTACAAAAAACCGCAAGAAGCTGCCAAAAAAATGTGGGCTATTCAATTTATGACAACACAACAAGTGCACTTAATGAAATTGCAAGACTTGGCTATACCCCTGTAAACATCGAAATAACTTCGACAAGCATTGCGTTGAGAGAAATTGATTTTGCAAAATTCGGCAAAGTCGCATTGATAGTTGGAAATGAAAGAAATGGTGTAAGTGATGAAATTTTGCAAGAAGTGCCATTATCTTGCCATATTGAAATGTATGGCAACAATTCTTCAATGAATGTGTCGACGAGTTTGGCAATTGCGACATACAAAGCAAGTGAAGATTTGTTGAACAAAAAACATTAGGATTTTTTGATTTTTATTTCCATTTTCTTGTTGAAATGCAAAATAATTTGTTTTTTTATGCAAAATGATATATCATAAAGGTGTGAAAACAAAAATCAAAACATTTTTTTCTCGTGCAATCTTGGCAATGCTGATGGGTGTGTTTTGTTTCACTTGCACAGTCGGATGCAGTGTTTTTGATGGCCTAAAACCAACACCACCAAAACAAGAAAATCAAATCGGCTCGTCAGACCCACCACCAAAACACCCCGACCACAATCCTCCAAAAGACGATGATGACGACGATGCCGACGACCTCGACCCTGACAATGATGACCAAAACAAAAAAGATGAAATGACCGGCGGAATTTCGGTTGACTATGTCAAAGTGCTTCGCAAACCTTTGTCATACGACTTTTCTGGCAATGTTACTGATAAAGATGGTGGAGAAGGAACAAACAGAGAATATTATTACAATTTTGGAACAGACATTTTATCTTGGCTATTTAGAACTTATGGAAATTTTAATACAGAATACAATACTAATTTGTATACAAATATTTTTGATGAATATTATCAAACAACAAACAATGAAAAAATGAATGAATTGGCGCAAAACTTTGAAGTGGATGCCAACAAAGACAACTATCTTTATTGGTATGATGCTTTGCGTTATCAAATTACTAGAGTAACCCCACGATATAATGATAAAAACAATGCAGGTAAAACGACAGACAAAGAGGAAGATGCCGTCACTGATAATGGAAAAACTATAGAAGAAGGTGGAACGCCAATCATTGTAAGTTATGATGTTTCAGCAGATTACAAAAAAGGTTGGAATTGGAGTCTTGATGCTAATATAGATTATTATAAACCATGGTTGGTTAGATATGGACATGATCAAATTTTATCCCAAAGCGAAATAGATGTTAAATATAAAATTGAAGGCGAAACTAAATTTGATTACGATACATTTAAAATAAACTATACAGATGACTCAATCGAGCCGTTTGATCAGACTCAATTTTCTGAAACATTTATTGGAAATAAAGCCGCTAAAAACACTGATTACAACCGTGCATTAGAATATGCCATTTATAATATTGTGCTGGGGATTACTCCAAGAAATATGAAAGTGACTTACACTGGGACTGACGGTGCGCCGGTTGTCACCATTGACGGCTATTCAGCAACCACTGGCGCAAATGCAAAGACAAGCGCCGAAGTTGCTGTTGAAGACATTAAATCAACATTCAATCGTCTTGGCTCTTACGTTGGTCTTACAACCAAAAACAAAAAAGACATTGTAAAATACATTCTCGAAAATGTCATCGGCGAGCAAGCAAAGTCTGAATATACTGTCGAAGGCATAAAAAAGCAAGTTAATTATTATTACGAAGATGTTGTCACTGCCATAGTTGACTATTGCGGAAAGTTGACAACAATCGGAAAGGCAAGTTCTGATGAAGCAAAGGACGACACCAAAATTGACGACGCATACATTGCATCTGAAGTTGCCGACTATCCATACACAACCTTTTTCTCAAAGTTTGGAAATGGAGACCCATTTAAAAATAAAAAACCTTATGAATATCAAAGCGCTGTCATTGTGCCAAGCCGTGAAACAACGGTCACTGACATTTGGCTCGACTTTAAGTATGACGCTGGCAACGACGGCGACGACATTTTTGACCCTGAAAAGTTTTTGGACATTACTGTTTCGATTCGCTGGAACAAAGGCGACGACTCGCCAATTCATGTTATGCAAAAAAATGTTCGCATTAAAGACGGACCTGTTGATGTTGGTGGGGAAAGCACGATTGAATTTGAGTTTGAGCCAGCACGCGGAAGTTATGCGTTTGGCGAACCTGTCAAAATTGGAATGTTCAACACACCTGACGCGCTTAAAACAACAAAAGAGCAACGTGTGATTATAATTTCGGGTTTGACCGATGCCCGCCGTTATTACAAAGTGTTGCAAAGCGCTACTTATGGCGGTTATGGTGTGCTTGACAACTCTAAGTTCGATTGCAGTTATCTCGAAATCGCTTACAGCGTCGCAAAAATCCCTGGCGACACCACAACCAACTATGCCTTCTATACAAGCATATCAAACTTCGTTGAAGACGAAGAAGAAGATACGTCGTGGATGCATTAAGATGTTAGCGGGGACAACCAAATTTTAAACGCGGACACACCCGCTAAGCGCGGTCAACCGCTAAAATTCGGTTTTCCACCACGAGCCCCTTTCCCGCAACTTGACGCACCCCGGGTGCTTTCGGCGTTGCATTAGGGCGCGCTAAACTGTTTTCGCCGGGCAAAGCCCTTCCCCGAAAAAGTTTAGCATCGCACATTTTATTGATAAATAAGCAAGACAAGAAGATAAAAAGTGACATTAAATGCTGGCTTTGCCAGCTATCATGCAACGCCCCATCGCGTTGCCTATTGCCTAGTCAATCGTCATATACACAAGGAGTTTCGAATACATATGAAAGAGAGAGACATTCTTTTGCTTGAAAAAGATGTTGAGGTTGAACAAAAACTCGAAAAAGCGAGTAAAAAAATCAACCTTTCTTCTATCAAGGCTCAAGTAGAGTCTCCTAAAACTGAAAACATTGTTATCGAAACCCCGAACTATGATTTGCTGCCCGATGTGACTCCCGAAAAGAAAAAACGCGTTCTTAAACTTGAAAAATTAGTCGAGAAAAAACAGCCTAAACCTAAAAAATCCGTTTTCAAAATCGTCATCGCTGCTGTTTTAATTGGACTGGTTGTCGGGCTTGGTGCGTTTACGGGTGTCGAACTGGCAGATTCAATCAATGCCTACAACGCTGCGCAATCTTCTTACTCTATCAACGCAGCAAAACTCATGCAAAAAATCTACTCCGTCGACTCGGGAAACAAAACGGCCGAACTGATCGAAACTTTTCCTACCGAACTCATGCGTCCCGACCAGATGAAAAAACAGTCAAACTGGTTTGATAGATTTTGCAAGTTTTTATCGGGGTTCTTTGGAGGTTAACCTTTGACCAACCCTTTTTCTCTTCATTCGTTCAAAAAAAGGTTACTCGCACTTTCGCTGCTGGTAACCTTTCTTTTTTGTGCGCTGTCAGTGCGACTTTTTGTCGTGCAAATCATAAACGGAAAAGATTTGCAACTCAAAGCGACTTCGCAGTGGACAAGAGACTTAGCGATCACTGCTCCACGTGGCGATATTTATGATGTCACTGGCTCTAGACTTGCAACGAGTTATACAACCTACAACGTTTATGTGCGCGGGCGCGAAATTGAAAATCCCGAACAAGTCAGCAAGTTTTTGTCGGACATTTTATCGCTTGACTATTTGAAAGTTTTTGAAAAAGTCATCAAAAAAAATATCTCTGAAGTGCTTATCAAGTTGCAGGTTTCTGCCGACGTCGCCGAAGAGATTTATCGTCAAAAATTCAGCGGAGTTTATCTTGCTGAAAGCGTTGGGCGGTATTACACTTACGGAAATTTGCTTTCACAGGCCTTGGGATTTGTCAGTGTCGACAATGCGGGGCAAAGCGGAATAGAGTCACAGTTTGATGCGCTTTTGAAGGGTGCAGATGGCTATTCGTTTACGCAAAGTGACTTGCAGGGCAAGGAAATCGGCGGAGCACTGAGATATTATGTTCCGGCGACAAAGGGCGCTGACATTAGGTTGACCGTCGATTCAAAAATTCAACTGATTTTAGAGCAGGCGCTTGAAAAAATCATGACCGAACAAAAAGCGAAAAATGCGACCGGGCTGGTGATGAATGCCAAGACGGCGGAAGTTTTGGCGATTTCGACCAAGCCTAGTTTTGACCTTAACAATATTCCGCGTGACGACATTACTAAACTGTTTGATGAGTCAAAAATCAAGGCGATTACCGATGTTTACGAACCCGGCTCGACTTTTAAAATCCTCACGCTTGCCGCTGCGCTTGAAGAGGGCGTCGTCAGCGAAAATGACAGATTTTATTGTGGCGGTTCACGTGTAATCGACGGGGTTAAGATTAGGTGCTGGCGAAGTATCGGGCACGGGTCGCAGGATTTGCAAGAGGGGCTTGCCAATTCGTGCAACTGCGTGTTCATGGAGTTGGCTATGCGACTGGGCGTTGATAAGTTTTATGATTATATGCAAAAGTTTGGGCTTGGGCAAAAGACGGGAATTTCGCTGGCGGGCGAAGTCGGCGGTATTTTGATGGACAAATCTATCGTTAAACGTGTCGACCTAGCACGTATGGGGTTCGGGCATGCGGTTGCGGTTACGCCTATTCAACTGCTCACCGCCGTTGACGGCATTGTTAACGGCGGAAAATTGACTACGCCGACCATTGTCAGCGAGGCGGTCGATGTTTTTGGAAACCAAATTTATCATTCCAGCCACGAAATCAAGCGTCAAGTAGTTTCAGAGTCGACTTCGCAAAGAGTTTGCAAACTGCTGTCAAAAGCCACCAACAAGCACGGCGACTATACATTTGTGGAAGGTTATGACGTCGGCGGCAAAACAGGAACTGCACAAAAATACGACGCCACCGGGCACATTGCACAGGGCAAGTATATTTCAAGTTTTATCGGAACTTTTCCAGCCACCGATCCTGACTATCTTGTCATGGTTATGGTTGACGAGCCGAGTGCAGGCGCTTATTACGGAAGCGTCGTCGCAGCACCTTACGGCAAAGAGATTTTTAGCGGCATTTTTAAATATCTCGACATTAAAAAACAAAACGAAACGACTGTCATTGAACTTGTCGAAATGCCTGATTTGGTCGGAAAAACTTTGACCGATGCGGCGATTGAACTTAAAAAGTTGGGGCTTTCGTTTGAAACCGACGGCGAAGGAGGAATTGTTTTGAAACAACTTCCACCTGCGGGGACAAAGGTCGCAAAAGGCGATACTATAATTTTAATCACTTGATAAATTGCTCGTAAAATGTTAAAATAACAACATGGAACTTTGGATTATTATTGTTATTGTTGTTGCGATTGTGGCTGCGATTAGTGCATTGCTTGCTGTTGGTAATTATGCCGGCGATAAATTTGCTGACGCTTACGAAAAAGCGTTTTCAATTTCAGCGGGTGCGCATGTTTCTGTGCTAGAATTTGTAACCGAGCAAAATTATGCGCACTTTGACGGGAAACTTAAAATTTCAAGAACTAAAAAAGTTTTCGGGGACGCATATGCTTCCAAAAATAAAACGTTGATTTTGACCGACAAAACGCTCGGCTCGACATCGGTTGGAGCGTTTGCTGTTGCGGCGCACGAATTGGGACACGCCTTGCAAGACAAAGAAAGCAAAAAGGTTAAAGCCTTAAACACTATGCGCACAATAGGCTGGATTGTTGGAAAATTGTTTTTGCCACTTATTTTAGCATTTATTGTTTTGATTTTCTTCCAAAATTTGCAGACATATGCGTTCATCATTGGGGGAGTGGCAGCAGGGATTTTCTTGTTTGCGGTGATAATCAAACTGTTTATAATTTCGATTGAAAAAGATGCATCGTCACGCGCAATAAAAATGCTTGACGAATTCATCCCTGATGCGCAAATGAAAGACGTGAAAAAAATCTTGAATGCGGCACGCCTAACATATTGGAGTGATCTTGTTCGATTGTTGTTTGGCTGGAGCGGGCTTGTGCGCAAAACAAAATTGTTTGGAAAATAAAAAATGCGGGCTGAGGTCCGCATTTTTTAATGTGTTTGTTTTGAGATTGGATGAGTACTGTTATAATTCAATTTTATTTGAAATATAATCTTTAAGTTCGTCAACATGAAGACGGATTTGTTGCATTGTGTCGCGATCACGAACAGTAACTGTATCGTTTTCAAGTGTGTCAAAGTCAACTGTTACGCAAAGCGGAGTTCCGATTTCGTCTTCACGGCGATAACGCTTTCCGATTGAACCCGCTTCGTCATAATCAACCATAAAATGTTTGCTGAGTTGAGCATAAATCTCACGAGCTTTTTCAGAAAGATTTTTTTGAAGGGGAAGGATTGCAACCTTGTATGGAGCAATTGCAGGGTGGAAGTGCATTACAACTCTGCTTTCGCCGTTTTCAAGTTGTTCTTCATCATAGGCGTTACAAAGGTATGCAAGCATAAGTCTTTCCACGCCGAGTGATGGTTCGATTACATATGGAATGTATTTTTCGTTTGTTACAGGGTCTTGATATGTTAAATCTTTACCGCTGAATTTTGCGTGTTGTGAAAGGTCATAATCTGTGCGGTCGGCTACGCCCCAAAGTTCGCCCCAACCGAATGGGAATTTAAATTCAAAGTCGGTTGTTGCTTTTGAATAGAAGCAAAGTTCTTCTTGATCGTGGTCGCGAAGTTTAAGATTTTCATCTTTAATTCCGATTTCAAGCAGCCAGTTGTGGCAAAAGTTTTTCCAATAATTAAACCATTCAAGGTCAGTGCCTGGTTGACAGAAAAATTCGAGTTCCATTTGTTCGAATTCACGAACACGGAAGATAAAGTTTCCTGGAGTGATTTCGTTTCTGAAGCTTTTGCCGATTTGACCGATTCCGAAAGGCACGCGTTTTCTTGTTGAACGTTGAACATTTTTGAAGTTTACAAATATGCCTTGTGCGGTTTCTGGACGAAGATAGATTGTTGAACTTGAATCTTCGGTTACGCCTTGGAAAGTTTTAAACATAAGGTTAAACTTTCTGATTGGGGTAAAGTCAGATTTTCCACAGATAGGGCAGACGATTGATTTTTCTTTAATGTAGTTTTCAAGTTGTTCGTTGCTCCAACCGGCGATGTTTTCTTCGATTCCTTTTTTCTTCATGTATTCTTCAATAAGATTGTCGGCGCGGTGACGTGCTTTGCAGTTTTTGCAGTCCATAAGTGGGTCTGAAAATCCGCCTAAGTGTCCGCTTGCTTGCCAAACGGTTGGATTCATCAAGATTGAGCAGTCAAGTCCAACGTTGTATGGATTTTCTTGCACAAACTTTTTCCACCAAGCGGCCTTGATGTTGTTTTTCATTTGCACGCCAAGAGGGCCGTAGTCCCACGCGTTTGCAAGTCCGCCATAAATTTCACTTCCTGGGAAGATGAAGCCTCTGCCTTTGCAGAGATTTACGATTTTTTCCATTGTTGCTTTCATATTTTTCTCCTTTTTTAAGGCATGGGTTTAAATAAAAAAGCCCTATGCCGATTTTCAGCATAGGGGCGATTGATTGGTCGCTGTTCCACCCTAATTCGCAAGTTGCCTTGCCTTCGTTTGCCGTTTCGCTGGCGGTGCTTCGCTCAAAGATTCCAACCTTTTCATCACGAAGATTAAATTACATGACTGATTATATGTTTAATTTATCTTTTTGTCAATTAAAATTTAATTAAAACAAAAAAGAAGGATTATTTTCCTTCTTATTTTTGTTTTTGCATATATTCTTCATACGTTCCGTTGAAATAAACAATTTCGTCTTCGCTTTTAATATCGATTATGCGATTTGCAACTGTTTCAATGATTTCTTGGTCGTGCGATGTGAAAAGGAGAGGACCTTTAAAGTTTTGCATTCCAGTGTTAAGCGAAGTGATGCTTTCAAGGTCAAGGTGGTTTGTAGGTTCGTCCATGATAATAACATTTGCACCCTTAAGCATCATTTTTGCAAACATACATCTTACACGTTCGCCACCAGAAAGAACGTTGACAGGTTTAAGGTTTTCTTCGCCGGTGAAAAGCATTCTGCCAAGCCAACTTCTAATGTATGTTTCGTTTTGGTCTTTTGAAAATTGTCTGAGCCAGTCAACTATTGACAGGGTGCAGTTTTCAAAATATTCACGGTTATCTTGTGGGAGATATGAAATAGAAATCGTTTTGCCAATATGAATTGAACCGCTGTCCGCTTGTTCTTTTCCCATTAAAATATTAAATAAAGTTGTGATAACTTGGCTATTTTTGGCAAAAAATGCGATTTTTTGGTCTTTTTCTACATTAAAAGAAAGATTTTTAAACATTCCTTTTTTAGTAAGGTTTGTAACTTTTAAAATTTCTTTTCCGATTTCTTGGTCGAATCTGAAGTCGATGTAAGGATATTTTCTTGATGAAGGTTTAATATCTTCGATTGTCAATTTTTCAAGTTCGCGCTTTCTGCTTGTTGCTTGTTTTGATTTTGAAGCATTGGCAGAGAAACGAGCGATAAATTCTTTCAATTCTTTTGCACGTTGTTCGGCCTTTTTGTTTTGGTCTTTAAGTTGACGCGCGATGAGTTGACTTGATTGATACCAGAAGTCATAGTTTCCGATAAACATATTTATCTGACCGAAGTCTACGTCACATATGTTTGTGCAGACTTTATTTAAGAAGTGACGGTTGTGGGACACGATAATAACGATATTTTCAAAGTCGAGCAAGAAATTTTCAAGCCAAACGGCAGTTTTGAAGTCAAGGTTGTTGGTTGGTTCGTCCAAAATCAAAATGTCAGGATTTCCAAACAATGCCTGAGCAAGCAAGACTTTGACTTTTACTTTTGGATCGACATCACGCATAAGTGAATAATAAATTTCATCAGTTACGCCCATACCTTGCAAAAGGTTTTTGGCTTCGCTTTCTGCTTCCCAGCCGCCAAGTTCGGCAAATTCTGTTTCAAGTTCGCCAGCTTTGATTCCGTCTTCTTCGGTGAAGTCAGGTTTAGCATAAAGAGCGTCTTTTTCTTTTTGAATGTCCATCAAACGCTTGTGTCCAAGCAAAACTGTGTCAAGAACGGTTTCGTTGTCGAATGCGTTTTGGTTTTGTTGCAACACGCTCATTCTTTCGCCAGGCGTGATAAAAACATCGCCGGTGTTTGGTTCTAATTCGCCGGTGAGAATTTTTAAGAAGGTTGATTTGCCAGCGCCGTTTGCCCCGATGATGCCATAGCAGTTGCCTTTTGTAAACTTTAAATTAACATCTTTATAAAGAGTTCTGCCGCCGAATGCGAGTGATACGTTGTTTACTTGAATCATGTCTTTATTTCCTTTTAAACAAAATTATTATGGACTAAATATTATAAATTGTCAATAATTTAATGTTTTTTAATTGATTTTTATTATTTTTTTGTTATTTTTTAAT